>JAABUZ0100002195.1_pt1 | contig 33251 bp, 33 predicted proteins | sample 5562091 | NCBI WGS metagenome assembly JAABUZ01 (sample SAMN12813069, study PRJNA571459) | rock metagenome | isolation source: Antarctica rocks | place: Antarctica: Victoria Land, Linnaeus Terrace sud | collected 2015-12-21
ATCCACCAAAGCCGCCGAGCAACGAGACAAGGAGATCAATAACTTCACTGGAGACGTATGGTCAAAGGTCTATGTACCGTATCTCTCGTCGCCTCAGATAGAGTCGGACGGAGAGGACGAGGAGTTCAGTGATATGCCACGACTGGGACTAGAGGATTGATTTAAGAGGCGCAAAGAACAAGAATTCTATTAGATCTAGGTACTCCATCTATGGGAACGATACAATATGCATTACGTCGATACCTCTTGGTAAAGCACCAGTATTCATTTCGTCTAATTTCGGTCCCTTGTAACATGTGATGGCAGCAGAGGAGCAGGGGAAGGGTAAGGGAGCAGAGAGGGAGCATAGGGAAGCATGGGAGAGGACCGAGGGACTGGAGGGGGAGCATGAGGGAGCAAACAGCTACAATAGTCGTTAGCGCAGGAGCAATGCGGCGGGGCCTTAATCAGCCAATAGTCATGTGTTGCCATTAGTTCAGACATGCTATATGTATATATATGTCATCAAGCTGATATCGGATTCGCGCCTAAGCAAAGTATGAACTTTCTTGATTCGGATTTCCTCTTATTCTGTTCATCACCATCGATGGGTTATAATAGAGACTCTATAAATGATAGGATTGGCGGACGAAGAAGGAGGTAGGAGGTGTAGGAAGTTCAGTCTATAGCATGAACGAGTTCAGGTAGTAGATATCATGAAAGTGTGAGGAGCGAAGAGAAACACTTGGACGACTATTGTTGAGTCGGCCCTTTGAGAGACACGCTGCAGTAGGTTTTAGATAGATTACAGATCAGAGAAGAGGCTAGTGGTACTGAGAAGATCAGTGTTGTATATACCAATTTCAAAATCTGCGAAGAGAATGCTACTCCCTTGATGCGATTGAATACACAAGCGATACTTCGATTCCGATTTATCCGCCTTATACTGTTCTTCGTTGACGTCCGTAACGGCTGGTTCACAACTTCAAGGTGATCACGTTCCGCAGCCAAACACATTAAAGTATATCTCGCATGATCACGAAATACTCAGATCACTCGAGGCCTTGGTTGAAGAGATAAGTATCTGTCTGCGTGACCTCTGTATGATCATCATTGGCAGCATGATTGAATGCTACCTCTGCACTTGAATTAAAATGGTCCAAATTCGCTTCTAAACCTAATAGTGTTTTAACAGCCTGCACATCATCTCTCTTTGGGCCGTATTTTGCAATGCTGTGTCGCCGAAGTAATCACCAGGTTTGAAGTTGGTTTGGTTGCTAGATCTCAAAATCCCGAACGTGTCTTTTAAGTCAGAATGCTCCATGTTAGCAACGCCCTATGCATTACGAGTCGCAGGCAGCAACATTCTCGCATTGGCTTGCAAAGCCGAATTTAAGACGTAGCCTAGAAGAATTCCTAGGTCTACGATTTTGATTTGTCCTCGGCAGCATAATACGCATGCTTACCCCAGAAACAGGCAGCATACAACAGAAGAGGATACTTGCCCGTAAACGACTCATTTTCGAAAGGGATATTTCTATAACGTGGGGTGTGAAGGGAGGTTTTCCTCAACTCTCTCCTCTGAAAGAGAGATACGTAAGACATATTTTAGTAATCTTGATTTGGGCCGTAGGAAACCGTATCTCTCGGATACGTCGAAAGTACTTGCCAGTAGTATAGTGAACAGAGCGAACGACATCGCTCTCCAAGTCAACGGTAACCAGTTCAGCGCAAACACAGATCGGAAGATTCTCATCTGGGAGGGCGTCCTCATCGATTTCCTCATCTTCAGACTCGGTCGCCAGCGCATGCTGAAGCTCCCTTATCGTCAACGGTCTTTCGGCATAGGATATCCAGGAAAGAGCTTTTTCCGTTCCCTGGGCTTTTTTACAGTCTTGATTTTCAATCCGTCTCATGGCTTCATCGTGCATATGGTCTACTTCTTCCGGCAGATTCTGAAGAGCTCGGCGAACAGCTCTCTTGTTGTCCTCCTCTGCTAAACATTCAATGTGCAACTTCGCGAGCAAGAGCCTAATAGAACGACAGGTTAGATCCAAGCTCCGTTGAAGAACTGAATAAACACAGAACCTCAACCGAGTATGCAAGGAGAGGCAGAAAGTGGTATATGTTGTTACGGAAAGCGTTAGGGATACTAGCCTTTTGAGCGAATATACATCCCGTTTGCTTTCTTACTTACACTTTTCAATATTTCACGGTGCAAACTTTGATCTTCTCCAGTAAGACGTACCAGTAGAGGAAACTCTCGGATGCGAGCAGTCAGAGGTCTTAATATCGTCGTTGTGCGCTCGGATCTCTAGGCGACCTGCAGACTCAATTCCACGATTAATGCTTCCATTATATCGAGATGTGACAAGTAATTGAAGTTTCGGCACTAGCTCTCGAAGTCAACGAAGCAGATATTCTCGCGCTCAGTTGCTCTCAGGACATTCATCTGGGACATCGACCACAGTCAGAATTATACTTGTAGATAATTCGTATATCTTCAGATACGATTCCTCGCTGTTCAACGATATGCTGTAAGAGAATGCCAATGAAACTTATGAATGATTGGTCTTGCTCTTTATAATTGCAATAGATGTATGCAACACCAACGTCGCTTTGTCGGACCGTTTGCTTCATATTGTCAATGATGATGAATGCAGGGACAGTTTTGCTAGCTTCAGGGATACCACGGCACCACAACATCTTTGTCGTTCCATTCAACCAACGCTTATACTCTAAATTTTCGAACACCCATTTCCCTGTACCTTCTTGCTGCCTGTTGAGTATATCAATCTGTTTTGACAAGTGGTTCGATCGCGAAAGCCAAGATATGATATTTGGATTCGCTTGGTCTTGACAACTGTTCTTGAAGGACTGCAACCCTGCCTGAAGCTGGCCAACCCCTCAGCTAACATCACGCAGTTTATTCCCAAATCTTGTAACATCATCCTTGGTTGCGTGAGAGAGCTTTCTTTTCAAATATTAAACAGCAAATCATCTATGGCCTTTTAAACTCTCTCTTGAACACTTACGTGTGATCATTGGTCACTGCTAATGCAAGCAGCGACTTCTGTCGCTCAATAGTATTTAGTATTTCTCATACCATCTGTTTTCGAAATGGCTAAACTATGATCTTACCTTTCTTTTTCAGATCGTTCCCGAAGCTAATCTGAACGTCAATTGCTTCAGTGTCTTCTTGAACTGTTTAAGCGATTCTTTAGACACATTCAACCACGCTATCGTTGTCTTTCATGAATCGATCGACTCGACTTGCTGTGCTTGATCTCTCAATGTGGATAGCAAACTGCTTCGCTAGCGACTTCGCAAAGAAGTGTATCACGGTCTCGCGAGGTGCTCTTTGGATCTCTCAAATACCGGGTGACGATTTGAGAATGCCTGTATAATAGCAATGACGGAGGCAGTAAAACTTAAAGGGTCGCCCATGACTGTAGTTTCCGTCAACATATTCCATGGCGATCGAGCCTATTGTAAAAATTACTCTAGATTAGTCAAGTTATTACAGTATAACATCGGTATAACGATGTGTAGTTTCGCGTCTAAGCACTCATTATAAAAAGGTAAATTCAGGGGTAAACTAGGGGTATGTACAGTACACTACAACGCACTAGCGACGGCCACACCTCAATGCTTCTTATTCTTTTACACAGTATATTATTCCAGGTTTTCTATTGGTTCTTTCACGATCGAGTCCCTAAATAGCTATACAGCTCAGTGGGAAACGAATGCAACCAGATGCAGCTCAACCTTCTCCTCGAAGATCATCCTCTCGACACGAAGCAGTCTCTCCCGAAGTGAAAGATACCAAGCTCAGAGCTCGACCACTCTCACACCCCTTCCATCTCACCAGCTAAGATTCATCACCCACGGAGCCTCTGATCTCAGCCGTACCTGCTTAAACGGTTTCTCAAATCGCTATCCGTCTACAGAACGGACATTTCGATCACGACACCCTCTACAATGGCGCAATACAAGAAACTGCAGGATCCAGTTTGATGGCTCCTGCAATCCTCCGGCATTGGCTCCAACACAACCCAAAAGCCTATTCGTGACCCTGCTTACTTCGCGCAGTCCTTTGCGAAAAGATGGGTGCGAAGGCGATATGGATCTCTCGCTCAAGGATTCATACTATCCCCTTATTGCAGGCCGCGGCGGGCTAGCCTCTCAAAGGACGCTGTACACCTGTTCAAAGAACTGGGAAGAACAAAAGTCAAGGGAAATGAACATGACGGACGAAGCGCAAACGACAGCATATACCTGACTACCGCTTCGACGTGGCTTCGCGAAGACTGGGTCAAAAGGAATACTACAACTCGTCTGCCCGGAATGAGTTGGGGCTGCTTACCAATACGTGGCGATGCCGACGATGTTGGAATTTTCAAAGATACTGGGGAGCGGTATCGTACAAACTACGAGGGAGTGCTACAGTACTGGGGCTTACGTGTGAGAGGTATGGAGGAGTGGCAATTGGATGGAACGCAGAGACCCAGACGAGAAGTGAACTAGAGGGATTCAAAGTTTGGCAATGGGTTGAATGCTATGGTCTTGGTTGGGGGTTGGGGGGAGGATTGCGTTGCGATTTTGTGCATAGGTGGAGAATTATCAAAGTAGGTGCTGATATGGCGAAGAAGGCTTACAGCTCACTGTTTGCTGTACGTTTCCATGCTCTCCGAGTAGTAACTCCATTATTCTTCGGGCGATTAAATCAAGAAGGCTCGTACAGCTAGAAACCCTCATGTCTAATCAATGTTCGCACAAGCAATTTCTCCCGCTTTTACCTACCCCCCTGCAGATGCTTCAATCCAGGCTAATTGCAAAAGCAACACATAGAAAGCCCACTCCATCACCGCGAGTTCTCCATCTGGGATTTCTCGGCCATAAAAACCACACCCTCCAAACCCCCTACCTCCTCCAATCACCCCCATCCACGATACCTCTACTCCCCCCACCCATTACCCTCATGCCTCAGCCTTGACGGCTGCATAATGGGACCATGATCCGTGCTCTCGACATTATCAGCCCCATTCCGCGCCGCCGCTCCATCACTGCCGCCGTCATCTGCCCCCGCTTCTGGGTCATCACGGTACGCGCCCTCGATCCTGCCGCGGACGCCATCCGTGTGACCGTTAGGCCCGTTGACTGGGTCGTCTTCGGCGTCACCGGCGGTGATGGTGTGGTAGCGGCTCTGTGTCGGATGGAAGAAGGAGCTGCGGGTGCGGTAGAGGAGGTAGAGAGAAAGCTAAGATAGAGGATGCGAGTTAGTGTCGTTATTTCAAAGGAGCAAAGGAGCAAAACAATGAAACTCACCTTTATGAGGAACGACACCACAGCCACCAAAAGCAACAACCCAGCATAAACCTGCTCATCACGCCTCCACGCCCCAAAACAACTCTCCTGCCTCCCAAACATTGTCGCGCAAGCATCAGCCGCATGATGCTGGTCCTGGAACGGCCAGGCCTTCTCCTTTATATGATGAAGCCCGCAACACTCATGCACGTCCTGGATCCTCCTGATCGCGCCCGCGTTCTTATTCGAATAGAGCTGAGCCCATTGTCGATCTAGATGGCATGCTAGATCGCTGGGAGGTGCCATGTGCGTGAGGGCGAGGGTCGCGATGGCGGTTTCGTAGATTGTGAGGAGTACGAGTGCGGCGAGGGGTTTCCAGGAGAAGGAGAGTTGGTTGGGGCCGTGGAGTTTGGTGGAGCGGGTGATGAGTGCATGGGCCTGTTGGATGCCGGCGACGTTGATGAAGGGGAGGATGAGTGCGGCGGTGGCGGTGATGGTTGAGATGGGGAGGGAGAGGGATCTGATTCTGGATAGGGAGATGCTGCGACGCTATTAGATGGGACCAAAAAGGGTATTGGTAAAGCTGTGCATACCATGCGGTGATGACGAGGCCGGTAAGGAGGACCTGTCTGCAGTGAGGCTCAGGGTTCTTCTAGAATCGTTGATATACTTACGATAGTCGTCGCACGGAGGAAGTTCTGCTTGGTGGTAGACATGCTGATGGATGCTGAAATAAGAGCTGCCAGTGGCTACAAAATCCTTCTTAGTAAGTTGGCTGAGGCTATCAGTTTCTTCAAAGGATGGATGTCGACTATCTTATTAGAGAGGCCCGGCTTCTGAAGTACCCAGTGAAGTCACATGTTATCGGAGCCCAGCATGGATTAATGGCAACTTGCATTGACCCTCGTGCTGTGTCTGCAAATTGCCTGGCTAGCTTTACATCTTCCCCTCTTCACGATAGCCAGTCGCTGTGTTTCACGAGTAAGGAATGTTTTAACGGACGCGCAGTATCATCCGCATCGGATTATCAAAACATCAACCTTTCTGTGATTTCTCAATCAATTAGCGACGAAGAACTGATAAAATTCCTGACGTCGATTTGTAACAAGACTTTTCGTATTGGCAACAAGGTATTGATGGGATCTTCCTCACAACCTTCTGGATATATGGCCAATTTTGCACTCGCATTGTCGTCATCTTTTGTTCTACTCATACAACAGAAGCATTGACAAGACAGATCAAGGTCTTAGAGCCTAGTTTCTCCTTGCATATCGAGCGCTTTCCTAGCAATGATTTTAGAAATATTCTTGAGAGAGCGCAACAAGCTGAACAGAGCTCTACGGATTCATCACCACATCTCCTGTATACTTAATAACGCGGGATCATCGGTTTCTAGATGTTACCATTTTCTTTTTACGCCGGTGAGATAAAGGTAGAAGAAAGAATGTATATTTGAACAGCGCAACTGAGAACACAGCCCATGCACTTAAAGGAATGTATTTATTGGATAAAGAAGGCAAGGGTTTTGATATTGATTGCGGCGTGTGGAAAAGTGGCGCATGTCTGCCTGTGCTGCCTACACTGATCTTCAGCGCTACAAAACGCCGAATTCCCACGACTTCTATTGTTGAAGGTTCTCAATCGGTTCAGCTGAGCATTTCACCGAAGAACAAGACCACAGAGACACTCTATGAAAAACCTCGATGGAATGCTCCCGTCGTTTCTTCCCTTTTCTGCGTCTACCGTTGGAGGTTCGAACAAAAGTGTATCGATGTATTTTAGATAGTCAGCACGCTCCATTACGGTCCGCGTAACGACCTCTGGCGCCCAATAGCAGCGGATGATGCTGTTTTCAAGATCGGATTGTTTGAGAAAGATGCTGTTCTGCCTCTTCTTCTTCTGAATCGTCAAGTTCATGCAGAAGCTACAGTGGTTCTCTATGGTGAGAATACCTTTATATTCCGCGTATCTGGCTTTGCAGATGGCCCACTTGGCTTTCTGGACAGGCTTCCGCCACGATACGTGCGTCTGCTACGTCGAATTTACATCAGGACCGGCTATTATGTGTGCAATCCTCCAGATCGCCATGCAAAGTATTCGGCTCCAACTGTCAGAGAAGCAATCGTACAGTCTCGCCAGGATTTGGCAATCTCGATAGAGCTTGTAAGACGGTCGTGGCCCATGAAGTATAAGAAAGTCTTCATTGATAGAGACTCTGCTACTTTATGCGCTGAGTCACGTATCCGAGAGCGGATAAAGCAACTTCGAGGATTCAATGGCTTTGAGGAATGGCTAGCATCGGCTTGGTATCTTTGGGAGATGAACGCGACGGAAACGGATGCAGAGGAGCCGCGAAAGGAGTTTCGATGTATCGACTGGGAAACCTCGACACCAACTTGGAATACAAAGAAACCAGCCGAGAACAAGGACACCTAAGTCCAGCTACAGGATTGGCGTATAGGAAGCCTTGGACGCATATGTATATACCGCTAATAGCCTCTGCCTTGTTGGGTCAAGGTATCACAGTAATATCTCCTGTGTGGAATCAAACAAGACCTTGTTAATCGAGTTTTAGACCTGGATATGTCACCTTCTTGTCTTACATATTCCTCTAATTAACCGAAGATCCATTTTGTGAAGAACTAGCACTTTTCTAATTCTTCAAGGTATCGGCTGGACCTTTATGTTCCTTTCAATAGCTCGCCTTGAGCCTGTGTCGTCGAATGGGACCTCGCTCGCCATGGCGATGCTTTCAGTCTCGCTTCTTGAACCGGCAACAAAGATCCTCATACCAGTCAATGTGGCTCGTGGGAATACCTGGAAACTCCATCGCTTCATGCTCGACGTCTATAATTCGTTTTTAGGAAGGCCCACTCGCCTGTTTCTCGAGTACCAGGCCTCATTCGGGGATCCCCTTAGCCGAGACGACCTTTACGCCACGGAAAGCATCAATGTCAACCATTGTGGCCGCAATTCAGGTTTCGACCATCTGCCCAAACTTCTCCCACGTAACATTTATAGCATTAGTTGAGGTTCCGGATTCTAGATGTCCGTATCAAAGAGGCAACTATAATCTCGATTGAGAAGCAGAAGATGGAGCCCAAGACGAGTTTCTGGTCAAATCGTCATCTGCCGGATCGGGATAACCATGACTAGGAGATGAATGATCAGGTTGATGTCAAAAGGGCAGCGGGTAGTGACGTAGAACGGGACAGACTTCGTATATCATTTACGATGTCAAGAACAGTGACTGTGGTGGGGAGGATAACATCCCTCGGTAACTCAGAAGGTTGTGCGCATGGTACTAAGTCAGATATTGGTCGTTGCATTGGCGACGTCATCGAGCGTCCTTGTTAGTAACAAGAGGGCCCCAAACGTTGCTACCATTGCCTTCATTTCTAAACCGAGAACACGATACGACTAATCTGAAACCAGCTGCATCTAAAACAACCACGTACTGGACTATTCAACAATCCATCATTATCCCAACAGTCGAGATCCATCCCCAGCTACAATATCCACGACAATTTCCTCTGTTTCCTTGCTCTATTGCACAGCTTGTATTCATCGATATTTCTTTATTCCTTCCTATAGAGGTTAGACTTCAGGTACGCTTGGTGGAGCGTGAGCGGAGGTTCTCTAATTTTAGGGGGCAGAGAGCTGGGTTGAGGGGAGATGGTTGTTGCACAAGAAGGTGGGGGAAGGAGAAAGAAATGGGCGCTTTGCTAAGTGTTCATGAGAGAATGATATTCCCGTTCGACAGCCTTGTTACACTTTCCCTGGAAAGAGAGAAAGTAAAGGGAAAGAAAGGATTATTCCATGTAGTACTCGTTTTAACTTCGTTATTAATGCGACATCCATCTCTTACCGTTGCCATTCTTCATTAACCAGCCCATTAGCAACTTCCCCCTCGATCCATGCCCTTTTCTCACCTTCACGCAGCCGTCGCATCCGCCAAAATCGAATCCGCCGCCTTCTCACTAATCATATAGATTGGCACAGCAATATAGAAACCCGGAATCTTGGGAAACACACTCGCGTCGACGACCCTCAAACCCGTCGTCCCTCGAACCCTGAACTTGCTATCCAGCACCGCATTCGGATCTCCGTCCGCGCCGATCGGGCATGTGCAGCTCGCGTGATGGCCCCACGCTTCGTTCCTGATGAAATCCTTCATGCCAGCCTCGGTGCTCGCGTTGACGGATGAGAGTGGGTCTGGCCAGACTTCGGTGAAGGCGCCATCAAGTGGGACCAGGACGTCGAAGATTTTGCGCGAAAATTGCATCGCCTCGTACACGGCCTGCAGGTCGAGCTCGTCGGCGCCACCGGCTGTCGTGCCAGTGTCAAAGTAGTTGAAGTTGATGATGGGGGTGTCGCGCGGGTCTGTGGAGCGGAGCTTGACAGTGCCCGCGTTGTTGCGCGAGTGTGCCTTCAGCACGATCCAGGCCCAGTGGCGGGCGTCAGAGAGGCCGAAGTTGTCGTAGCCAGGGTAGTAACCCGAGAAAAAGGCGGGCGCGCCGCTGATGAGCAGGTCCGGCGGGTCGGTCGCGGCCGCGGCAGATGACTTGCGCACCATGGCGACGGCGATGCCGTTGGAAGTGTAGATACCCTTTGAGAGCAGACCGGGTCCCTTGGGCAAGAGCGCGGTTTGGTATTGCACGAGGCAAGGGTCTGGCTGCGTGCGCAGGAATGTGCATTTGGAGGTGACGACAAAGTCGGATGTGGTCTTGCCGACAAGACTGGTCTCGTAGCGGTCTTGAAGGTTGGTGCCGACACCGGGGAGGTCAACAAGCACGGGGATGGAAAGGCTCTTGAGTTCATCGGCGGGACCGACCCCGCTGAGTTTGAGCAGTTGTGGCGTGTTGAAGGCGCCGGCCGAGAGGATCACTTCACGGCTGGCGTTAACGCTTCCTGGTGTGCCCGCTGGGGCACCGCCAGAACGAGGGTCGGCGCGGTAGAGACTGTTTCCTGTCAGGAAATCGACGCCTACTGCTTTGGGGGTGGAACCGCTTGTGTCGAAGCGGACCTTGGTCACGAGTGTGTTGAGACTGATATCTAAGACAAATTTCCGCGAGCCATCCGAATTCACTGCATTTACAGTATCCATAATGAAGTCCCGCGGGCCGGTACGCTTGACGCTCGTGTCCCCTACGGTCAGCGGCACCTGGTAGAGATCTTGCTGCTGATCTCTGCTAGGGGTGTCGGCATTGATATCTTGCGTAAGAACTTCACCAAGGCCCGTCACGGTGGTAACGATGATTCCAAGCAGGGATTTACCCATCGCTGTGGCGGCTGCTACCACCAAGGAGATCAGTTTCCGATCCTCAACGACAAGATCTAGGTCCGTTAGACTCGTCTCGAGCCACCCATCAAAGCCGTGACCGACAATACCATTTGGGAGATATCGGTTTCTCTCAAGTCGTTCGAAATACGTTCGCATATTGTCCGGCGCCCAAGAAGAATCGCCAGTGATGGAAGCAATATTAGCCCAATCGCTTTTGTGCGGGTAGATGGTGATCATGGCATTATGCCCTGCACATCCACCCAATGTTCCCGCTCTTGGGTAGAGGATTCCAAGCGGAGTAGAACCAGCCGGCGGAGCTGTATTCACTCCTGGTGTATTGACAAAAGTTCCACCATCCGGCGTCCGCCAGACGAACTTGGAGTCCTTCTCTTGCCTAGTATTGTCGGCATAATGGTGCACGAAATAGTCCCACCGCTGCGCCGGATCCTGGGTAGATTGCAGTTGCAGTGCAGGGACCTGCTGGAGTATACTGTTGCCCTGGTCATCTCCGGCATCGATGAGGAGCACTCTGTGTCCTGCAATGGCTAGACGAGCTGCAAGGGGTCCGCCACCAGGTCCAGAGCCCACGACGACGTAGTCATATACCGGCTCTATTGCAGTTGCCCGCTTGTTGGCGGTCCGGTCTCTAGGACTGGTGTAAAGTCAGCTACGGCTGACCAATGACGTTTCAGGAAAAGTCGTCGGAAATCCGCTTTCTTCTTGGACTTACACTGCCCACACTGGTACCAAGGCCGCAATCAAGGCCACCAAGCCTAGCATTCGTATCAAATACATTTTAATTTCCTCTTTGCACAATCAATTATTCAAGCAATGGTCTCAATCCCTCAGTTTAACTCATTCAACTTCGATCTTGACAGATATTATACAATTTTATCCTTGTGTTTCAGAGGCTTTGATCATTGGTCGAAGATCATTTTGTTGCCTGGTCTTTAAATCTCTTGCGTGGTTCGAGAGACAATACTATCTTGCCACGTGAGGTTCTTAGAGGGAGACATATATGATCGCCTCGTCGGTCGCGATTCCCCTCTTTTATCACACCCTTGTTCAGAGTTTGATCGAAGATGAGGTATGCTTCAATCGGACGGCAGCGCGTAACTGTCTTCGGCCATTGGCTCAGACTTGATGCAATGTATGACATTGCATACGATACGATAGTCTGATCACATGGCATGACACAGATGAAGAGCACTGAAAATACGTGTAACGGGACCTGAAGAGGAAGTCCACAGATATTTTGAATGTTCGGTCACAGGGTTGCGGGACAGAAGATCACGTGATCAGTACCTTTTTGAGCCAATCGAAATTGAAGATTCTAAGGTTTTTTATTCTATTACCACAGTACAGATGGTTAACCGGTAAGGTATGTAGATATGAAATGGAAGTGCTAAATGCCTCGCAATATTCAACAGACAGTCCAACTAGTTCAGCCCAGTAGAATATGTGGCCCGTGCATCGATCGCTAGTTACGAGTACTATCCCTTAAACCGTCGTTATTCCTGCCACCCCAGGATTCCGGCAGCTAACCATATGTAGTACGGATATTGACTCAGCGTCGCTTATCTGACCCGTGAGAAGGCTGAGAAGCAACCCCCTTTTTCTTGCTACCCCGCACATGAGAATCTCAACTTGCCCCTCAATCTTCCTATGGGTCAAATAAGCGACGCTGAGTCAATATCCGTACTACATATGGTTAGCTGCCGTAATCCTGGGGTGGCAGGAGTTCGCGTTGACAGTGGTTCGATGCCCTCTGGCACCAAAGCTTCTTTGAACCCAAGGCTACAGTACTTACAAGCATCCTACGGCCGGACTGTTCTTCTTCTATACGACTCTTTCTTGCCTGACTCATAGAATGCCGGCCTAAAGCACCTGTTCCGTCTCATATTCTGCGTCAGTCAAAGCGATTACCTGTCGCTATTCCCTCCATGTATCTTATTGAAAGCATCTTTACAAAGTAGTCTACGTACCGTACTGATAGTCCATCAACACGTAACATGGCTTCTTCTATAGCTCTTTCACAGTCGATGCACCGTATAACAGCCACCAAGCTCACAGCTCTCTCAACCCAACGTGATGCATTCGAATCCGAGAAGAAGTCGCTCCTTGACGACGTTAAAAATGAGTTAAGCCAGTCTCAGAGAATCCGTCTCCTCCTAGACTGGTTTCTCAAACAAGAAGACAAGGTGGTATTGGATGTTCTTTTTACCAAGAACGTGCAACGATTTCTAAATCAATCTCGCCATGATAATTCAGTGTCTCCAAGCTTGCTAGAAGAGTGGCAGGTAACATTTGAAAAAGCTCTGGATATCCAATCCCGCAAATACCAATACGCTTCACTGTTTGGGAAACTTGTCACGGAGTGGCTAGAACATCCGAATGATGCAGTGTCAGGATCGGTTGGTCTTACCCACGCAGAGTCAGATACAGCTTCGCAGGACTCGTTTGAGCAGGTTGGTCGTGCGGAAATGCATGAACAGCGAGCAGAATGGGAATCGATTGTGTTCAACACTTCTACGAAATCCGACCCTGTTACCATCAAGGACTATCTATCAAACCTTTTCGGCGCCACTTCAAAGGCCAAGAAGCTCTCTAAGACGCCTTTGGAAAACCTTAAAGAGCACATCAAGGACAATCTGCGGTTAGGAAACTTTACCCCCGATGTCGTGGAATGGTGCATCAAGGGGTTATTGCGCATGGATTTGCTATCTCGTGACAAAAGGAATGCAATAATTGAGTTTCAAAGCAACTCTCTGGTCTTGGTTGAGCTGGCAGATGTTCTGAACATGGAGTTGGACGCGATAGACTCGTGGTCATGGGGTGACAACCCAATCCCGCTAGATATGCGACGGCACCTCAACGGGAAGTATCGTGTCTTCATGGATGAAGAGATCTTACAAGCTTTGTTCTTGCACTTTATCGGTACGATGTGGGCTGTACATTTGAAGACCGTATTCATGGAATTTTTCCATTCTGGTGCCTGGAAGCAATCCTCTTTCCGGTCGCTCGACAGGAAAGCTAGGCAAAGAAGAGAAGGCTTTCTTGGTTCCAGCCGTGGAGCACATTCCGAGAGGGGAGCCGGAGGAAGAGGAGGAAGGGTTGGATTGGGTGGAGGCGATGAGAACTCGTCGACGGTCAGGAATGAGAGGCGTTCCAAATATCAACGCGACTTCTTATTGACGCAACTACCGTCGAGCATCAGCGAGAAACCTCGAGATTACGGTAACTTAAGCACAGACGAGGACAGCGAGGTAAAATCACCAGTTGCCATTAAACAGTCCATTCTTCACTTAGTTACCACTGAGTCTCTCGTCAACACCCGCCTCTATGGTTCCTTCACGATCCTACAATCTGACTTCAAGTGGTTTGGACCATCACTCCCTCATGCTACGATCTTTGCCGTACTAGAGTTTTTTGGCGTACCAGAAAAATGGCTTAAATTCTTTAGAAAGTTCCTAGAACCACCCATCATATTCGCTCATGATGGTCCCGAGGCCCAGACTCAGGTGCGACGAAATGGCGTTCCAATTCAACATGTCCTCAGCGATGCTTTAGGAGAAGCCGTTCTGTTCTGCCTGGATTTCTCTGTCAACCAGGCAACGAGTACCAACCTCTACAGGTTTCACGATGACCTGTGGTTCTGGGGTCAAGACGAATTGGCTATCACTGCTTGGAAGGCTATCAGAGAATTCACAGAGGTGATGGGACTATCTCTCAATACGGAGAAGACTGGCTCCATCCAAATAAGAGGGAAATCCGAGTCTGCTGTTACAGCTGAGGGGCTCCCCAAAGGCTCGGTACAGTGGGGTTTTCTCAGACTCAGCGCGTCCGGGAAGTGGGTGATAGACGACAAAGAAGTTGACGATCATATAGAAGAACTACGACGACAGCTATCGGCTTGCAAAAGCGTCTTAGCTTGGGTTCAAGCGTGGAATACCTATGTTTCGAGATTCTTCGCCACACATTTTGGGCAGCCAGCCGACTGTCTTGGTCAGCAACACATAGACCTGATCATTGAATCATTCGCTCGAATACAACGAAAGCTGTTCACTGCTGGTAAAGACATCGAAGACAGTGCCATCGGATATCTAAAGAGAATGGTGGCCGAACGTTTCCAGATGACAGACATTTCTCATGGTTTCTTCTACTTCCCTATTGAGCTCGGCGGACTGGATCTCCAAAATCCACTCATCCCATTACTCCTTGTCCACGCGGATGCCTATCAAGACCCTATGGAGCGAATTGAGCAAGCCTTCGAGCGCGAGGAGGAATCGTATCTGGATGCAAGGAAAGCTTACAATGATGGCGAAATCGGAAGTCACACGAACAGCCGCTCTGCATATGTCCCCGCAGAAGACGAACCCTTTATGAGTCTTGAAGAATATACCCGCTACCTCGAGGAAACGAGTTATCCCCTGTGGGACGCGTATACTGACCTTTTGGGGGAACCGAGGATTTGTAAAGTTGAACGGATGTCGGAGGTGGAAGATGCACTGGAAAAGTTGCCACCAGCATCGGAGGCTAAATGCGAGATTCACGGTGATTGGCATGGGATGACTCCATATTACCAGTGGGTAGCACAACTATACGGTGGTGATGTGCTCAAGAGGTTTGGAAGTTTGAGTATGGGGGAGAAGAGGCTTCTGCCCATTGGTCTAGCAAGCATGCTACGTAGTGACAAGATCAGGTGGCAAGGATAGTGATGCCACAGGCCACGTTGGAATACGCCAATAATGCCTGAGCCGAACTTATAAGCCTCTTCAAATGTCTCAAGAGGTTATATGCGCACACGCTAGACGTATGCGAGAACTTGTATATACGCGCATGCACAGAATAGAGAGGTGGGATCCAAACATTATGGTATCTATGTACAGAGTCCTATATGTTCACGTGACTATGATTCGTCTAGCCCTATAATATCTACACATGCGGCGCCGACAGCGCTAACCCACAAAGCCGTAAATAGCCGAATACCTAAGCTTCTGTCACTTTTTTTAGTGGGGAAATAAGGTATTTGCGATATCGCAGCTTTCTTTTTCCCCTTGGTAAATCGGATGTACAAGAAAATCGTTAAGAACACCCTTTGGGCATACAAATTTCTGGGCAGTGTGCTGTCAGTCTGTGATATTCCTCCATAATTGGTATGGGGCGCTGAGCCTGGTTCTTGAGGCCCCTGCCCCCCCAGCTCATCGGATCCCGACATTGTGTTTTCCAGCAACGAAGCAAGAAGAAGAGCACGAGTGGTTAAGCAACCGCCTCTGCAGTTTTACAAAACCGCCTCCATAGCCGCATGTTGGGAGAAGGAAGAGTAGCAGCCATGCTCTGCCTTCGTTCTAGGATTGCGGCGAGAGCCCTTTGCTGCCTGCCGGCAAATTCCTATATACGTTCCTGGCCACAGCTTTCTCCAGCACGGCACATATTACTCCCAGTGGCTTCTTCGTCGTTGAGTGACTCACAAAGGCAGTATTCCTCACCCGCCGACTCTCGGTTTTCCACACGGTCAACTGTCGTCCAGCTCCTGAGCAACATTGGGTCTAAAAGAGAAGTCCAACAATACCTGGCTCATTTCAGCTCTGTCAAATCCCAGCAATTTGCGGTAATCAAGGTCGGTGGCGCCATTATCACTGAACATCTACAGACTCTGTCGTCTGCTCTCGCCTTTCTCAATCATATTGGGCTTTTTCCTGTGGTGGTCCATGGCGCTGGACCTCAACTGAATCGAATGCTCGAGGCTGCAGGGGTGGAACCACAGTTTGAAGGCGGGATACGGATAACAGATGGGAAGACATTGGCATTGGCAAGGTCTTTATTTCTGGAAGAGAATCTCAAGTTGGTCGAGGCATTAGAGGACATGGGTGTAAGAGCACGTCCGATCACCTCGGGAGTCTTTACTGCAGACTTTCTAGACAAAGAGAAATACAACCTAGTGGGAAAGATTAACAAGGTTGACAAAAAGCCAATTGAAGCTGCTATAAGAGCAGGGTGCCTTCCAATCTTGACTTCTATGGCCGAAAGCGCCGAGGGACAGGTACTCAACGTTAATGCGGATGTGGCTGCGGGTGAGTTGGCTCGAGCTCTTCAACCCTTGAAGATTGTATACTTGTCGGAAAAGGGTGGCCTCTTCAACGGTGATACGCAAGAAAAAATATCAGCGATAAACCTCGACGAAGAGTACGATGAGTTAATGTCTCAGTGGTGGGTCAGACACGGTACTAGGCTAAAAATCAAGGAATTGAAAGAGCTTTTGATGGATCTACCTAGATCGTCAAGCGTTGCTATCATACATCCCGCAGATCTACAGAAAGAGCTATTCACGGACACAGGAGCAGGGACACTGCTCCGAAGAGGTAACAAAGTACACACCAGTACAAGCTTGTCACAATTTGAGAATATCGTGGCTTTCAAAGAGGTGCTAGTCCGTGACCGAGAAGGTCTAGATGCTCGAGCGACCGTTGATAGATATGTGCAAGGCCTGGGTGAGCATGATTTTAAAGCCTATTTTGATGAGCCAATGGAAGCTATGGCTATCGTTCTTCCGCCTCAAGCTGGATCTTCCCTAGCTCACCTGGCTACATTTACGATTACCAAGGCAGGATGGCTTACCAATGTATCTGACAACGTTTTTGCAAGCATTAAAAAAGACTTTCCGAAGCTCATGTGGACCGTCAAGACAGATGACGAAAACTTGACCTGGTTCTTCGACAAAGCAGAGGGTAGCCTTACGAAAGATGGAGAAGTCCTTTTTTGGTATGGCATCGAAAGTGGTGATGAGGTTAAAGAGCTTATGCTGGAGTTTGGAAAGCATGGGCGTGATATGTTTGGGGACATTAATCTCGAATCGCGGCTTCAGAAGGCCGCCAGGGCGGCCATGAATCTAGGCCCACATGCACAGCAAGCAAGAGCGTACTCGATGAAAAGTGATTGTTTGAATAGATCGAATGTATGGCGAAGCGCAAGGCAGCATCGGATAAGGCCTTTGGCTCTTTCATCACGCACCTACGCCACAACAACTAACCCCAACCCCCCTTTTGGTGCAAAGAACTCTTCAAATAAGGAACCTGCCAGAGTCGCTCTTATCGGTGCAAGAGGCTACACAGGTCAAGCGCTGATCAACCTCCTCAATGCTCATCCCAACATGGATCTTCGCCATGTTTCGTCGCGAGAGCTAGCTGGACAAAAGCTCAAAGGCTACGACAAAAGAGATATTACCTACGAAAATCTAACAGCTGATGACGTTCGACGGATGGAAGAAAAGGGTGAGATTGACTGCTGGGTCATGGCCCTCCCTAATGGCGTCTGCAAGCCTTTTGTCGATGCCATCGAAGAGGTCGGCAACAACCAGACAGTCATCGTAGACCTGAGCGCAGACTACAGGTTTGATAGTGCTTGGACCTATGGCCTCCCAGAACTCGTCGACCGAGCAAAAATTGCCCAAGCCACCCGATTATCCAACCCAGGCTGTTATGCTACCGCAGCTCAGATCGGAATCGCTCCACTAATCCCGCATCTAGGCGGCCAACCAACCGTCTTTGGCGTATCAGGCTATTCAGGCGCAGGCACAAAGCCGAGCCCCAAAAACGATCTCGAAAACCTTACAAACAATATTATCCCCTACAGTCTCACAGACCACATCCACGAACGCGAAATTTCTACTCAGCTAGGCCACCCCGTTGCTTTCATCCCCCACGTCGCCGTCTGGTTTCAGGGCATCCACGTAAGCTTCCGATACGCTCTTTAACCACCCTCCCTGCTAACGTTTGCCTCTCTCGCTGCAGCACACCATCTCCATCCCACTCGCCTCCCCCCTCACCTCCCGCAACATCCGCACCCTCTACCAAGACCGCTACGCCGGCGAGCCCCTCGTCAAAATTACTGGCGAACCCCCCTCCGTCAAAGCCATCAGCGGCACCCACGGCGTCGAGGTCGGTGGCTTCGGCGTCCATAGCGAGGGGAAGAGAGTAGTGATTTGCGTGACGATTGATAACTTATTAAAGGGCGCGGCGACGCAGGCACAGCAGAATATGAATTTAGCGCTCGGATTTGCGGAGTTTGAGGGCATTCCGTTGAAGGAGAGGGCGAGTGGGGGGGAGATGAGGTTTTAGAATCACAGGGGTCTGTGTTGGGGGGGGGGGGGGGGGGGTGAATGATTAGGATGGGATTTGGGGGTTGGGTAAGTTGGGGGACTTGGCTTACCGTTTCTATAGTGTAGATTCTTCTAGCACAACTTCGTGGCTACCCGCACAAATAAACAAACGAAGATAAAGAAGGGCAGAATTAACCCACACTTATGTCGCCCCTTTCTAACGCATACACTCATCATTACTTCAACAAAAGGATGGAGAGGCATAATAGACAGGTTTACGAGCCATCTCGGTCCTCCGATGTGGTTACCACATGTGCAATATCTGCTTCCTAGAAATGCTTTTCTGCAGAAGGGTTTTCAGACCCAAGGACGGGGGAACTTGTTTGAGACTGGTAAAAGTCTCCATCCTCACCTCCACGTCTTGGCCATTCTTTTTCCCGCCTCTCACACCCTCCCATCCCATCCATTTCATTTCATCCCATCATCTTTCACCCCCCACGCCGCTCCACCACATCTCATCTTTATTACGTTTCGTCTCGAGCTAGGATTTTCAGAATTCAGAGATGATAGAAGGGTAAGGGAAGTGTGAAGAGATGGGGAGGCTGGAGAGGGGGTGGGGGTGGGTGGAAGGGATAGCGGCGGGAAAGGGGATGGGGAAGGTGGGAAACCCCTATACCTTCAACTGCTCGAAGAATGATCCTGACATGTTGCGAGCCATCAAAAATACTTGGATACAAACGAATCGAAGACCTCTCACAGTTGCGACATTGTTTTCGCAGCTCCACATGCTCCAGAAAAGACAATGAGTAGCCCAAGGGAGCATACAAGTGATGACTTCCGCCCAACAATGTCGCTGAGCTTGGCCCAGACGATCAAGAAGCCTTAGCAGACAGTAAGCGAAGCGCTCGCCCGCCCTTGGATCTATTGATATCAATCTACCAGTGTAAATGAGCATATAGGCGGAGATAATCCAGCTGCTCTGACCGAATCCTTATAAACCGTCTGTGATTGCTACTAACGACGTTGATACAATAGAGACTTCCAGGCTTGCCAGAAACACAGCTTGACAAAGCCTATCCACAGATCGAGATCAGCTGGTTCCATTATGTCAAGCTCGAAAGGGAGAATGCACCCTGTAGTTGCCACATGAAGTGTCCATCCTCTAAGAAAGTTTGTAATGGCGCTCTGTGCTTGCAGTGGCGATATTTGCCCTTCCTCAACGCCCGATGAAGTGGTTTCGGGGCTTCGTTTGGGCATTGTGCGAATCAAATTTTCTCTCCTCGCTATTGCGGTCTCCTTCTGCGATGAAAGGGCGGCTGTAATACGCAATGCGGAGAAAGATTTAGAAATCATTCAGCAAAAAACTCTTGAAATCTAGGCTGACAATAGAAGGCTAGAAACCCAGGACAAGCCATCTACCGTCACAACTGCCCTCCTCGCGAAACCGCAACGCTGTTCTTTCCATTAGGCAGCGATCTACTGTTTACTCTGAATAAAGAGCCTTGGAGGGTCGCCTTGTCAGCCCATGGCATCAACCCTGTATTCTCCTGTATCAACATGAAGCTATGAAGTCTATAAGCATCTGCATTTGGCTGCAGGTATTCTTTCAATGGAACGGCAAATGATGAACAATTGGCTCCAGAAAGTATGAAAGTTTTTTTTTGAATGGTGCCACAAACAGGCTGAGAAATGAGAAGGGAATATTGACGCGCCAATTAGATGATATTTCAAGGATCGTAAATCAGATGCGGTATTTCCGTAAAGGTGCCGCATTCCTAATTGTTACCAGTAGTTTATATTCGCAGCCTGATGGTTCGATCAAACCTCATTATAACCTGGGCTGGTATTGTAACGCAGATAGCATGATTTACAATAATACCCAATCTTACTAGCGTAAGTCCTTAAAGTCACTATGTACTACGGTACCTTCCTACCCGCCGGAAGTTCTTTTCGCTAAGACCATTGCGCGATAAGAGGCAGATGGTATAATACATTCGATTTAAAGGCGAGGAAGACACGAGGTCGAGCCTATGATACTCGCGAGCGAGCAGAAAGTGGAAAAGGAGGATTCTCGTGTATTGATATCTGAATACTGCGGCAATTTCACACTGGCAGAGCTAATAATATCAACTTTTCCCAGCAGCTTCAAAACACAATTGAGAAATACTTGCATTTCCCAATATATCGAAGACCGTGACGTTGGCATCCAACTTCTTGTTGAACCAATTGCGAATCTCCACAGCTACTAGCGAGTCAACGCCGAAAACATGCATTGGCTTGGATGCATCAATATTCTCTTGTGGCATGCTGAGGACCTTTGACAATTTACTCATCAACGAGCTGGAGATGATATCAGCAGATTCTGCGATAGTTCCCGCACCAGATAGTAAATTTGATAGGTCGGGATCAGATTCAGGGTTTGGTGAAGTGTTCGTTGCGGAAGTGTTGTTAATTTGGTAGAGCATCTTGAACTGGCTTTTACACATCCAGTACGCCTCCTCCAGGCTTTGAGCGCGCATCGAAGCAGGTGTGTCTAGGCCGGTAATAAGTTGACACCGTGAGTCTGATAGAACTTCTCGAGAAGGATCACAATAGTACTCCAAAATTGAGAGTAATTCAGCCTCCTGAATCGAAATATAACCAAGTCCTTTGAGTCCTTGTTGGACTTCTGGACGTTCGGCCACGTACCCAGAAGACATGACCACCCCAAGGTCCAGAGAAGTGGCTTTGAGACCCTTTGAGACCCGATAACGAGCCAGGGCGTCCATGTAGGTATTTCCTGCAGCATAATTGGCCTGACCACACACACCGCTTATGCCGGATGCCGAGGACATGAAGATGCAAAATTCCATATCTTGCGGCAGCATCGTATGTAAATTCCATGAGCCGTGGACTTTGGGTCTAACTACTGAAGCAAATGCCTCTAGTGACATATTCTCAAAAAGCGAATTCTAGCAATCCATTAGTTCTGTTAATTGCATAAGCACAAAATGGCTAAAACACAATAATTCAACATACCTGGAGCACCATGGAAGCTTGGATGCAGCCTTTGATCGGAGGCATCTTCACTGAATATTCTGCTAGAACAGCTGCTAGCGACTGTTTGTTACTTATGTCGCAAGTTGGGGCTGCGACGTTCACACCCGTCGCCCTTAGCTCGTCCAAGAAGACGATAGCTTCTTCGCCACTTGCGCCAGAACGAGACAATAAGAGTAGATTTTCGGCCTTATGCTGGACCAGCCAACGGGCAATTAGCCTACCCAAACCGCCTAGGCCACCTGATATCAAGTAGGTCTTATCACCTCTGAAGGAGTATTTGGACCTGCAGCTGGGTACCACTGGGACAAGGTCATCATCATTCAGCTGCAGGATTGTCTTTCCTGTATTCTGGCCTCCTTGTAGATAGCGAAACGCTTCTTCGAGCCGAGCATTACTGTACAGATGCAGGGGTGAAGGACAGCAGATTTTCTTGTCGTTTGCCAAAGCCAAAATGGCTTCCATTATTGATTGAATGTGACCAGGGCGGTTGCTTAGCATATGAGTAAGGTTCACAGCAGAAAAGGTACGATTTTCGTTGAAAGGATACATTGACAATTTGTTCCCGTTGAGAATATCTTTCTTCCCAATTTCCACGAATCGGCCAAATGGAGCAAGGCACTTCCAAGAACCTTCAAGGCTCTCTCCAGCAAGAGAATTGAGAACAACATCAACACCTCGATTGTTCGTCATTCGCTTTACCCCTTGAGTGAAGGATATGCCTCGGCTCGAGAAGATATGATCTTCGGGTATCGCATAAAGGTCCATGATTAACCTCTTCTTTTCTTCAGAGCCGACAGTGACGAAGATGGTTGCTTCTCGGAGCTTTGCGAGCTGAACAGCTGCCTGCCCGGTGCCTCCAGCACCAGAATGAATTAATATCGATTCTCCAGCTCGAATGCGTGCTACGTCGAACAGGGCTTGGTATGCGGTACAGAATACAACTGGTAAAGCAGCAGCTTCCGAGAAGGACATGTTTTCCGGAATCTTGAAGACCGTCAGAGCCTTGCTTCGCACGTAAGTCTTGTATGCGCCAAGAGCTGTAACGACAACTCGATCCCCAGACCTTAAACTGGTTGCTTCTTTTCCAGCACGTGTCACGACACCAGCACATTCGTTACCAAGACCGCCTTCTGATAGTCGACCCAGAGCGATAAGAATATCTTTGAAATTAATGCCAATGGCGCTCACTTTGACTTGGACCTCATCTTCAGCGAGTGGCTCCCTTACTTCAGGGTCTTCAATGTACACCATGGAATCAAGCAAACCTGGTGAGCCAACCTCTAGCTTCAAAGCTTGGCCTTTGAGACCAAATTTCTTCAACGCACTCTTTTGTGGTCTGGTCTTTGAGAAGATGAACTCGTTCAGAATATTGTTCTCGACCACGCGGTTGATACAAAGTAAGTTGTTGCGCTCCTCATATTCGGACTCGCACGTTTCCGAGATTGTGTCGAACGTATTTCTAAAGACCTTTGTAATTTGTTGAGCTACTCGTTTTACGTCTTTCGTATCCTGAAGAGCTAGAGTAATAAATCTTATATCACTTTTCTCGGAACGAATACATCGGGAAAGGCCAACTACAACGTCAGCTTGGGGTTTTTCGGAGGACTGGCCCGGAACAGCCCAGATTAACCCCATTCCGGCTTTCACTAAATGCTGAAGCCCTTCAAATTCCTTTTCATTCATCTGCTCAAGAAAATTCTCTTCAATTTCGCGTAGAAAGATGCAGAAACTCTCTTCGGAAGGAGTAGATGGCGTAGGGGAAAGATTCGTCACATCACACTCTTGGACGCCTAAAATTTCCAACTGAGACTTGATCTCATCGGCTATGGCATTGTGCGCCTCTGAAGTTGGCGCCACAATTACAGCTACCTTCGGGAATTTAGGGGTCACTTGCGGTGTTGCCACGGCCGTTGATACCAGATGGAAGTCCATCTGATTGCGTGGATCATCCGAGCTGCGGAAAACTAAATCTGTTCCTGAGAATTCATTTGCACATAGAACATTGTGCCATTCCTCTGATGGAAGGAGAGGACCCCATCGCCTATTCTCCTCAACACCTAATATCTCATCAGTATTGATACTTTCACGGACACGCTTCAAGGAGACAGTTTACTCAACCACCATCCTGGAAGTAGGCCAAATGCGAACCCGGCTCGAACGACCCTTTCGTTGTAGAGCTCAAAAAGAATCAATTTACCCCCGCTATCATTGTACGTCTAAGTAAGTGCCTCTCATATCTAGTTTAACATGGTATAACTTACGGTCTCAGAAGCTTCCGGACATTCTGCAATGTTTTACTTAGTTTTGGAGTAGCATGTAATACCTATGATGTAGTCCCAGTCAGGTGGAGAACTAGTCAGTTGTTTTTGCTGACTCACGTTGGAAGCAATTATTAAGTCATATTTCTCCTCCAGAAAGCCTTGCTGCAGTGGGTCTTTCTCAATGTTCAAGGTTTTGAACGTGAACCGATCAACATGATCTTTGAAGCGCACGGTAGCTTTCTCAAAGAATCCGGCTGATATGTCGGTGAATGTGTAGCTCCCATATCTCGGTACACTCGTTTCGTTGTCGTTATTGGGCACTAGTATCTCCAAGATGGATCTGGTAGTGCTTCCTGTTCCTCCGCCGATCTCAAGGATCCTCATCGACGGGTTTTTGTGGGTAAGTGTTTCTAGGTATGATCGGAGCAGTTCACAGCCCCGTTGCGCAAGTTCTTCGTAGTAATCGGCCGCCAGCTCTCCACTAAATAAGAGATCAAGAACGTCAACTCTATCCTCGAGGATCGCCAGCAAGTTCGTTCCTAGGGCGGCATACAATCTTCCCTCCGGAGAGGTCTTCAAACGAAGCATGACATTTTCGAAATAGTGCTTATCTTGCCTGAGAAATTCCCATTCAGGTCGCCAATGTATGAGCTCACCGGACTGATACCTCGCTTGTTGGTACTTCATCCAGGCTACGTACTTCTGAAAATGAGGTTTGAGCTTGCTAATATCCATGCAACCTAGCTCTTCCAATGCGCTTGATAGGAAGGAGAAGCAAATGAATTCTAGGTCTTCGATACGTTCGTTCAGAGGAAATCCGGAATTCTCATTCTCGATGGCCTTACAATAGGCCCGTAGTTCTTGTTGACTAAGTAAGTCAATATCTGGTTTCCAGGTGAAGCTGTAGCATAGTCGTCTGCAACGTTCTGTGTCAGAGGACGATGACAACTGCCGACCTCCCACCGCTACTGTCTGAAGCCCTCTAGCCACGATCAGAGGCTCTTTAGATGCTGCATCCAACGCTAACATGAAGGTACCATCCGCACTCATATCTTCACTAAAACCTGCGGCGTATGCTTGGACGTATTCACTTCCTGCTTCGCTAAGGCCTCGACTCGATATCCATAGATTCTGGAGGCGGTCTGGAACCATCGTTGGTAAATTGCGCTCGACATCGCGGATTAGAGCTGGGAAGGCAAGTTGAAAGAGTCCGTCAAGCGCAGTCGGATGGACGATGTGTTTCTGGTAGTGATTCTCTATCACGCCAACAGTCCATTGGCGAAGCTTTACCCTACCTGTTGCCGATCTACCATCAAAACGAACATCATCTAGAACCTGGAAAGCCGGTCCATAGCTCAGACCAATTTTTTCCAGACGTTCGTACAACTGTTTGCTTGCAATCGTCGTCTTACATCTCTTATATCCGGTCTCATACAACATGGAGTAGAGCTGACGCTCTTCTTTAGCTTCTTTGCCGCAATCAACCTCGACGTCTTCTGTTATACGCTCCGCACTAATTGTGCCTCGGCAATTCTCGACCCAATGTCCATTCTCCAAGGTACAGATCCGGAACTCGTTTAAGCTGTTTTCTTTGCTTGATTCGAGAGGACGAAGATATAACTGTGTTTCAAATTCATCAGAGCCCGCCAAGCTCCTCAGTTCTGTCGTAAACTTCACGTCAGTAAGCCTATAACCGGTAATCATGTGAGGCGCATGAGCCACTTGATGTATAGCTTCTATCGCCATAACAATAAATCCCGCCGCGGGGTATAGTTCAACACCGTTCACCTAGATCAGTCAGTTCATACATTGATACGATCCTGACAAAGGCCGACCTTGTGATCTGTAATCCAAGGAAGCTCACTAGCTCGGATGATATGCCTCCACCTAGCTTCTTGTGGGTTCCAGTCAGAAGCAGGAGTCCCTAAAAGCTCATGACGAGGAATGTTGCGAGTTCTGAAGTTTTTCGACAACCTGCTTTCCATGCTATAGCACTGATCATGATTAAAAGGGTATTCCGGAAGGTCCGACAACAGTTTTAAGTTGGAATAGCCCTTATTGGACCCATTCAAAGCTGAAGTGTCGATGGCGTATCCCAGACAATGGAGACGTCCGAGAGCTGACAAAATACTGGTAGCTGCACATACATTTCGATTAAGGATTGAACTGTAAGTAATACTTTGGCTGTCAGCATGAGCTTCTAGGATTTCCCGAATGGGGCCTCGCAAAGCAGAGTGGGGTCCGATTTCGAGTAGATCAGTTATTATGACAGTATCCTTATGGCCTCCAAGTTTCTTTGGGACAGATCTTGAAGAGAGTGAACAAAGATTTGTGAGAGCCTCGGAGAACTTGACTTGAGAGGTCATGTTTTCGACCCAGTATTCACACTTCCTGGTCTCATCATTTGATGTTCCTTTTCCAGTCACTGATGAAAACATAACAAGGGAATCTGAGATCGGCTGTCCAGTTCTGATGTCTGATATTAATGTCTGGTACTCCACAGCAATCTCATCCATGGCCTTAGAGTGGTAAGCCACACCCAGATGTAGTAGCTTTCTCGTGAACACGCCGTCACGATTTAGGATAATTTTCAGTGCGTCGATGTGCTCTTCCCTGCCGCTTACGGTAATGTTTTTGGGGCTGTTCACACAGGCGACAACAACGTCTGTGGCACCGTGTTCTTCGTGATGGCCGTGGGCGCTCAGGTATGGCTCGATATTGTCTTGTGACAAACCGACAGCCATCATGCTCCCTCGGCTTCCACAGGCTTCCACAAGTCTAGCCGCGAGTCGACCTCGGAAGAAAGCTATTTTCAGGGCCGAAGTTTTGGATATTGCTCCTGCACAAAACGCAGCCGCAATCTCCCCAGAAGAATGCCCTATCACTCTAGCAGGAAAAAGACCCCAGCTAAGCAGGAGATCGACAAGGGCGATCTGGAGGGCAGTGCACATTGGTTGGCTGTAAGCTGGTTTGTGCACATTGCTGACGTCTTGCTCCCTCGAAAATTCATCTACACGGTGTCAAGTCTATCTTACTTATAAAAATATAAAAACCATACCTGTCAAGCGCCACGTGCAGCCTAGACGATCCAGAAGCGATTCGGCATCAAGAAGGCTGTCCCTAAATACAGGGAAATTTAAGAGCTCCCGGCCCATTGCGTGCCATTGTGCTCCTTGTCCAGTAAAGACGAAACCAATCTTACGGGAAGTCGTTGAACGCGTGACTGTCGACAGGCCCTCTTCTAGAAGTTGATGCAATTCTCTGACCGAGCTAGCGACAATACAAGATTTCCAGCGCAATGAGCTCCGTTTTGAAAGAGTATAAGCAAGATTCTCCAAGTACTTTTCTGGGGCACGCACAGTTGAATACCAGGAAAGATGCTTAGCATACAGAGAAGCGAGACTTCGCAACCCACTTTCATCGGCCCCAGACCAAATAAAAAGTTTTGGCTGTGACAAACACAAAGATTCTTGGTTAGTCTGTTCTTGAAGTTGCAATTTGGTTAGAGGTTCACATGCGTTTGAAGAGCCTTGTGAGACTTCTGAAGTACGGTGATTGCCCGTCAAACCCCGAATCTCGTTGGAACCACCAAATCCAAACGAATTGACAGATGCTCTTCGAAGCCCACTATTCGGCCAAGGGCTTGGTTTGACTGGAAACTAAGATACCCCAGTAAGTAGTGATCTAGAAGAAGAGGGCTGCAAATGTACTTTTATATTCCAGTCTTCTTCCTGGATTCTGGAATTCGCATTGTCGAACCAAATATTTGGAGGTATCAGACCCTTCTCTAAAACGAGAATGGTTTTAATTAAGCCGGCAATGCCACTGGCTCCTTCGAGATGACCAAGATTCGATTTGACTGAACCAATGAATAAGGGGTCGCCCTGAAGTCGCTGGTCATGGAACGCGGCTGCAATAGCGCTCGCTTCGATTGGATCGCCAGTTCTGGTTCCTGTCCCGTGGGCTTCGAAATACCTCGTTACTTTCAGCGCAAGGCCGGCTTCTCTGTAGGTGTCCCGAATCAACCTTTCTTGCGCGCTCCCACTAGGGTGGGTTATGCCGGCTGTCTTCCCATCCTGGTTGGCTCCTGTAGCGCGAATTATAGCACGGATTGTGTCACGGTCAGTAAGAGCATCAGACAAGCGCTTGACAATGACAACACCAAACCCTTCACCTCTGGCATAGCCATTGGCTCTCTGATCGAAGCTGTAACACTTGCCATCCGGCGAGAGCATACCGAAATTTGCCATACTGATCATGGTTTCTGGATCAAGAATAAGGTTGGCACCCCCCACGACGCCCTACATTATATTAGCGATTCTGTAGATACAGCGGAATTGCATTATACTTACCATATTTGACTCGTGGGTGCGTAAACTTTGACATGCAAGATGCAGGGCCATCAGACTACTAGAGCACGCTGTATCTAGTGAAATGCTAGGCCCAACCAGATCGTAAAACCAGCTAAGGCGATTTGCCAAAAGCGAGAATTCTACTCCTGTGGCTTTGTATTTCACATCCATCAACGGATCCCTAGTGAGGATGTAATTCCAATCATGGGTAAAACTTCCAATGTGGACAGATGTTCGTGAGCCAGCGGCCTTCTCCAATGACACACCCGCTGTATCTCTATAAGCTGGATCATTAGGCAAGGAAGCATGCGGTGAACCTACCATTTTCAAAAGCTCTATATGTATTTTCTAGTAATCCCCTCTGTTGTGGATCCATTGAGGCTGCTTCTGTGGGAGTAATAGAAAAGAACGGCGCGTCGAAAGCAGTAACATCTTCAGTCAGAAAGTGGCCTTCTTTGACGCTCAACTGTTAATCCATTAGACCTGTTCAATCAAAACGCTCTTAGCTCTGGCGTTGCACGATGAGAGAATCTCACACTGCCTTGTCTTTGGGGGTCGGGATGGTAAAAACCGTCTATATTGAATCTGTTCGACGGAATCCTGGCCCTGGCAGACCTTCCTTCCATCAACATCTGCCAGAATGCTTCTGATGAAGTTGCTTCCTGGGGAAATTTTAAAGAAAACCCAACAACGGCTATCGGCTCAGTCTGATCCCTTCCAGGAACATCGCCATCTGAACCGCAGTGCCTAGGAGTAAATTTCTCCTTTTCATCGTCGGTTGTAAATCCACCGCTAGGGACAAACGGAAAGCCACGAGGGACAACGCTTGGTAGCTCCATTCGTATTGAGTTGCGAGAGAAATGTAACAGCACACGATGGCTTTGGGAACCAAAGCCTAAGACTAGGAGAAAAGTAGAGTATTTCAGGCTGAGCGGTTCGACTTAGTAGACCTTCAAACTCAACATATGTTGCACAGAAGCCCATCTTGGGGTGGCAACGTAACGTAATATATCGAAATGGGCCTTAGAGTACAGTAGGACCATAATGATTTCCCTGTCCAAATTTGACTACCCCCAGGAGACATCCGTGCCTATCTCGCCCAGGAGTAGAATCTTCGTCCATACCCAGCAAGCTCTAGACCTTCACGGATCCTCCACTATCAGGATCAAATAGGATCAACAAATTATACGGCCTCGTGTAACTCCATAGCATTTAGCATAACGGCAAGCAGAGGCAGTGCCGTGACGGCACTCCACCGTTTGCATGGTAGCTTCAGCACAATGCGCCATCGACTCATGCTTTGTACAGCCACTGAGCATCGCGAATCTTTAGCCACTCAAATGTGGAGAGTTCCAAGGCACACAATAGGCTAGGGTCAAGGGTCAGAGTAAGAGGATGACAATGTCGGATAGAGTACAGTAGTCATTCTGTGGGCTGAAGAGGAGATTTCCAGTAAACCGACCTTTCCCATAGGGCTGTTAGCGTCTTCATGTTTTCCGGCCCAATCTGGTGAATCAGCCGACAAGCGACTGGCACACATATCTATATATTGGGGTTACAGTTGGTGGGGGGTTGGAAAAGTTGAGCCAGGGCCGGAACTTTTTTTTTTGATGCCGGCCTCGGCTCAACTTTCTGCATATGCTAACCATGAGTTCAAAATTATTCCAACCCCGACTCAGCTTTCTGCATATGCTAATCATAAGCTCAAGAATCGATATTATTTAGCTAAAGTAGCTAGAAGACAAACAGCTTGAGCGAAGTATTGAAGCCGAGCATATGCACAGCTTGAGCGAAACATCACATATATCATGAATCTACTTTGCAGCAAGACGAGCGAAGATTCTTCTACATATGCTTAGCATATGCAGCATTTTCTTCTTCATTCTCGTCGTTCTGCTCGTGATTTGCACTATTTCGTATCACTTTTCTCATCGTCTTCAATATTTGCATTGAGAGAATCTTGAGCGAGCTGAGTTTCTTCTTAGTATATGCGCGACATATGCGAAGTGTGACACTCATCTTCAAGTCATTTAGTCAACTCGTTATCTCATTCGCTCGATTTTCAGCGTCGATGCTTTCGTCGTTCATCGATATTTCTTTATGCTCAGTTGATGCTGCGCATATGCATCGACGAGGCTTTGATGATCAGATGTGAATTTTATTGTGGCCTCGCTTAATGCTCTTGACATATGCTTCGCATAGGGCCCGAAGCTTTTCCAACCCGACGTCAGATCTTGGATGTGCGAGGCATATGTCAATTTTAAAGTCCAACCCGACGCCAAGAATTTTTTCCGACCCCGGCTCAACTTTTCCAACCCCCCGGCCAGCTGTAACCCGCTATAGATTCAGTATCTTAAAGTTCCCTTACTGCTCTCCCCACATCATAGGGCAACAAACATCATCTTACCTCAACCGTGAAGAGTTTCGGAGCTGCGGACGTGACTAGTTCAGCTCATTTCCTACGACCATAAACTACTACTAGCTTTCATCCGCCAATTATGCGCTTTCTATACCAATAACTAGGTAAGGCAGAGTTATATTCCCCGCCTTCTTCTTCATCGTTCCTAAGGTAGTGGTACCGTATCACTATCAAGTCCGGCGTCTCTTTTCTTTCTCTTCTTTATGTAAACCCCTAGGCTCCGTGTCTTTGCATCTAGCAACCGCTGACATGAACATAAGATCTTTGAAATGCAAACGGGTGAGTGGCAGATATACCAACACAGATTAGTTCGAAGTACTCCTACTAACCACAATTTCTGTTCGTGTCCGGAGCGACTATACGATATGAACTAGGTGACCAACATGATTTTGTATTTGCCGAAGGATCAACACCCTGGCCTCCAGAATCCGGTAAGTCTTGTATTATGGTCGATGTTGGTGAGGGGTTCTGTCTGAGCTCAACTGGAGTAACGCCGCAAGATTAAGTTTCAGCTAATGCAGTGCAGGAGTCGACAAAGTCCTCCAAAGTCATCAGTTGAAGTGTTTTTTCTTACTTCAAGATCGACTCTCTAGCCAGTTATCGTTCTGCCCTTGAAGATCTGGATCCTTACATCAAAGCGGAAGGACCATTCAATGCAGTGATGGCATTTTCACAAGGCGCGTCTCTTGTCGCTACTATGATAGCTCAGCCAGTATAGCACAATCAAGCTAGTGTCAGTTGCTTCGGCGTGGAGAAGCCAGAAGACTGGACGCAAAAGTCGACGGCAAAGTTATCCGAATCCCGACTGCAATCATTATGGGTTCTAAAGACCCATCCCTACAGGACAGCCTGAATATGTACGATCTATTCCGTGCACAAACCAGAGAGCTTTCTGACCATGGTGGTGGTCATGAAGTACCTCTGGCATCGAAACATATCACGTCAAAGATGGTGGATGCGATTAGGACCGTAATCGACAAAGCGCTGTCCGGATGGTAGCATCATTTGGCATGAAAACTTGGGCTACGAGTGACTACCTCATCTTTTGACATAACAATTAAACATTCCACCCACGTTATTCTAGATTTTCAGTCAAAGCATTGTTTCTTGATGAACGTCATATCGTGGGTATTTCGTTCAAACTAGGTTCTGGTCAGAGATCATTGTCAAGATTGATAACGTACTTAGACTACTGTTGTCGAGCCTGCCCTGCTACCTAGAGTATTAATTGAATTTTCAACACAATCATGGCAACCAGGACTTAAGTCATTATTAGAGAACCAGAACCTATTCTTACTCTATCGCATAAAAGCAAAAATACCATCTTTCCAGACTTCCTTGGCCCTTTCAAATTCGGTATGAATTCCTCTTATTATCCATCCCTGAAAAAGAAATATATGGATGAACTTGTTACACTACTTCAGTGATATGCTTAACTTTGATAGAGTTGAGGGAAAAGTCTTTGCCAGCTACATAATCATCGCCAGTACGAGACCCTCCCACCACGTTGGTAAGATGAATATCATCCTGCGTTCCGTCCTCGATCTGATTATACCGTTTGAGTTGGCGGCGGTCGTCATTATGGACACTTGTTGTGTGACCGCTTTGCTTGGACTGAGATCCTCGAGAGGTGCTGAGAAGCGAATTATACCAGCTATTCAAAGTAGAGGCAACCAATGTATTACCCGAAAGGAGCGGTCGAAAGGTAGGCAAGCATGCACAAATGATAGCAAGGCCGTTCTCGATCGTAGCCCAGGTAAGGTCACCGCCTGTGCTAACTAGCATGAGGTCAGCAGATTTGACAAAGTTGCCTGATGCAGTATCCGTACGGTTTTTGGAGCCTGCTCTATAAACAACTGCTATTCGTACTATACCCGCGACCAGGACACTTTACTAATTAGCAGGAGAGCTCTTCTGGATGTGATATTGGAGATGTTAACTTACAGTCCGCCGAGGAGAAACACCACAGATAGCTGGATTTTCTTGGATGCTGCCATATTAAGGTCGCGAATCACTCGCAAAGGCAAAAGCAACATAACGATATCCAGGGTCAAGTTGAGGAGCTCGGTACCAAGGAAAAAGGCCGCAAAATCGAAGCATTTAGCCGGATGCCGCCTGTCCCATACCCCTGAGGGTGGTTGACACCAAAGGAAGGTCCAGCTTGACTGGAGGCTATCGGCAAGCGAAGGTGGCTGCTAGCCGGCTTGGCTCGGCCAATGCCGGCCGCTAGAGAACAAGGAGATTAAGCAGGGAAAAGGGGATAAATAGGCCGTTCCCCCTTCTGTTTCCCCCGTCATCTCTTCCTGTTTCTCCATCCCTTAGGATTCAGCCAGAAACGCGCTTTTGCCCCACCCACCCACTCCATAGACTCAGTCGCTTAGATAGAGGGAGTGCTTGGCACCTCAGGGCGGCTTCCGGGGCAAATTTTAGCCCTGGAGACCGCCAGGGGCCGCCGGGTTTGCCCAAACACATATAATATATATTCGTTCAAACGGAGGCGATGCCCGATAGC
>JAABUZ0100002198.1_pt1 | contig 33231 bp, 40 predicted proteins | sample 5562091 | NCBI WGS metagenome assembly JAABUZ01 (sample SAMN12813069, study PRJNA571459) | rock metagenome | isolation source: Antarctica rocks | place: Antarctica: Victoria Land, Linnaeus Terrace sud | collected 2015-12-21
CTTAGAAAAAACCATATTCACAAGAATCAGGGGGGAGAAATCCACAGAACGGTTAGCAAACAAAACGACCATACAGCAAGCATTTCAGCCTTAACCCGGTTAAAGGTTCCAATGCTACTCGCACCCCAAGCCGAAAAGATTGGGCGCATCAGAGTAATAGTGCAGGACAACGGTCCAATACATCGATGCCAAGAGGTGCAGCAGTTATGGTCCTCGTGGTCAAGCCAGGGTTTGTATGTCAACTTTATTGCCCAAATATTGCTCCGAAATGAACCCAATTGAATTGGAGTGGCAACACCTCAAAAAAGATGAACTAGCAGCGACATTTGTTTGACGATGAGTTAGAGCTTGCTTACGCCGTAATTGATGGGGTTGAAGCTAGGGGAGAAAGAGGAAATTATAGTACACAACGTGTTAAATTTAACTCCAATCCTCCTAGTTGAGTTTTCGTTATATACTTATAAATTTCCCCGCCGACCTACTTAGCTCGTTACCATCATTAGCGTAAACGTTCCCAAACTCCCTAAAATTATCTACAACTGTAGTGCCAAAGTCGAACTTTGGGTGCTAACGTTTCGCCCTAGGTGTGCCGCTGCACTGATGTGATCACGTAGAATGATGAGGATTTCACTGATGCCCTATTTTACTAGCAACGTTAGACGACTATGAGCGGAGTCCCCAGCATCACCCTCAACGACGGCAAGACCATCCCGCAGCTCGGGTTCGGGGTCTTCCAGATCGAGCCGAAGAACACCGCAAAGGCAGTAAGCAAGGCTCTTGAGATCGGCTACCGGCACATCGACACTGCGGAAATGTACGGAAACGAGAAGGAGGTCGGCGAGGCCATCCGCACCTCCGGCCTTGATCGCGGCGACGTCTTCGTCACCAGCAAGCTCAACAACGGGTTCCACCGGCCTCATGACGCCCGCAAGGCGTTCAACACCACGCTCTCCGAGCTCGGCTTCGACTACGTGAACCTGTTCCTCATCCACTGGCCGTTGCCCACGCTCTACGACGGCGACTTCGTCTCGACCTGGAAGACGCTCGAGGAGTTCTACCGCGACGGCCGCGCCCGCTCAATCGGCGTGTCGAATTTCCAGATCGAACACCTGGAGCGGCTGGCCGCCGAGTCCGACATACTGCCGGCAGTGAACCAGATCGAGGCACACCCCTACTTCACCAACGACGCGGTGCGCGGCTACGGCCGGGAGCACCAGATCGCCACCGAGGCGTGGTCGCCGATCGCGCAGGGCAAGGTACTCGACGACCCCACCATCACCCAGATCGCCGACAAGGTCGGCAAGACGCCGACGCAGGTCGTGTTGCGATGGCACATCCAACGCGGCGACATCGTGTTTCCGAAGTCGGTGACGCCATCGCGCATGAAGGAGAACTTTGAGCTATTTGACTTCGAACTCGAGCCCACCGACATCGGCACGATCACCGCGCTCGACCAAGGCGGGGACGGCCGCACCGGTCCGAACCCGGACACGTTCGACTACATTCCCAACTGACTCATCTCCGAACAGGTCGGGAGCGCGCACACGACGGGGAGAACCACCCGGGAAGTGCGTCAGCACTACCCTTGACCGAAAGAAAGGTTGTGTTGCAAAAACTGATAGGCTGGGGAATGCTCGCTTAAGCGTCTCGACCACCCAGCTACCTCAATGAACCCCAAGCAGCCATTCAAATGGCGTCTTAACCTCCCGGAAGCCATTGTGCTGAATGTGCGGTGGTATTGGCGCTACGCTCTCTCGTTACCGCGATAAGCGAGGAGATGATGCCCGAACGGGATGTCGATGTAGACCAGACAACGATTTACCGTTGGGTTCAGGCTTATGCACCGGAACTGAACCTCCGGGTTCGGGGTCATCTGAAGCCAAATAATGACACAAGAGCGCGTGGATGAAACCTATATAGAGGTGAAGGGCGAGTGGAAGTACCTGTATCGGGCAGTTGATTCACTTGGCTTTACCCTGGACTTGCTGCTGTGCACCTGACGCGATGCCAGCGCCGCAGAACGGTTCTGACGCAAAACGCTCAATGCCACTCATACTTCTCCTCCACGTGTCATCAATGTGGATAAAAACGCGGTGGTTACCAAAGTTAATTGACGAATTAAAGGCAGAAGAAACGGTGACTAAAACCTGTGAGCTTCGGCAGAATAAATATCTAAATAACAACGCCCTCGCAATACCATCGGTTCATCAAACGATTAGTTAATCCAGGGATGGGGTTTGGCTCATTCAATACAGCCCGAGGAACTTTGAGAGGTTATGAAGCGATGAACATGCAATTGTATTGGACAAGTCGTGGGAGTTAAAAAAGGAGATATTAAGGCTGAAGTAGGATTCGTATATCAAATTTGTGAAGTGACTGCATAACAAGAGCTGATTGATAGGAAAGCTCCTGTTATTCAAGAGTTTTTGCAACACAACCAAAAAAATTGTGGCTCTCCTGTACTTGTGCTTATAACGCATGCTTATGATCGTGCAAAATTCAGGCTTCTAGGCTCCACGAAACCCGAATTTTAGTATCACAGGCTACGCTTTCACCATAAACCCAGGAGAGCCAAAATTGTTGAGCAGTTAAATCCAAACTAAAATTAGTTACATGCTGAAAGAATACCGTTGTACTCGTAACACCCTATACTGCCATGACTGCTTAGAACCAGGACAAACGCATCTAAATTGGTCTTGACAAAAACCTTGGTTAATGTATTGACGCAAGAATACGACTTGGTCGTTTGATTTATTTTCCCAGGGTCAAAGCGACCGCCTAACTCGTTGTCAATAAGTAGAGTCTACTGCGATAAAACTTGGGGTTATTAAGATTTAGATGTTGTTGTTGACAAGATGCTTTTGCCCTGGACAGGGCATGGCTTGAGGGGATAAGGCTAATTTTCTTCTCTTGTATGATATCAATCACACACTTTCATGCTGAACGACCGTTAGAATCACTAGTCAAAATGGTTCTTCTGGGTTTCTGGGGAAGATTGTATAATAGAGTACGTTTAGCCTCTTCGCTCTTCTATGGACTTTTACCTTGACACTCTCCTGAATCTACCGGATCTCACTGTTGAAAGTTGCACTCAATCAGAGCAACAGGTTTTTTTGAAACTGCGGTTTCTCAATGAAACAAGTGATTGGACTCACTGTCAAAATTCCAGTGATAAATTATCAAAATCGACCTGTATTGATTCGAGATTTGCCGATTTCTGGGCAACTCGTTCATCTACATCTACCGCGTCGCCAGTTTTATTGCTCTTGCTGTCAACGGTATTTTACTGAACGATTGAGTTTTGTTGATTGGGAACGACGATATACTCAAAGATATGAAAATGCGATTTATCAACGGGTTCAAACGACAAGTATTGAGCAGGTGAGCCGGTCAGAAGATTTGAGTTGGGATCAGGTACAAGGAATTTTCAAGCAGAAGTTCGACCAGGAAAAAAAAAGGATTGGGGTAAAGTGAAACGACTGAGTATCGACGAGATTAGTCAGCGCCAAGGGCAGCAAGATTTTGCCACTGTTGTTTGTGACATTGACCGAGGTAAACTTTTGGAAGTAATTGACAGTCATTACCAGTTAGACATTATTGAAACCCTTAAGCAGCAACCGCTCGAGCTACGAGAGCAGGTGGAGGAAGTCAGTGTGGATATGTGGGGAGGGTTTCCCAAAGTGGTGCAAGAGGTATTTCCCAATGCCCATCTGGTATTTGATCGATTTCATGTCATGAAACCAGTGAATGAGGAGTTAAATCTCATTCGCAAGCAAACCGCAATGACTATCAAAGGCAGCAAATTTATTATGTTAAAAAATGGTGTGGATTTGACCGATTTATCACAAATTAAACTTGTCCTCATATTGAGACATTCTCAACGATTGAAGCTTGCCTATGAATTGAAAGAGGAATAAGAAGAAATTTTTGAAACCTGTAACACTGTTGAGGACGGTAAGTCACAACTTCTGACATGGCTCAAAAAAGCCCGTCCTGTTTATTGTGATGTCTTAACAACTATCCGCAATCATTTGTCTGGTATCTGTAATTACTTCAGTAGTCGTACAACCAGCGGCGTTATGGAGGGGATTAACAATCGGCTCAAGTTGATACTCCGACAAGCTTATGGCTTTATGAACTTTGACAACTTTCGCGCCAGACTATTAGCTTGTTTTTCTGATTAGCTTCACTTATCACCACAACTCCAGAAGAGCCGTCAAAATTAATGTCAATTCTCAATATCGTTGATAATATTTTAAACAATACTAACGAAGAACTTAAGTATTTTAGCAAAATAATAGGGTGAATTTTCAACAATAAAAGATGAGTAATTAATTCTGACACTTTCAGGAATTTAGGTTGAACATCCCTGGCAATAAGGCTTAAGCTTGTTTGAGGTAGTCCAACTCACTCTCGTATAATAGCGACTCTAGTTTATTGATTTTTTTTTGATTAATGTAAGATCTACAGGCTGGGAATTTTTGATGAAAATATGTGAGTTAATAATCGGTGGTCTCATCGTCGCTATTGTTTTGTTTGATGTTTTCCAATCGGTTGTAGTTCCACGTCAGACGGGGCGAGCTTTTCGGATCGCCCCGCTCTTGGCCAGAAGATTTTGGCTGCTTTGGAGACAGATTGGACTTCGCTTGCGTTTGTTGCAGCGACGGGAGTATTTTCTGGGAATCTTCGCACCATTGGCTCTGATACTTGAGCTATTCGTCTGGGTCGTGTCCCTGATCTTCGGGTATGGCCTAATGCTACATGCCCTGCACTCCCAGCTTCGACCAATAACCAATGACTTTGGCAGTGCCCTTTATCTAGCGGGTGCATCACTGTTTACCCTGGGATTTGATGCTGTGAGGCCAACAGGTGTCACTCGTGTCATCGTGCTTGCTGCTGCTGCCTCCGGTGTTGCTGTTATGTCCTTAACGATCGCTTTGCTATTCTCCCTCTACAGCTCGTTTCAGCGTCGGGAGGTACTCGTTGTTCTCCTTGACACACGTGCCGGAACACCTCCGTCAGGATTGACGTTGCTTGAAACCTATACCCAGTTGGGTCTTCATAGTGAACTACCGCTTGCCTTCGCTGCATGGGAGGTTTGGTCAGCCGAGGTATTCGAGAGCCACCGTGCTTACCCAATTCTGCCTTACTTCCGTTCTAACATAGATAACAACTCTTGGCTTAGTGCGCTCGGTGCCGTACTTGATGCTTGTACGCTCTTGCTTACAACCGTGGAGTCCGACGACTGCCAAGGCGCAGCGCAACTAATGCATCGTACTGGTTGCCGCGTTTTGCTAGAGTTCCACCGCCTTTTTCTTCTCTCCGCTACTGACGAAGTTGGCGTTGAGCGCGAGCAGTTTGAGTTTGCTAGGGCAAGCTTAGCGCAGGCTGGATTTCGGCTACGCCATTACGATGACGCATGGCGCTCTTTCACTCAGATGCGTTCAACCTATAGTGCTTCCCTCTATGCCAAAGCTCCGGTATTTCGCCATGCCAGTAGAGCGAAAAGTTTTAAGCCGCGGGAGATCGCGCACAGATTTTCCTAAGGATAGAGCTAGTCATAAGTTATAGATACAACTATAGATACAACCATGCTCGGAGCAATCGCTGGCGACATCATCGGCTCGGTCTACGAGTGGAATAACATCAAGACCAAGGATTTCCCGCTTTTTAGTGTAAACTGCCAGTTCACCGATGATACTGTCCTCACGGTTGCTGTCGCCGATGTTATTCTGAATGGTGGTGGATATGCTGAGCGACTCAAGGAATACTACCGCTGTTACCCCGATTCTGGTTACGGCGGTAGCTTCCGGCACTGGTGTAAATCTACTAGTAACGAGCCCTACAACAGTTGGGGTAACGGTTCGGCCATGCGAGTCAGCCCCGTAGGATTTGCCGGAGATGACCTGGATTCTGTGTTGCGTGAGGCCAAGCGCAGCGCCGAGGTAACCCACAACCACCCCGAAGGTATCAAGGGGGCTCAAGCCACCGCTGCCGCGATCTTCTTAGCCCGCACTGGTCATCAGAAAGGTGCCATCAAGTCTTACATTGAGGCCACCTTTGGCTATAACCTGGGGCAAACCCTCGAAACGATTAGACCAGGCTACCGATTCGACGTTTCCTGCCAGGGATCTGTACCCCAGGCGATTTTAGCCTTCCTGGAGTCTACGGACTTTGAGGATGCCATCCGCAATGGGGTATCCTTGGGCGGCGACAGCGACACCATCGCTTGCATCACTGGCGGCATCGCCGAGGCGTTCTATGGCGGGATACCGGAACCCATTGCAAGCCAAGCGCTGGATCGCCTCGACCAACGCCTAAGTGCCATCACTAGAGAGTTCAGGTTCAAGTACGGATTACCGTAAGTTTTGGAAGAGATTTTAGTTCATACACTAAAAGTTAACGCTATGCCGAAAGAATACAGATGCACTCGTAACGCACTCTACTCTCATCAATGTCTTGGTCATGATGACCTATCAGCAAGGCAAGGTTATTACATTACAGCTACTTCTCAGGAGGAAGCTTGGGAAAAAATGGCCTGCCGGTTCCCTGAAGAAACTCTTGAAGGATTCACTGTTCAGGATTGGGAAGGGTTTGATGTTACTGTGGTCGAGAAGGGCGGGGAGGATTAAGGACGATCGCCACTGCGTAGGTTAAGCTGACAACGCGGAGTCCTGCTCTGCTACCTCGTAAACCAATTTTTTAGAGGTCTGGGACGTAATGCTTCTAGCTGCCAAGGTTTCCACAGCTACCGCTGCTATCTGAGCCACTGCCTCTGATGGAAGCGAGCGCACCTTTTTTAATATTTGCTCTAGTGGCTCCGATTCAGGTAGCTCTCCCTTTACCAGGTAGGTTTGAAGGTTTTGCAGCTCCCAACCTTTCAATTCTGCCAGTTTCACCAAATTTTCAGTTTCAGGCCACGATTGGCCCGATTCCCAAAGGTTAACCGACCCTTGGCTAACTCCAAGTTGTTTCGCCAACTGGCGTTGGCTTAGAGCGCCTCGTAGTTCTTGGATAAAGGTGGCTAGTCGCTTGGCTTTGGGAGTCATACGACTATCTTATACGCGAGCCCAGGCATTCTCCAAATATATTTCTTCGGACTCGGTTATGATTAGTTTAATAGTCACAATCGACTAACTATCCAATCACAGGTGTTGGGGATTGATGTTGGACTTAGGAACAACTATCGAGCAGAACCAATGGGTATTTCTTCACCTACAGGCGTTAGCCCAGACCCTGAACAACCAGTATTTGCCCAAAGAAAAACCACAGAGCTGAATCCACATCCTTGGAATTCCGTTATCTATGGCGAGGCAGAAGATGTAAGTGAACTGATTTCCTTAATACGTACCTCTGGATGGATTAAGCCTCTAGTCATCACCCCAACAGGCACCATTATCAGTGGTCACCGGCGCTGGAAGGGTGCGCTGAAACTTGGCTTGGAGACTGTGCCAGTGGAGATAAGAGAATTCGCTGACGAAATAGCTGAACTACAGGCACTATTACTGGAAAACGCCAACCGCTTTAAAACCACAGAACACAAGGTTCGAGAAGCCCAAGCTTGGAAAGGGGTGGAAGAGGCACTAGCCAAAAAGCGCATGAGTGAAGCGGGAAGCAAATCTGCTCCCGGAAGACCAGCTGACAGCCAGGAGAAAGGTGTGGAAAATTTTCCACACCTTTCTCCCAGTTCTACCAGTGGAAAAACCCGCGACGCGATCGCCTCGCGCGTAGGTCTTGGTTCTGGTCGCACCTACTCCAAAGCTGCCAAAGTAGTCGAGGCCATAGACAAAGAAACCAGTGCGGGCAACCTGGAAACAGCTCAGGCTCTGCGCCAAGTGTTGAACTCCAAGAGTGTGAATGCAGCTGTGAAGCTGCTTCACCCTAATACAAAGAAGGCCGTACCCGCTCCCAGTAATACAGCTTCTCCTCAACGCAGCTGCTGGAATTGCCAGCACCGTGGGGAATTAATCGAAAATCACAGTTTTTATTGCAACCGCCTGGGAGTTCAAGGCTTGCTAGACAAGAGTGCTGATGCACGAGGAGTCGAATGTGTTCTGTGGAGTTACCAAGAGTATGACTCTGACGAGGCCAACAATAGAACCCAACCCGCTCACGAGACTTTTATTCTTACCCTCCCTAAGCACCTGCAACCCCTAATTCAGGATGCCGCACGTACTTTAGGGATGAGTTTAGTGGACTGGGCGACTTTGGTACTGGAGTCAGAAGCAATAGCTGCCGTGCCGCCAAAAGATAAAGCTCAGTATCAGGCTGTCCAGTGCAGGAGTCCCTGATGGCTTGTATTCATTTGCACAAAACAAACCCATAAACGCCAGAAAGCCGGGACTCGCCTGCAACAGCTATTGTCCCGAACTATCTAACAGCCTAAAAACTCTTAGCCGGGGTTTTAGTAGGTTGACTCTATTTTCAGCTGTTTTCAGCTTAAATGGCAACTTAATTTACGTTGTTAGATGTTCGAGCGAAAGTTGCGACGGAGATCGCCTTGAAGACCGCGATCGCGCAAAGGCTTGAGTCTCGGCCCCAAATAAGGAGTTGAGACATGTTAAAAGAAAACGAAAATCAATCGAACAACGCACCGGCGCACATCACCCAAACCCACTTCGACAAGTGGGTCAATTGCAGCGGGGTCAGCTCGGCGATCGCGTGGCTAAATCTAGAAAGCCTGTATGACCCAAGAGTAATTGCCGGTCGCGCAACACATTCTAACTCTGCAATCGGGGAGGTGCTGTGATGGTTCTTGCAGATTCGCCAAACGGTACAATCGTAGATTTCCGCCCCGCCTACGACCGTATAGCCGATTTAGAGCATACACACTTGGAAGAGTCGGTGCTAGCTGGGATCATGACGGACGCCAGCGCCGAAGCAGGAGACAAAGCGCTGGGGATGGAGTACCTCGCATCATTGCTCCCCACTTCAGCCGCATTCCAGCACAGCAGCCATAGACTAATTTACGCCTGCTGCCTCGACCTCCATTCTGAAGGGCTGAAGCCGGATCTACAGGCAGTAGCATTGCGACTGGCTCTAGATGGGTTATTGCAAGATGCCGGTGGGCGAACCAAGCTTTCCCAGTTGCTGGATAGAGATGCCTTTGCTGTACTGAACCTCAAGCAAAATGTCTCGTTCCTTGCAGAGGCATGGCAGCGCCGTAGGCTGTTTGAGGGCTTGAGCGGCATCAACAAGGAGAAAGACCTCGACACTGCCTTGGAGAAGGCGCTCTCAGAGATAGAGCGAGTGCGGACTCTGCGTTCTTCCGATGCGAGATTAAGCAATCAATCGATGCAAGCGCTGATTATCAAAACCTTAGAGCGCAACCTGGGAGAGGCGGAACAGAGAGAAGTACTCAACTCGCTAGCCAAAGACAGCGGGTGGAACCCGAAGGAAGTCCGGGAATTAGTCTCACTCATTGAGTCAGAACTCGACTGTGAATCATCCCGCAGTGAGCGGACGAGGGAAATCGAGCTGATTGAGGAGTACAAGGGGCGTACCTTGAATCTATCCAGGTATCTTCCTAGCCCCTATGCCAACCCCATGCAGAAGGTGGCAGAGTGGTTAGGGGTTCCCAGTGCCGCCCTCCTGCTAGAGTTCCTTGTAGGTGTTGCAAGCTCAGCCCACCCAGGAACACGTGTAATTGTGAAGGAGTCCATCGGTTTCATTGAGCCGTTGATCATCTATGGAGGACTGGTCACTGAGAGCGGTCAGCGGAAGTCACCAACTGTCAACGCTGTTTTTGATGCTATCAAAGAACTTCAGTTTGAAGAAGAGGAGCGGTTTAGGCTGGATTCAATTGAATACGAGCGTGAACAGAAGGAGTGGACGGCAACGTGTCCGGGCAAGGATAGTCCAGATTATCTTGCATGGCAGGACTCACAACCAACCCCACCACTTCCCTTGCGCGAATTTTACCTCGACATCGCTACTGTAGAGGCTATCGATAAACTCAAGGGACAACAGCCTGATACCGCTTTTGTGCTACTCAAGGATGAGTTGAGCGGTTTGTTTGGTTCCTACGGAGCCTACAAAAATGGTCGGGGTGAGGATAGAGAAGCTATACTATCGGGCTGGAATGGTCGCGGCAGAAAGAAAAACCTCAAAAGTGGTGAGCGCGTTAGCACACTATACGACGCCATGAGCATCTTTGGGGCAATCCAAGATTCTAAGCTTCAGCAGCAGATGGGAAGTTTCGATGATGACCAGGGGGATTGGGGGCGGTTCTTATGGGCATTGATTCCGCTCCAGGCTCTACGACTACCCGAAAGTGACACCACGTTCCAACTTGCTTTTCTCAAATCTCTGTTTGAGCGCATCCGAGCGCTCTCACCCCAAAAATACCGCTTTGCCTTCGACGCTCAGCGGCTGTATGAAGACTTCCACTGGAAGCTGGAACAGCGGCGTGTGGCACATCCCCAACGGGGCATGAGAGCAGCTCTAGCCAAGATGGAGGGGTACTGCGCTCGGCTTGCTCTGGCACTACACCTGATTTGGGAAGTAGAAGCGGGGCGGGGGAGCGCGCCCTACATTCCCAGAGAGCGCGTACAGCAGGCTATACGGCTAACTGAATTCTTCCTCTCGCAAGTCACTTTGATTCACAGTGAGGGATCTGCTGCCTTGGGCGAGGGTGGACTAACACCTCGCATCAGCGCCATTTTGGGGAAACTCAAACAGTTTGGCTCACTTACTGCTGGGAAGCTGCAAGCAGCTATCAGCTGGCTGAGGAAGGTCAGCCCGACAAAATTGCGTCAGGAGCTGATGGAGCTAGCTAAGTTAGGGTACGGCACCTTGGTTGGCAAGGGGAACCGGCTCAAGTTGGTCTGGAATCAAAAAACTACTGATACTGCTGATTCAACTAATGATAAAACTACTGATAGTGCTGATGGGTGTGAAGTCCTTGCTCTAAGGGAGTTTCAGGAGTTAGAGCAACTTACTACTGATACTGCTGATATTGATTCAATTTTATCTTCAGCTGAGGAACCATCTGATGAAATCGGCTCTATCAACACATCTCCTATTCAGCAGTATCAGGAGATCAGTAGTCCCCCAACAAATCCAGATAAATCAAGTGTTACAGCTCCTGACTCGGTATCAGTAGGTGAATCAGGAGATAGCTCAACCTCCGTAAGTAACCCCGCCTTAAATGGTGACGACCTCGATGATGACCCGCCTGGGGGTAGCCCTGTGGCTCCCACGTATTCGAATCAAGGAGACGGCGACGGTGGCAATGATGTGACAGATTCTTCAGCGACTGCTAACACCGGAGCAACTAACCCATCTGGTAATGGTAGTAGTGAGCTGCTCACCGCCTCAGAGATGACTTCTTGGCACAAGCGTCTGAATGCTTGTCAATCGTTTGATGACGCGTCTGAATTCTATACGGCGCTAGATACGCTGGCACCATTACAGCGACAACAGTTTGACTCTTCAGTTCCACCAGAAGGCTGGAACTGGCTGTTCGCGCTGCCAGAGGTGCAAGATCCGGTGCCACCAGAACCAGTGCCAGAAGTGCTAGAACCAGAGTCAGTGCCAGAGCCATTAGAACCAGAGTCTGTGTCAGAGCCAACCCTGGAGTCACTCAAAGCCCTGCTACTGGCCTGTGATTCCCTTGTTAAACTCAACGAGATCAAGCGAAAGCACAAAAAAAACATCGCCAAAGCCTACAACTCTATGAGTGACTCGGAGCAGGCTCATATTGATGCGTTACGGGCGCTTAAGGTACCCCACAAAGTTTATAAGTATCTGGGCGACGAAATCAGACAGGGAACTCAGCGACTGATTCGAGGGACGCTGGTTTATTTTGATCCTGCTACCCAGGTGAGGAGTTCCGCTCAAAGTGCGCCAGTGTGGTCCATAAATGGCGTTGCGAGTGGCTGGGTGCGACCAATAGAAGTGAGTTTTAGCCAACTTAAGGAGGTGGTCAAGTTTGTCTTGCAGGACTTCCAGGATCGTGGTCAGCAGATGGGTCTTTACTAAGTCAATAATAGTCTGAACAACTCACAGCATACAGCGCTTGCTTCATGCCAGTACCTGTTTCATACCCATAAACGGGTTATACAGTGGGTATTTGAGCAGAATGCAGCTAAGACAGCAGCGGGTGTTCGACGGTTCGCCCCAAGTGCACGGGTGAAAGTGGGCCATCATTACGGCGAGTTTGTCACCCAGACTCGTGATGGTAAGTAGTTGGCCTCGTGGAATACTCTGCCAGCCTCTCAACGAAAGCTATACGTTGAGTCACCATCTGCTGCGATCACATCTGTGCAAATCCAGCTATCTTTGTGTAGACATGACGCGACCAATCTCAATCAAACGCCTTATCTGCTTTCTGGTAGGGCATAACCACCATCTGCTCCGCTTGACGTACCGGAATCAGACCCGCTTGGCGTGTCGTCGGTGCAGTGAACCATACTCTGACACTCTAAAAGATAAGTGGCATCGTATCAAAAGTCGCTTAAGACAGCAGGGGCTACGTGGGGATGACGAACTGCCGTTCTAGGTACTGGTTGGCTATATTGGCACAGACGCCATCTGAGGCAATTCCCTACCCCTATAGCAGCGCTAACCATGACCGACAGCAAACCGATTTACCGCTCTCTAGTCAAAAAACGCAGTTCACTGCCGCCAACTCCCACACCGGCACCAACCTCGACCCCACCAACAGAACAATCGGAACAATCAGAAATCAGGCTTGAGCGCGTTGATAGTTCGATGCCAGTAACACAATCACTCGGGGTTTCAGCGGATGGGAGGTGGCACAACTCATGAAGGAATGGCGATTGGACTGGTTTACTTAGCTTTGTCAGTTCTATCAAATTAATTTGCTGCCTGGAATTCCAAGTTAGTCGAAGGCTCTGGCAATCCAACCTGACTACACCGCGCCGCTGCGCTGGCTTTGATATTCTAGTTGTCACACGAATGGCGCGGAGGCAATTGAGGAGATCGCCTTGAGCTGAGTTGCAGCTGGTCTTGGCCCAAACATCCTTTTTCCCTGATGCTGGTCATTGTGACGTTTCTTTTTTGGAGAGCACGTCAAGCAATATTTCGGTCGGCTATTCCAAACCTCCCTTGTCGTCTTTTGCCCACACTTCTTGCAAGTAAACGTGAACGGCCAACTGTGGACAATCCTAACGTGAGTGCGAACAGTGAATGTTTTTGAGGTCATCGGCAATCGTCGTAGATGTACGCTCCGCTTGTGACGATCTCCTATTATGCTTAACCTTAGTCCACCTTGGGGTCTCTCCCTAATATCGCTTGCCAAATTATTTGTTCATTTTAGGACTTACGCACATACGCGAAGCGGCTGCTCTGCCAATTTGTCGAAGCTTTATTCAAGAATATTCATGTCATAATCACATGGGATGAAAAAAATCCCAATATTGGTGTTAATCCCTGCTTTGCTGTCCAGCAACATTTTAGAGAATCACTATCAGGTAAACTAGACCTAAAGATGCAAGAACTGATCGCCTGCGAAGTGCTTGAATTTCTGCATTCCAAGTCATCCAGACCACTGGTAGAAAAGCTGTTCGCAGTGGCTTGCCACGATTTAGTTCACACCCTGGCGGATGGTATAAAACTTGGCTTGATCGGCGCTGATGGGTTCGATTTGGTACAGCGGCAGATGTCTGGAGAGAGTGTAGTTTTCAGAGCGCAGTTTTGGAATATTCCCAAAAATCGGGAAATTTTCTACTTTTATGCGCTCAATCTTATCTGCCTCTGGCTGGCGATAGTGCCGTGGGCTAAGCAAATGAAGGGGCATGACAGAATGGCACGCTAGATAACGCGATCACATAGATCATTCTCAATCAGAGCGCCATTCTCAATAAGCCCTCAACTTGTAATAATTTGTAACGCCGCCTCTAGGGACGCGATCGCCCGGCTCGGAGTTCAGCTCTCTCTACTGCCTTGGGCGTGGGCGTTTGGGGTATTGCGGCAGCATCTGAGTCACCGGCGAATTCATGTCGTCTAATCCAGCTATCACGAACAAAAGGCAGACAGATGAGGCTCAAGCGTTTTGGCGCTCGCGGCGGCTAGCTCTGGGTTGTTCGCGCTTTGGCTGCGTGCCAAAATCCGAAAATACTCCCTTGCACAGTAGCATCATTAGCTGAAGTGTCAATCGATCTCTTGTTCTGACCTCTGCCACTGCTCTAAAACTTCAATTGGATTAAACCCCCTGTACTTTAAGTAATTCCATAGCTTTGCTTTGGTTTTCGGCTCTATTGTCTGAAAATCATTAATCTTGTACTTTCGCATCACTTTTGCTTTTAAATCGACCAATTCCTCTGTTGCTCCACTCTCAGCTTTTTCGAGCCATGTTTGCTCGAATATATCAGCAGCAATCCCCTTCTCAAAGCACTTGCGCTTGACTACTGATTTGCCGTATTTGCCTGTAGATGATGATATGAGGTTGGCAACTAAGCGTGCGTCTGATTGGTAATCTTTGAGTTGAACGTCATTAAGGGCATCCGTGATTTCGCTATTGTCAAATCCCTTTGCCTGTCCTTTTTTGTGGAGTTCATAGGCACTGTATTCTCGTCGGGACAAGAGTAGCAAAAAATAATCAAGACAAGACATTTTGTCAACCATTTTTATTTAAATTAGTTAGGGAAAAACTTTTTTTTTGACAAGAAAATTTCCCCTGGGTTAAAATAAAAAAAAATCCATCTATTTTTTCTTTTGCTGTTGTCTGGGAGCGCGATAGCCAGCCTTTTGAGCAGCGGCGGCATTAGGAAAGCACGTTTCTGGTTTGACCTGGTTGTAGTTAGCTGACGAAGGCAGGTGGTAGATTTTGCCTCGCCGCCTGCTAATGTTGCCCTTAACAAGAGCGTTGGCAGGGCAACTATTCCCCTGTGGTTTAACTCCTGAGCCTGAAGTTGCTGTTGAGCCGATTGGGGATGTATTGCTAGGTGTAGGTGCTGTTGGTGAGGCTGAAGTGCTGCTAGCTATAGATGTCGTTAGGGCCTCAGCCCTTTTACCGCAAAGCGACAGGGTTAAGAGGGTGAGAACGGTAAGGCATGCAGCCTTTAGGCCACGATAGTGCTGGAAGCTCATGATGAAACTACTAATTAAGGGTGTAGCATTTTATATTACACCTGACTGGTGTTCTAGGGCAGTTTGATAGGCCGTGGAATGCCAGCCGGGTGTCCACTCTCGTGAAACGATGGTTGCAAGAGCGCCAAGACCGCTTCCTTTTCCCAACCAGGCAGTACAGCAGACGTCATGGGCTTGTCTAGTCAAATCTCCCAAAGTTTTCATCCTGAAACTAACAACATCGAATCTATGGAATCTTAACAAATACCACTAGAATCCGACGCAAGCAAATTCCCCAATACCATTGCGGCATCTGAAACCGCGCCCCTGTCAAAGCTACCCCCTGCTGCAAGCGTCTGATGAGAAAAGGCAGCAGTTGATCACACAAATTTTCGACTGACTGGCGCAGCAGCCTACCTGCCTAGGTAGGCTGTTAACATCTCGCTCAGACTTAACGGGGAAAGTCAGCTTGGGGACAGTGCGTAAAACATGTGGCAATGCTATCTCTTAACTTTTTGTTTTGAACTGTTGACTGACACTGATTGCAGTCCCACCGGATTACAGTCAAATTGTGGTTGAACTGTTGACCAACTGAAGTAATCATATGATATTGACCAGTTTTTATTGACCTGCTCCTCGTAATTTTTACTCAGCGCCAAATAGCCATTTTCCTTTAAAATGTTGTCCAGTTGATTATGGAGTTTTTGCACGTCTCCAAGTATTGGATTCGCGCAACGGATTAGTTCTTTCCTTATACGTTCTTATCATCAGCCGTGGGTACTGATATTCCTCTTAAATTGCTCTACTTCTTTGGTGATATTTGCCTTAAACTGCTCTAGTTATTTGTCGTACTTATTTTTTAGTTCAGCAGCGAAACCCGCATTAAAACTTTCAATATCTCTCGATAGCAAATGATTGAAAAGAGCTTTCGATAGCCAAGCAATGGCAGCAACTATAATTGCGATACTGCCAATTGTCTTAAATAATCCAGTCCAGTCAACTGTCATAAGAGAATTTTCCTCACAACCTCACAACCTAATATTCATTGCCCTAGTTCATCCCAATCTCATAACTCAACTTTACTACCTTTCACTGTTCGGTACACGCAAGGGTTCTGACAGCAAGTGAAGACGAAGCTCGGACTACTCAATGGCTAAAGAAACTAATGACATTCAGTATTGGGATTTGTCGCTAAAAAGTGTTTCTGGAAAGGTTCTCAGCCAAACGCGTACATTTTTCCGGTTTTGGTACGGTGACCCCGTGACCGCTTTACTATAGGGTAGCGAGCGCGTCTTGCCTTGCTTGTTTCCGCCATTGCACGTCTTGCCTACCTTGTTAGTGCATAAGTCCTAGCCTGAAACCTACATTGCTTCGTTTTCACCTGCTGTCCCACAAAAAGAGTAGGTTTACTGGGACAGCCATTTGAGGGAGAAGTTCTGGGCTGTAACTGCAATCCGAAATTTATAGACTGTAACCGCTTCAGCCCACTAAGTCCTATTTGCTGCCGTAGCCGGGCGATATCCCTATGTGATTGCACTGAACTGGTGAAATTAGCTTTATCGTATCTTAATCAAAACTTAAAAAACAGAGTACTAATTAACCGTAAAGACCCTGAAGCCATCGCTGCTGTGTAGAAGCCAGTATAAAGGGGTTTACTCTACCAGGCTATGAGTACTGACATCCTGGCCTTTAAGCGCTACCTTAATTGATTTTGTCACCAATTCTATTAAGACTTCATTTCTTAACTCAAATGTTAATATTAGTGAAAAATTTGTTTTATTCAATACGCTCTAGAAAATCAAGACTCTTAGGAAAAAGCCGTTTTGTTTATCTTAATAAAATATATTTTTGACTTAGCATTAAAATCAGGTAATACTTTTTTACCAAAAGGTTTTATTGCAAAATTCTCAAACTTATCCCTAAATAACAGATAAATTAATATGTACAAAAAGCAGAATCACAACAAAAAACCTCTCAACCAAGACATCAGAATAAGATTTTCTAAGGACAACTTAAGAAACTCAATTATCTTAATAGGAGTAATATCTTTATTAGCCTCTATAAAAAACCAAACTAATAGATGGCGATTACTATCTGTTGAGCCAAATGAAACTGGAATGAGTATCACACAAATTTATAGCAAGGAGCCAAATACTCAAAATTGTAGCGAGGGAATCCTAAATGATTCAGAAAAGCAAAAAGTCCTAAATAGGCTTAACTACATCAGACAGCTACACAGTTTATCTCCTGTAAACTACAGTTATAAAGATGACGTATATTCGGCAAAATCAGCGCTGATTACAGCTGCTAACGCTGAGAAAAATGAACGACCAAATCCAATTTTTAGATGCTGGGATGAGCAATACAGTGCCGTAGGTAATAGCCTTTCTTATGCTATTAGTTACCCTCCCGGCAACACTCAAATATCTCCAACTATGAATCTTTACAAGTCGGAAAATTTTGTGGATGCCTTGCTAATGGACTCACGCAGAAAAAACTCAGCGGGTAGCAGACGGTTACTTAATCCCTTCCTAAAGTCTATATCCTTTGGTAGGGTTGATGGTGAATCTTTAGCACGTCAGGCAACTATAATTGGATATGATGGAAAACCTGTGGAACGCCAAGCAGATTATATAACTGGAGCAACTATTAAGTTCATATCTGATGACTCACAAAATCCTGATGATTTAAATATAAATGTAAATTCTATTGCTTATCCAAATGGGGAATATCCGCATCAGCTATTCAAAAAAGATGTTTACCAGTATGGTTACCCACCTATGTTGTTTTCTGTTATAAAGAATGAGCAAAAACTTGTAGGACTACACGATGTAGATTTTTCTAACAGTTCTATAGAAATATCTGACCAAGCTGGGCAAATTGTAGAAGTAAATTCGATTCAGTACCAAGCTAATGATAGGGCTTTACCTAATATGATAACCTGGAAGGTATCTCAAATTCAACCAAATATTAAATACACTGTAAAAATTAAGCATGTTAAAGTATTTGATACCATTAATGATTATGAATACTGGTTTAAATTGAGATGAATGACAGTTACTTCTTTAAACTCAGAGTTAATTAATAAATTCGCTCCTAAACGTTCTGCAAGCTGTTTCCGTCAGGCGTCCAGGGTTTTGTCTCTCACAAGCGCGATCGCTTCTCCACCAGATCTTTATGACCTTTGACATACCTCAGCCCACTTTTTATAGTGTTCCGCTCCCACTTTCGACCCCCACAGCTGACGCTACCGCCTGACTGCTGCGGCTCGCTGCTCTAGGGCGTGTTTGCAAGCTAAATGATTGACTTACAACATTTCAAGAGCAACTCGTTTAGCGGGTGGTGGAAAAGCAACGTCCAAGGCGTTCAGGTCGTCTACTGTTAGCTGAAGGTCGAGGGCGGCTCGGTTCTGTTCAACGTGAGCGATACTGCTGGATTTGGGAATGACAATCACATTGTCCTGGTGCAACAGCCACGCGAGCGCCACCTGTGCGGTTGTCGCCCCTCGCTGTTGAGCAATTGTCTGCAACGTGCGATTTCTCAACAGGCGACCCTGTTCCACAGGTGAATACGCCATAATCGGGATGCTCCGTTGGCGACACCATGGCAATAGCTCCCACTCGATCCCACGACGCATCAAATTGTAGAGTACTTGATTGGTGGAAATTGCTGCACCTCCAGGCATTGCACTGACTTCTTCCATATCATCAACATCAAAGTTACTAACCCCATAATCTCGAATCTTGCCAGCCTGCTTGAGGGTCTCAAATGCATTTAGGGTTTCCGACAAAGACACAGAACCCCGCCAGTGCAGCAAGTAGAGATCGAGGTAATCCGTCTTGAGCCGTTTCAAACTGCGTTCACAAGCGGCAATCGCACCCTGTCGTGTTGCATTCTGGGGATAAACCTTGCTAACGAGAAAGACCGATAGACGACACCCCGCGATCGCCGAAGCAATGACTGTTTCAGCCCCGCCCTCGCCATACATCTCCGCCGTATCAATGAGCGTCATGCCCAGCTCGATTCCGTGACGCAGTGCAGCTATCTCATTATCGAGCTGGGCAGTAGCTTCACCCATCTTCCAAGTGCCCAGCCCCAACACTGGAATAGGTTGTCCTGATGGTAAGCAGATTGTTTTCATGGGTAATTTCTAAACTTTGATTGAGCAAACTCGCTCATCGCAAGCACAGTGTTGAACCAATAAACAAAATGATTGAAGGCGCTTTCGACAAGAACTTTAACGAGATAATTATACATTCAGTGGTCCATTGTAAGGCACATTCAGCAAATCAATTGCCTTCAACTTCGCCGCTTCCCCTCGCCGGTCGTAGCGGCTTGTCACACTAGGCGATTGGCTTAATCGGCGATGATGGGTTCGATTTAGTATGGCGGCAGATGTCTGGAGGGGGTGTAGTTTTCACGCAGTTTTGGAATATTCCTAAGAACCGGGAAATTTTCTACTTCTATGCCATCAATCTTATCTGCCTCTGGCTGGTGATAGTGCCGTGGGCTAAGCAGATGAAGAAGGATTTAGTTCCAACATCAGGGTGATGTTAGTTGCCTCAGACGCTCTATGTGTTTACGATATCCATCGGCTGACCTTTACGCTAAAGAAGCGACCCCCTTCAGATCAGAGCGCCATTCTCAATAAGCCCGATATTTGTAACAGTTTGTAACGACACCATAACGAAACGCAAAGAGCGTGGCTCGGAGTTCAACCCTCTCTAGTGCTTGTGGCGTCGGCGTTTGGGGTCAGGCGGCAGACGCTTTGTCACCGGAGAAGCTACTTCGTCATAACCGGGTTTCCCGAAGTAAGTCCCCGACTCTTCCACCGGCGTCAGCATGGCTAGAGCCGCTACAGCACCCCGGACTTGCTCCGGTCTAACTTCCAGATACTTTTGCAACTCGTCCAACGTGCGGTGTCCAGACACCTCCTGAATAATCCGCAGTGGGATGCCAGCATCACTCATTTGCGTTAGCGCCGTCCGCCGAAAGGAGTGCGTGCTGACACCCTCGATGCCGACTCGTTTACACGCTTCTCGTAACAACCAGGACGCCGAGTCTGCCAGCAGATGTCCTCTGCCGTGGCGTCCAGGAAACAAGTACCCGTGGGGGTCGGGCGGCTGGTAAATCTCCAACCGCCGCCGTAAGTCCTCTAACACTGGGATGGTGCGTGTCGCCAACTTGCCCTTCGTCGCACCTTTGCGAATGATGAGCTCCGGCCTGACCCGCCCTTTGCTATCGTAGACATCTGCCGTTTTCAGGGTACAGGCTTCATTGATCCGACAGGCTGTGTATAAGCAGATGCCAAACAAGGCGCGATCCCGGATGCATTGTAGCCCAAGGCTAAATAGCAATTGAATCTCAGACTGAGTGAGGATCTTTGCTCTGCCGTGCCGGTCAATTTTCATCTCATGGCAAATTTAAGCTAATGATTCTCAGGCTACACCGTTACGCGTCCCAAAGAGTGCCGTCGTTGGGCTACCCTCCGCAAATCTTTTCGGCAAAGTTTGGGCGAGGCCAGCCAGAAGGAGTGAGCCAAAAATCGTGGGGAATCCCCTGAAGGCGAGGAAACAACAAGAAAGCGCCCAAGAGATAGTCAATGATGTTCTGGTAGGTTGTGATCCCACTAAATGCTCTCATCCGTTCTAGCGCCGCCAAAAAAGCTGATTCAATATCAGGGTCAATGGCGCGATACTCCTGTTCCGACTCGGCAGAGAAAGGGATGTTTGTCTCATGCCAATTCCAGAGCAGGCAACAATGGCGCAGGGATAACTCCAGTGGCTCCAATAGCAAAGCAGAACGAAAGAAAAGACCAGAACGCCGCAACATGTAGGGATGTACGTTCAAAGGTAGCCCCGAAGAGGCACCAGCATGTTGAATCAGGTGGTGTAGCGAGCGCTCGCTGAGGCGTTGTTTTCGCTCGGAGGCAAATATCCAGTCAGTAGTACGCTGTTGATAAAGCTGCTGCAACAGGTCGATTTCATATGGACACAGCGGTTGGAGGTTAACGACGATTTGGGATTGGTAGCGAGTTGTCTTTGTCCGGTTCCGCGTCACCAGTAGAGTTTTTTCGGCAAAGTTTAGATCACACCAGCGCAGCCAGCATAGCTCGCTCGGTTGCAGGGCTTGGCAGAACAAGAGGATCGCCAGGGCCTGATTGCGAGTGGGTGAGCGGGTTTGTGACAGTGCAGCAATCAGATCATCAACTTCTTCGAGGTAAAGAAACTCGCGATCGCGACGTTGGGAAAAAGGGATTTTGAGTGGGGGACGAGAGTAAGGCATCTATCCGGATGTTTTCGGCAAAGTTGTGGTTTTGATTGTCCCAGACACGCGTTCGCTTAGCGCCAAAAGCGATCGCAACGCAAGGCCGACGAATCCCTAACTGAAGGCTCTGAACTCGTTCGCAAAGGCTAGATGAGGGGGTTCAACTGCTTAAGACCTAAATTTGCCCAAGTTCTTGACAGCGCAGAGAGAAACCAGAGTCTTTTTGGATAATCTATACTTAGAGCAGTGGCGAACCAACTCAACTACTACTAGGCCAAGCGCGATCGCCATGCTCTTCAAGCTCGTGTCTGGCTTTTCGTGCATTTGCGTAGATTGTGCAGTTAAAACTTCCGGATCTCGACATGGTGTACAGCCATTAGGAGTTCTGCCCTCACGGCAGCAGCTAGCCAGGTTGCTGTTTCTAGGTTCATCTTCCCAGTCTTCATCCCACGCTCAATCGTCGATCTTCTTAAATGCGCCTCAGGCTGTTCACCAGTCATTATGCCCTCGATTTCGCAGTATGCTCTGACGAGGTTAGCAAACCAATTTTTACCCCACATTGACTCTGCTTCTTTAGCGATCGCATCCACAATCGCTTTTGGGCTGGTTATTTTAACTCCATTGTATTCAACAGGTTGCTCAGGTTTAAGTGGTGCAGTCGTCATCTTTTTTTAGGTGTGTCAATCTGCTTATATAGTATCAGGAGAGGCAGCACCGGGATAGGCACTGCCTCTTGATTTGAGCTAGAAGGGATCTACAAGCTTCTTAACTCGCTGCACCCACACCGGTGCTTGCTTGCTATTGGTGGATGGAAGTTTTGCAAACTCAAACCAGATCACATCAACATCCATCTCTGGCAGCTGGGTCTGAACCCAAGCGATCGCCTTCAAGTCAGACGTTGGTGCAGTAGCATATATTTGAGATATACGCGATTGCTCCTCATCTGATAGGGTAGCCCATGCTGCTTCAAGCTCTTTCTGTGTGTTAGCAGCAGCAATGCGATCATAAACGGTCTTCGTTTTCACTTGCTTCATCGCAAGCGCGATAACCTGCACAGAGCCGATTGGATTGGGTGCTGTGAATTCCGGATATTATGGGGTCTGACGCACTTTTGGTGTTCGTGTCGTTCTGTTTCCGGAGTGCTGCTAGCTCAACCGGGTAACTTTAACGTTTATTGTCAGCCACCGCGACGTAAGTCCCAAGTCCAATGAGTGACCAGCCAGTAAACAGTCTCAGTCTATGTCTAAATTGTGTGCTGGTGCGAAGCCACTGTCCAATTGGACCAGCAAGTAGGACAATGACAATATCTACGCTCGTATTAAGCGCAACTGAAATACTACCAAGCAGGACAAACTGAAGGATGACAGTCCCTTGAGGATTAATAAACTGTGGAATGAATGCTAAGAAAAATAGGGCAGTTTTGGGATTGAACACTTCGGTAATGATGCCTTGACGAAAAGCGTCACTGGTAATGCTTGATAGTGCGTTTGCATTCAATGAAATCTCCTCGTCACTTCTAAGGGTACGAATACCTAAATAGATCAGGTAAGCTGCACCGACATATTTGACAACAGCGAAAGCAATGGAGGATGTAGCAAGAATGGCAGAGAGTCCAAAAGCCGCACCGACGACATGGACAAACCCACCAACGGCAGTACCAAATGAAGAGGCTAAACCTTCAGCACGACCACCTTTTAGACTTCGGGTCAATACATAAAAAATTCCTGGACCGGGGGTAATAGCGAGCAGTATAGCGGCGGTAAGAAACAGCCCGAACGTGGTTGCTTCTGGCATGGAAGTTTCCTCAACCTTGAAAGATTACTACGAGTAACTGTAGCGAACTGCTAACCCCGCTATCATCAAAATTGCGTCAAACCTCATAATACCCGGAATTCACAGGTGCATATGCCGTTGTGCGGGATGCGATTCGTGATATCCTCGTTATTTCGGTTTTACTGATGCTCCTGGTAGTTAGCGCTACCAAGAGCATTACTTCAGTCGGTCGTTAACCCAGTTGCGGTACTGGCAAAGGTGCAGACGGGTGCAGCGAACGCAAGTGAGTTAAGAATTGCTGTAACTCCTGCTCAGTAAGCTCTTTGCGGCTAGACTTACTAAACTTTTCTTGCAGGTAAAGCCGTCCTTGGTCATTCGACCATCCCAATCGTTTTAGTTCAGCTGTGGTCTGGTCAATCAGCGTTGTGTTGGGCTTGCTTTTAATGGCAGCAGGCTTTGATGGTGTACGCTCTGGGTCGTCCTCATGCTCTGGATCGTCAGTGCTGGCAAGGCAAAAAAAGCTACGTATGGCATATTTACATGCTCCGGTGATGGCCTTCCAAAGACTCTTATCCGACTTGGTATCTTCAGCATATCCAGGCATTATGCAAGTAGCCGCTTCACCAGTTTCAGAATCGGTTATGGTGAGAGTTACCATGACACTTGCTGCTTTACCATCTTTCAGAATTTGATGGTCTGAACAGCTGATGCTGATAAAAAGTCCATGCTCAGAGCAGATTGGACGTACAGCGTTTATGATGTTTTCTGCTGTAGCATACTTGTAGTCATGGAACTTGTTACGACCAGTTTCAGGTACAGATTTCAGTTGAGATTGAACTTTTGCTAGCTTTGAAAATAGCTTACTCACGTTTCTGGTGCTTCCTTTGAATAGGAGAGTTGAGGAATAGGCTGAGGCAGTACTCAGCCTAAATGGCTGTTTACTTGTCTGGGATATCTAGCAAATCGCTTTCCTCTAGTCCTTCGTAAATGTTTGACTTGCCACTATCGCTACTGTCATCACCGACATTTACCGGGAATAGCTCAACAAGCTTAGAGCCGTTCTTTGCCTTGTGGAACTCGCTTCTGACGTGCTCTCTGCACTTATCTTGAAGGATTTGGATGCAGGTATCTTCATCTTCCCGAGCATCAATCTGAGCCCAGAGAGAACAGGATAGGTCAACGCTATTGAAGTTCCCAAGGTTGAACTTGCGCGTATAAGAAACAGCAATTGTTTTGATTTCCATGAGCAGGGTGGATACCCCAGCTTCAATGGCTGGGGCACTATTGTAATTACTTGTAGCTATCTTCAGCGCGCTCACATCCCTGTGAGTGGGGCGCGTCGATGTGGTATTCGCCCTTGCAGCGCGGACACACTAGAATTCCAGTCTCTAGCCAGCTCGGTTGCTCCGACTCGATTAGCGGGCAAAAGAACCGAATTGAGCGCGGGTTTTGATTCCAGTAGGCGTGGTAATATAGCCCATCACCTAGGTTTTGACCATTGGAATAGTCCATAATTAAGTTGCCTCTCGTTTGTTCTTGGGGTAAAGACTGCCACTTGCTCTTGGTCGGGATAAGTGGCAGTTGTTTTAGGATGAGAAGTTTTAGGATGAAAAGTTTTAGGACTTACTCAGGTCACGAAGAACGGAGAAGGATTAGTAACACTCCACTGTGTAGGCTGTTCCAGATTCAACGTCTGGGTATTCGTATTCTTCTGAAACAATGTCTTCATCAAAATCTAGACACTCTTCAATGCTCGGCAAGTAGGCTTCTTGGTTAAAGTCAGAGTCTGCGTTAAGCGTCGGAAAACAATAAGGGTTCATCTCGGTGTAAAGCTCATCATTTTCGTCAACGTAGTTGTGGTAGTGAATCATTAGGTTGACCTCTTGTTGTTTAGGGATGGTGCTGCCGCTGTCTCTTAGTCGGGATGGGTGGCAGTTGTTTTAGATGAGCAGTTTAGGGACTTTTTGCTCAAACACGTTTTTGTTATTTTCAGAATGGGATATCTGCAATATCAGCATTTGACGCAGTTTTGGCTGATATAAGCGATGGTTCATAGTAGTAGACTCCCCAGCTTGTCAAGTGCTTAATTGCACTGTTAATTGCCTCAATGACCCATTCGTTAGGGTCAGATGATGAAGTAGTGAACTGATAATCATCCAAATAAGCGTTGTACAAATCTGTGTCAAAAGTTCCTTCTGCCCTCCACAAATTGACATAGATAGTGTTGCTATCTTCTGGGTCAGGAAGCTGAACTTCGATCCAGTGGTCTAGGTAGGCGAAACTGATTTTCATTCAGGTACTCCTATTAGCATTGTTTGTTTAGAAAATGCCTGGCGTTGAACCAGGCATTTTCTATCTGGTTAAAGTCCTAACTGCTAGGCAAGGATTTTTGCTCCTGCTGTAGTAGTTCAGCAGGATGAGGATTTAGAGCAGTTGTTTTATGCAACGGAACTAAATTCTCAAAAGTATGGCTTTCTTGGTATGCTTCTCCAAGCTGGTTTCTGATTAAGAATTCATTATCAGTACTTGGTTCTCCTACCATCCACGCGCACTTGTACCACTTACGAGCCTCAACAGCGCCAGTTTGAGGATTTAAACCAGTGCCTGTCTGCCTAGTCAACTGGGTTCGCCATACCCAGGTCGCCATATGCCGTCCAGTTGCCTTTTGGATCAGCGAATTCAACTGCTCAAAGTTGTTTAGCGCTCCAGAGTTAGAGTTATTCTGACGAAGTCTGAGTGCAATGATTGCACCAGTTGGAATTTTAGGTGAGCTAAGCACAATCGCACTCATCCACGCCGACCGAGCACCGCTGTAAAAATCATCGAAATAGTCAAGACGAAGTGGCACAAACAGGAAATTATCAGCATCACCATACTTTGTTTGAGCATCTGGTGAGCGGAAGTTTCCCTCGCTCAAGTCAAGAATTACAATTATTGGAAGCTCATAATGCTCTAAGCGAATAATCCCTTCTTTCTGAACTGGTTTCAGGAAAACAGCAGGAACTTCCTTGTTTAAGGCAGGTTTTTGGCTGGTCATTTGTTTAGTCGAAGATAGTTTTAGCTGAGAGCTTAACCACCCGCTCACGAGGACAAGATACTACTGAAAGCTTGCCGCAGTAAGCCACCGGGAGTTATCTAAAGGCTCTTGCTCTTCTGTTTCTGCTTCAAAATCAGCTGCTAGGCGTAGGTCTTCTAAGTCATCTAAAAAGTCGCCGTGGCCTTCGATCAGGTGCTGTGGATCTGGCTCATAGCCAAATAAGTCAGACTTGGCCTTCTCTCCATCACTAATAACGAGGAGCAACTTGCCCAGAGCGATCGCTGCACTTGCAGCTGAGTCATGCCGGAGATGATCGCCTGGAACCTGGCGCAGCATCGTCAGCTGCCGTTGATTGATCCAATACTCCTTGCCAGATTCGTCGTACTTAAGATCAACAGTGCCAAGCTTTTGGGATTTTAGGTAGACGTTATAGTCAGGGTAAGCGCAAGAAGCAATAAAAGTACTTGGCTCTCAATAATACTGAGAATAATCGCAATAAAGCTAAGAATCAAACTTCATTATTGGGATTAGCATTGCCTATATATCATATTTTGGGCATTTTTTTCTTGCGCTTACCCTGGCAGTACAAGGCGGTCCACCACTACGAGAAAGTGTTCTGGCTCTCAACAACTCCGAGCGGAAATCTCAAAGCCTGAGCGATCGCTTAGAGGACTATCCACTAGACAGCGACCTGATTATTTTCGACACTCCTGCTTCCCTGGATACGATGGGATTGTTAGCGCTGGCTGCTTGCACCCACTTGTTAGCACCGATTAAGCCTGAGTATAAAGACACTGGTTCTTTTATTGACCTGCTGAACTGGTACCAAGAAAAGGTGAGAGAACTGCGGCTCAAGCCACGTCCTGAATTTCTGGGATTTGTGCCTTCACGAGTGGATATTGCAGAGGAGGCAATTCATCGAAACTTGTTGGGATTGACTAAGCAGGGTCGGCGCAATCAGAAGATTCCCCAAGAAGAAACTTTGCCTTATCAAATTGAACAAATGGGGATTCGGTGCTTCCCACCGATTCGAGAGTCCAGTTACTATCTATGGGCGTCTGGAGCAGGGCTACCACTTCATGTGTACCGGACTGGATGTACTTTCATCAAGGACTTTCAACCAATCGTGGATGCTGTTGTCAAACTCATGACGGAATAAATCAATGTCTGCCAAGAAACCCGCTCAGATTTCTCAGATGTTTGCTAACGTCTCCCAAAACCAAGAAGTGCTACAACTTCGCGACCGTGTAGATGAGCTTGAAGTTGAACTGCTTAAGCTTCGTTCACAACCGCTTGCTCATAGCGAAAAAGAAACACTAGAAAAGCAAATTCAAGAGCTTGCTCAACAACTTGCTCAACAAGGAGGGGAGCATCACATCCCATTAGAGCAAATTCATCCAGACCCAGAGCAGCCGAGAACAGTCTTTGCTCAAGCTATTATTCAATCCCGTGCTAAGAGTTTACGGGAAGAAGGGCAACACTCTCCTATCATTTTGATTCCCCAGTCAGACAATACCTACAAACTGTTTGATGGTGAACTCCGCTGGCGTTCTGCTCCTCTGGCAGAAATGAACGCGTTGCGGGCAGTTTTTCTGACTCAAGAAGCGCTCTTAAAGGTAGACAGAGCTGCCATCTTTGACCGTCAGCTAACGACTAGCCTGCAATCAGAGAAACTACATCCATTCGACCTAGCCAATGGCTTAGTTAAACTCATGGTCATGCGCTATCCCGAACTCAATCAGCAGGTGGATGCTATTCCCAGCTTGCTCAACGCGACTATCCAACGGCTGCGACGGACAGGTGAAATTGAGGAATTGGAAAGTATTGCGTTCCAAGACAAGACGAAACAAAAGCAATGGATTGAGAAAGCCTGCAACTCTAAGCCAGAGGGCTGGATTTTAGAGATTATCTTAAGCAAGCAACTGAACCCAGTTTCAATCAACAGCAACGTATTTCCCCTACTCAATCTGCCAGAGGATCTAAAATCAGCGATTCGTACTGAGGGACTAGAGGGAAGTAAGATTCTGGAACTTAAGAAGATTTCTGGCAAAAGTCTGAATATTGAAGAGTCACAAGCAACAGATATCCGGGTGGAATTGACGAATGACGTCATTCAGCAAAGACTAGCCCTTGATAAGATTCGAGCCAAGGTCAAACAGATTCTGCACTTCAATAAACAGTCAAGTCAAGCATCTAAGCAGTTAGAGCTGACTCAACGACTCGTGAACATTCCCAAACAGCTTAAACAAGCTAAAGTTTGGTTAGACCCACAGAAGAGGAAGAAACTAGAGAAGTTGCTAAATGACTTAGAGAGATTGCTGAGCTGAAACTGTCAGAACTCGATACTCAAGTTTGATTCAAATCGCTTAATTTGTTATCCTGGCTACAACTGTCGAGTCCCAGCTAGCGATTGATGAACTGCCCCACTGCGATTCTGAACAAACCACCCAGCTCAAACGGTTGTGTTGCAAAAACTTCCTGAGGACAAAAGATCCGTATCAATCGGAGCGGGTTATACAGCAACTCCAAAAAATTGGGTAACAAATTTAATTTGACCCAAAATGTCGCATTTTACAGGCGTTGCACAATCGGCGAAGGATTTAGCTGAAAACAGGAACAGTTCTATACTTTAGGTAATGCAGCAACATTTTAATGGATAGTCGTAACAACAAAGTTTGCCGAGTTTGCGCTCAAAGGTCTCAGTGTATTCGCTCCGAAACCGAACTGAGAAAACTCAGGTTGCGCCCACAGGAAGAACACCTTGCTCTTCAATTCATCAGACAACAGCAACAAACTGACGAATGGAAACAACGCTACAACGCTCGTGCTGGAGTTGAAGGGACTCTATCACAAGGCATTCGTGCTTTTGGTCTGCGGCAAGCACGTTACATTGGTCTACCAAAAGTCCAATTACAGCATATCATTACAGCTACGGCAATTAATGTAGTTCGCATGATTGCTTGGTTGCACGGTATTCCCCACGCCAAAACCAGAACTTCACGATTTGCCGCCTTGGCTCCTGATTAAAGCCGACGAGCGCTCTCATCCAGAATTTTAATAGCATCCTACCCGCGTTTACCAAGTATTACACGGTTGCCTGTACGCCATTAGGTTAAAATTACGGTGTAATACATGGTAAGGCGGCTATGAAACGCGATGTTCAAGGTAAGTTTACGCTCAAAAACGAAGACTACCGTTTAGTCCGATCTCTGAGATTAACCGACACTACCTGGCAAGCATTGGGCATCGCGTCTGAATGTTTGGGACTCACACGGGCTGACTATTTAGAGCAGATCATTCATGACAATACTCTACCAAGTATTACACGGGAGGTCGAGAACAATCACCCATGTAATACAAGGAAGGCGCGGGGAAACCCCCCGTGTATTACACGGGGGGAGGAGGAAATAGAAATACTCAAAGCAGAAATACGAAATCTGAGTCAAGAGAATGCTGCGTTGATGGAACAAGCAAAAATTACGTTTCCTCAAGTAGTGGATCTTGAAGCGTTACGCGATCGCATTTTATTTGACCTCAAGTTGGGTAAGCAAGCGCCTGGATACAAGGCTGCACAAATTGCTCTAAATCGGTTTATCGCTAAACTGACCCACCCATACAGGAGGTTTTTTTGACTTCGCCAACAGTATCCATTGCTACTCACACCCTGAAGACTGCTCAGTTGAGGAATCTGAACTTGACGAAATGTGGAGTTACGTCAAAACTAAGGACAATCCCCGATGGTTATGGCACGCAATTGACCGCAGCACCGGGCAGGTACTGGCGTATGTTTTTGGGGCGCGAAAAGATGAAGTGTTTCTTCAGCTCAAGGAATTGCTAGAACCGTTTGGAATCCGGCGGTATTGTACGGATGGCTGGAGAGCTTATGAACGGCACTTGCCAGTAGAACTTCCTGACGGGGTGACAGACCCGTCGAAAACCATGCCCGATGGGGATTGAGCCGACTTGTGGTAGAAAAAGATAGGTCTGCCGTTGTCAACAAACCTATCTTAATGAAAACGTTGCCTCAATTCTACCAAACCCATTTTCAGGACAGCTACCCCGGATTTCTCACAAACAATAAAACATCAATTTACCTAACCTGATGTAAGATATTTTTTTGATACATTATCAGTTTAAATTTACGTAGAGAGAAGAATTAAGTATAAAATCGCAGCTATAAAGACAAAATAGTCACTATATTTATCTTAGTACTGACATGGAAATGCTCTGTTCATAAAATTCAGTATTCCCCAACAAGACTTGGATAAAAACAAGCTTAAACTATCATTAATTAGAGAAAAATGGAATGCACCTTGACTTTAGATTAAGCAGGATTAGTCAGCATTTTCAAACATCTGTAAGCAGCAGCAAAAATATGTTTGTATGGACAAGAGCTAGTAATCGAAATTAAAATTCGCCGTGCGTTCACAGTAATCAGCGCTCCTAACTTCAATAATTTGGTACGTATACTTCCGACTTGAGCGTTTTGTAGTTCCGTCTTGGCCAAACATTGTTCTCGTAATGCATTCATCAAAACATAAGCTATGGAAGAGAACCACAAACGTAATTGATTTCCCGCAAATGTGTGGGTACTTGTTCTATCACTAAAAAGTTCCAGTTGTTGTTCCTTGAACCGATTTTCCATCTCCCCACGCTTACAGTATTTTTGTGTGTAGAGTTGACCCGGAGGTACTTTATTGGTAGGAAGTGAAGTAACAACAAAACGAATATTAGTCCCCGAGGCTCCATACTCAACTTTAGAAACAACACGACGACTACGAGTCCAAGATTTATGAGTTTGATAATCTAAAGAACGATAAAACATCGAGTTATGAATCAGTTCAGATGCCAGTTCATGAAACTCTTCATCTGGGATAAATAGGGTTTCTAAAAATGAAATCACTGTTGACAGGTTTTGCTGAAACTCCTCCTTAGCTTTACTTTGCGTCGTGGTAGTCATCTTAATTAACCGAGTGTTTTGTGCCAATCCAAAAACGTATTCAACTCCGGTCTGCGACTCACACCATACCATAATATTCTCCCTAGAATAGGCACTATCTCCACGTACTAGAATCTCAACATTCTTCCATTGTTGACGTATGTTTTTAATAACTCTCTGTAACTCTTCTAACGCTCCTTCTGCTGGGTCTACATTAAAAGGGCGAAGGAGGGCTGCCAATAAGTGTTTTCCACAAAAAATATAAAGTGGAGCATAGCAATATCCTCCATAATAAGTATTGAAGAAGACTTGCTCCTGATTTCCATGTACTAAATCATCAGTTACATCCAAATCTAAAATAATTTGTCGTGGTTCTTTGGAGTAAGATTCTAGAAATATTTTCACAAATAGGCTTTCAATTTCTTCTGGAGTATGTCCAATTTTATGGTAACGACTGTCTTGTCCTTGTTCTACGTTTTCAGGACAATGCTCTAGCCGATTTAATGTACTTTTTCCTGCTAATATTGCCGACTCATTCTCTAGTTCAATTCTTTTCCCTAATGCTAGAGCAAACATTGGATCATGACGTAATTCTTCATGATCGTTCAAGTCTTCGTATCCCATGACCAATCCGTATATCCGTTGTGTAATTAAGCTTTCTATCGAATGGTCAATTCGATTTGGCTTTCGGTAATCTTGGAAACATTGCGCCAACTGTGATGTTATTTGCAGTTTTCTGTCTATTTCAGCAATTAAACTTAACCCAGCATCAGATGTTACCCGTCCCCCGTTGAAATTAACTACAACTGGAGGTGACTTTGGCTGTTCAAATCGGAACTGTTTTGGTATTGAACGCGAAGCTTGTCGGGTCATAGTTCATAACTGCTGAAATGCTTGCGCTATATCCATTATAGCAGTTTTTGAACCCAGGGGGGTCAGAGTTTGTGAGAAATCCGGGCTACGCCGCGCTCAGTTCAAGATTGCTGGAAATCTTAATTAATTTGTTGCAGTCCCAGAAACAAGTTCGCTTGGAACTATTAGCGAGGGTCTTCCCTTACCCCATAACTGTAGACAGTCGTCGGCGCAAACTGCAAAGATTTTTGTCGGTGCCGCAACTAAGTATTCAAACAATATGGTAACTATCGTTGCCTACTGTTTGAACACTTACTGCACCCCCACACAAGTGCTTTACATTACCATCGACCGCACTCAATGGGGATGTATTAACCTGTTGATGGTTAGTCTGATTTGGGATAAGAGAGCTTGGCCTTTATCTTGGCAACTTTTACCTAAACTAGGTAGTACTAGCTGGTCGGAACAAGAAGCAGGAATTCAAGAAGTATTACCCCTATTTAAAGGTTATAAAGTAGTGGTTTTAGGCGACAGAGAATTTTCTTCAGTGGATTTGGGCAACTGGCTCAGTCAGCAGGGCGTGTACTTCTGCTTGCGATTAAAACGAAATGAATTTATGCAGGTAGAAGGAGAAATTTGGCGGCGATTGGACAGTTTGGGGTTAACCCCTGGAGTTTCCCTGTACTTTCAAGGAGTAAAGGTGCGAAAAACCAAGGGGTTACAACGAACCCAGACATTTGGGTCAAGCCCTCATCTACACTAGTGTCTCGCCTCTCAAAAATTGATTGGTTAAAGGGCTTGACCCAAATGTCGGAGTTTTTTGTCGGGGATGACAGGTTTTAATCTCGCTTGTAAATGGAAACGTAAATATGATGGATGGACACCGGAAGAAGGCTTACAATGAATCTATGTAAATCTGGGCAACCTTCATCTAAATAGTTGTTTACCGCAATCAACAAGGTAAGCGTATTATATCCCGATGAAATCAGTTTTTTATGATATCCTTATCCTGATGGTAAAAGGGTATCAGGTTTCTAAATCATGGACTATGAATTTCGGGTCATCGTAGAGAAAGTCTCCGTTACGAGCCAAAAGATAGTCAAGCGAGATCCGGTAAAAATCTACGATATTAAACGACCTGAGTCCATCCTCGACCTGGGTCTTCGCCATCAAGAGCAAATCTCATTGCTCTCCAAGGTTCAAAGCCAGGGTAAGCGCAAGAAAAAAATGCCCAAAATATGATATATAGGCAATGCTAATCCCAATAATGAAGTTTGATTCTTAGCTTTATTGCGATTATTCTCAGTATTATTGAGAGCCAAGTACTTTT
>JAABUZ0100002199.1_pt1 | contig 33229 bp, 32 predicted proteins | sample 5562091 | NCBI WGS metagenome assembly JAABUZ01 (sample SAMN12813069, study PRJNA571459) | rock metagenome | isolation source: Antarctica rocks | place: Antarctica: Victoria Land, Linnaeus Terrace sud | collected 2015-12-21
GGTCGCGGGCGTATCGCGGCGACAGTAAGCGCCAATGCTTATTCGGTACGGTTTAGGACTTATAAGCGTGGCGCTCATCCTTGTGACCGGCTGCTCGAGCTCCTCGAAACCCGCCGGGCCGGCGAACCGCATGCCTCCGGCAACGGCGAGCTCGACACGTTCGGCGGGGGTCGACACGGCGAGCGCCGCGCCAGAAGCGGCCCCATCGCCGAACGCCCCGTATGCCGGCCCGCTCTTTCCGAAAAACCGCGTCGTCGCGTATTACGGCGCCGCGAACGCGCCGTCGCTCGGGGTGCTCGGCCACGAGCCACCGGACCGGATCGTGACGAAGCTCGAGCAGCAGGCCCATGCCTACCGCAAATTCGGCCGGCCCGTCATCCCCGCGTTCGAGCTCATCGCCGTCATCGCGCACGCGGCGGCCGGCGCATCCGGAAACTATAACGGCGCGATCGCCGATGCTACCGTCCAAAAGTATCTCGACGTCATCCGAGCACATCGCGGGATCCTGATTCTCGACATCCAGCCCGGGCGTGCGAAGTTCTTACCGGAAGCGAAGCGATACGAGAAGTTCCTCGATCAGCCCGACGTGGGGCTCGCGCTCGACCCCGAGTGGGAGATGGGTCGGGCGCAGATACCGGGCGCGACGATCGGCGGTACGACGGGCGCGGAAGTCGACGGCGTCGGCGTCTGGCTCGCGAGCATCGTCACGGCGCATCACCTGCCGCAAAAGCTCTTCGTCCTTCACGAGTTCACACCCGACATGATCGCCGGCAAGGGCGCGATCCACGTGCGACCGCAGCTCGCGACGACGTTCCACATCGACGGCTTCGGTTCGCAGGCGAAGAAGCTCGGCCAATATCGGCTCGTCGTCGGTCACGGCACGCCGGGGTTCTTTGAAGGTTACAAATTATTCTACACGCAGGACGTCGACATGATGACGCCCGCTGAGGCGATGAAGGTCGTGCCGCAGCCGAGCCTCATCACGTACGAGTAGCGCGCCGCCGTTCACTTCCCGGGCCGGTAGAACTCGTCGCCCGCCCGCCACGGGCACCGTGCCGCGAACCGTCGCGAAGACGAGGTGCTTCACCGCGAAGCCGGCGTGCGAGCGCGCCGGCGTTCGCGCTCTCCTCATGCCGCACGCGGTGCGATGGTCGGACGCTCGCGTAGCGGAACGGTCGTGCGATGAGCGTCACGCCGAGCTACGCACCGATGGAGATGCGCGCGGTCGCGGAGATCCCGACGGGCGCGCAGTGGCAATACGAGCCGAAGTGGGACGGCTTCCGATGCCTCGCGCATCGCGACGGCGATGCCGTCGAGCTGACCTCGAAGTCGGGTCAGGCGCTCGGCCGCTATTTCCCGGAGATCGTTCACGCGCTGCGCGACCTGCCGCTCGACCCGTGCTCGTTCGACGGCGAACTGCTCGTCACGATCGGCGACGCACCCTCGTTCGACGCGCTCTCGCAGCGCATCCATCCAGCGGCGAGCCGGGTCGCGATGCTCGCGCAGAAGACGCCCGCGACGTATCTCGTCTTCGATCTGCTGCGCGACGACCGGCGCGACGTGGTCGACGAACCGCTCGCCGTGCGGCGTGCCGCGCTTGAACGAATCGCCGAACGGTATCCGACGGACGGTCGGCTGCGGCTCAGTCCGGCGACGACGTCGCGCGCGATCGTCGACGGATGGTTCGCCGAGGTCGGCGGCGCGATGGACGGCGTCATCGCGAAGCGGCTCGATCTGCCGTACATGACGGGCTCACGCGAGGGCGCCGTGAAGATCAAGCGCGTCCGCACGGCGGATTGCGTCGTCGGCGGCTACCGATTCGCGGCCGGAACGACGGACCGCGTCGGCAGCCTGCTGCTCGGCCTCTACGACGCGGCCGGTCTGCTCGATTCCATCGGGTTTTGCAGCGCGTTCGCGACGCCGGAACGCCTGGCGCTCGTCCGGCGCCTCGCACCGTACGTCGGCAGCGCGGGCGACGGCGCCGGCTTCAGCGGCTCGGCGCCCGGCACGACGCCGTCGCGCTGGAGTCGCGACCCCGAGCGCGACCGCTCATTCGTCGCGCTCCGGCCGGAGCTCGTGCTGGAAGTCGCCTTCGATCAGGTCACCACCGGCCGCATCCGCCACGGCACGAAGCCGCTGCGCTGGCGCACCGACAAGCCGCCGCATGCGTGCACGAGCGATCAGCTCGAGTTCGCCGGGAGCCTCGCGACGTTTCTTGCATCGTGAGGTCGCCAGAGCAGCCGCCGATGCGGCGAGTCATGGAACCCATCGGAACCCGCGTGACGGCGCATCATGATGCTATTCGCGCTGGTCTCGCTGCGCGCACGCGTCGCACCGCGTCGAGCGCCTTCGCGGTAATCGCAGCCCACCGCTCCCCTTCGATATCGGCCGTCGTGGCGATCCAGGTTCCGCCGACGGCGAGCACGTTCTCGGTCGCGAGCCAGCTCGCGACGTTCTCGCTTGTCACGCCGCCGGTCGGTAGAAAGCGCGGGGTCAGATGAGCAAACGGGCCTGCGATCGCCCGCAGCGCGGCAGGGCCGCCCGCCGCACCGCCGGGGAAGTACTTACAGACACGCGATCCGGCGGCAAGCGCGCCGCCGAGTTCGCTCGGCGTCATCACGCCCGGCGCGAACGGAACGCCGACGTCGGCCGCGGCGCGAACGATGTCGCGATCGAAACCCGGCGCAAGCGCAAAGCGCGCGCCGTGCTCCTGCGCCGCGGCGAGCGAGGCCGTATCGAGCACCGTCCCCGCGCCGACGAGTAGCTCCGGCCGCTCGGCCCGCAGTACCGCTATCACCTCGGCTGCCGCGCGCGTGCGAAACGTGATCTCGGCGACCGGTAGACCGCCTGCGAGCAGCGCGTCCGCGAGGGGGAGTGCGTGACGAACGTCGTCGATCGTGATAACGGGTACGACCCCGATCTCGCCGATCGCCGCGAACGGATCGCCGCCTTCGAGCGCGCGCATCATGCGATGCCGAGTGCTGCGATCTGCGCGGACGTGCGGGCGACGTAGCTGGCGTTCGCCCGCAACGTCCAGCCGCCACTGCCATCGTCGACCACGCGCGACCGCATGCCACCGGAGCGCTCGATGATGCCGTAATCTTGCCCGGCATCCGCCGGATACACGAAGAGGAATACGAGCTCCGCCGTTCCGACATTGACCGTGCGGTGAATCCAGTATGGTGGCACGTAGACGACATCGCGCGGGCGAAGCGGAAGGGCCCGCGTCTCACCAGTCGGTGACTCGAGCAGCATCACGCCATCGCCCGCCTCGCCGTAATAGATCTCCGAGCGATCGGCAATCGCGTGAATATGGCCGCGCGTCATAAAATACTCATCGCCGATCGTGCCCGGGCACATCCGCGTCACACCCGTAATAACGTCGCCGGCGGCGCTGGAGGGCTGAAAGGCGGTCACCTCATAGACCGGCTTCTCGTCATACTCCCCGAACGCGCGTTCAAAGGCGCCCGCGTCCTCGTAGAGCCCGGCGAGGTCGCGTATCGCCTTTCGGTAGCGGCCGCTTGCGCCGCGCAGCTCACCACCCGGCACGTCGACAGAGCACAACACCGGCTGAATGAACTTCACCACGACCCTCCCATTAAAAGTAGTTTTACAACGCGATAACTTCGGTTCCTGTGCCGTTCGCCCCAGCTCTGCGAGGAGTCATCGGTGACGCGGTGGATTCTACCATCATGATACGGAGTTTCGCTACATTTCGCGGTATGCGCGCAGCCGCGTGGCCGTTTCAAGCGTGACGCGCGACTTGCTCCTTTGCATCGACGTCGGCACCGGCAGCGCGCGAGCGGCTCTTACCGATGCGCGCGGCCGCGTCCAAAGGATCGCAAGCCGACCGTACGACCAATCGGTGCCGCATTTCGGATGGGCGGAGCAAGCCTCGCAGACGTGGTGGGATGGCGTCGTCTCGGCGATTCGCGAGCTCGTCGTCGGCGAGCCCTCACTACGCGATCGGGTCGCCGCGATCGGCGCGTGCGGTCAGATGCACGGTACGGTGCTCGTCGGAGCTGATGGCGACCCGACGCGGTCGATGGTGCCGCTCTGGAACGATAAGCGCACGACCGCACTCGTTGAAGCGTTCGAGGCGGCGCATCCCGCGGATGACTATCTCGCTCGGAGCGGTAATCCGCCGACCCCCGCGTGGCCTGCCTTCAAGCTCGCGTGGCTGCGCGAGAACGATCCGATCGCCTACGACCGCGCCGTCACCGTGCTGATGCCGAAAGATTACATTAATTTCCGACTGACGGGCGAGGTTGCGATGGATCGCGGTGACGCCTCGCTCAGCTTCCTCATGGACTGCGGGACCGGCGAATGGTCGACGGAGATGGCCGAGCTCTTATCGCTCGACCTCAACAAGCTGCCGCCGCTACGATCGTCGCTCGATGTACTCGGTCATGTAACGGCCGATGCCGCTCGCCAGACGGGGCTGCGGCCCGGTACCCCTGTCGTCGTCGGTGGCGCCGACTATCCGGTCGCGTTACTCGGTTCGGCGGTCACGCGGCCCGGTCTCGCATCCGACGTTACGGGCACGTCGTGCATCGTCACCGCGATCGTTGCAGAGCCGATCCTCGATCCCGAGATCTGCAACGTTGCGACCGTCGAGGGCGGGTGGGGCGCGTTCGTCCTCCTCGAGACCGGCGGCGATGCGGTGCGCTGGGCGCGCCGCAGCCTTCATGGGGGCACCGCTGACTACGCAGATATCATGGCGACGGCAGCCGAGGCGCCGGCGGGCGCAGACGGCCTGTTCTTTCTCCCGTTCCTCGTTGGTCAGCGGCTTGGGCGAGAGCGTAACGCGCGAGCACAATTCTTCGGGCTCACGGCCGCGCATGGCATCGCGCACCTCGATCGCGCGCTCGTCGAAGGCGTGTCGTTCGCGGCCGCGCGGGCGCTCCGCACGATGGAGCGCGCGAGCGGCGCGCGTATCGAACGCGTCGTTGCGGCGAGCGGCGGTGCGAAGGCGCCCCTCTGGCTCGAGATCAAGGCGAGCGCGTACGGCGTGCCGATCCTCGTGCCGACCGAACCCGAATGCGGCATCGTCGGCTCGGCTGCCATCGTGGCGACGGCGCTTCAGATCTACGGCTCGCTCGCGGAGGCCGTCGAGACGTGCGTCGTCTTCGAGCGCGAGGTGTCGCCGAATCCAGCGTGGCGCGACCGCTACGCCCGGATGCAGCCGATCTTCGACCGGCTCTACGAACGGAGCCGGCCGCTCTACGCCGACCTCGATGAGCTCGCAGCACTCGATTCCTCGGCGACGACCTGACGCGGCGGCCGCGGAATCGGCGTCGCCCGCGCGCAAGCGCTCGGGGCCTCGGGGGATCGGATCATTCGTCCGGGTTCCAGCCTCCGAGGCGTCGAGTCTCATGAACGGCAGCGTCGTCGTCGCCGACGCCATGTGCTCGTGATCAGGCCGCGACGACGTTCTCCGTCGAAACGATGAAATCGCAGGCGTGCAGATCGAGGAACGACGCCTCATCGGGACGGACGCGCTCGAGATATTCCGGATCGGAAAAACAGCGCGCGAGCCCCGCCACGTCGTCGAACCAGAGTTCCGTGATCCCGTCGTATTTCGTCATGGGCATGTCCGGTAGATTCACGTCGATGCGGTGCTGCTGCACGTAGCGGCGTACCGTTTCGGCTACCGCAGGAACCGACATGCAAAGCTTCGCGTGCGCGAGCTTATGATGTGCGACGAACTCCTCGTGCGTCAGCGTCGGCTTGCGCACGAGCAGGATGGTGAATTTAAGCATGATCGGCCTTCTCCGTCGCATGCCGTGCGACATGTGAATGACTTTCACATCATCGACTCGGAAACCTCCGGGCGATCGCCGCGTCCGTCGCGAATATTCACGCAATGATGGCGAAGTCCGAAGCGGTCGTCAGGAATTATCACCATGGGAATCTGGCGGTTGCACTCAAAACCGCCGCGCTCGCACTCGTGCGAGAGCGAGGCCCGAACGGATTCTCGCTCAGTGAGTCGGCGCGACGCGCGGGCGTCGCGGCATCGGCTTCCTACCGTCATTTTTCCGACAGGGATGCGCTTTTGGTCTCGCTTTCCATCGACGGGAACGACCTCTTGGCGCGATGTCTCGCCGAGGCGGCGGCCTGCGCCGGTTCGCCGCTCGAAGCCATGATTGAAATCGGCGTTGCATACGTAGATTTCGCCTCGCGGCACCACGATTATTTCGACGTCATGTTCAATTCCGGCGTCGATCGCGCAGCATACCCGGCGCTCGTCGAAGCGGCGCAGCGATCGTTCGGCATCGGCGTCGCCGCCGCGAGACTGCTCGCCGACGATCCCCAGCGGCAACTGGACATCGCGTTCGGAACGTGGACGCTCGCTCACGGGATCGCGACCCTGCAGCGACAAGACGCCCTCTCCGTCGTGGGGCGCGAACGAGGTGAGACGCCGTCGGCGATGACGCGGCGCTTTCTCGTCGCGTTGCTCTCGGGCGGGTTATCGGCGAGGATCGTGTGACGAACGTGGCCCGCTCGTCCAACATCCTCGAGGCGATTCGGACGGCGCTTCCGGAATTGCGCAAGTCCGATACGAAGGTCGCCAAGCTCGTGCTTGCCGAGCCGATGCGGTTGCTCGATGCGACCGTCGCTGAGGTCGCGGCTCTTGCGGACGTCAGTCAGCCGACCGTCATCCGATTTTGCGTCGCTATCGGGCTCTCGGGCTTTGCGGAGTTCAAGATCCGGCTCGCCCAAGGACTCGCGCTTGGCACGTCGGCAACGCACTCGGTCATCTCCGATAGCGACGACCTCAGCGCCGTGGCGAATAAGATCTTCGAGTACACGCTCACGAGCCTCGACGAAGCGCGGCGTCATCTCGATCTGCACGCGCTCGGGCGAGCCGTCGACGCGCTCGCCGCAGCACGCTCGATCGAGTTCTTCGGGTTCGGCGCATCCGGCCTCGTCGCTCAGGATGGGCAACAGAAGTTTCCCCTATTCGGCGTGCCGTGTCGCGCGCAGTCCGACTCACATCAGCAGATCATGGCTGCATCGATGATGACGCCGGGCGACGTCGCCATCGTCGTCTCGAATACCGGCCGGACGCTGCAACTCGTCGAGGCCGCGCGTATCGCACGCGAGAACGCGACGGTCATCGGACTCGTCGGCGCCGCGGGTCCGCTCAGCGAGCTCTGTGATATCGTCCTGCTCGTTTCGACACACGACAACACGAACGTCTATACGCCGACAACGTCGCGTATCGCCGCCCTCGTGATGATCGATATTCTGTCGACCGCGGTCGCGTTGCGTCGCGACGTTGCGCATCTCGAGCGATTGCAGCGCATGAAGCGCGGTCTCAATGACTTCCGAGCCGGCGGTGCGGCTGAGCTTTGAGCTTTCGCGGACGAACCGACCGCATCGTCGGCGCGCTGGCAACGAGTACCGTCGTTGCTCTCTCCGATCCGTATCTGATGCGTCGCCCGCTCGGTCGCTCCGAGCTACCCCGTGCCGACCCTTGATTTCGTCGAGCGTCTGCGGGTGAAGACGACGGATCGATCGATCGATCGCGAGTGCCTCGGACGCCGAATTCGCTCGCTGGTTGCGACCCGAGATGCGCTGACCGGAAAGGAGGAGTATCCGATCGGCTCCTCGCCGGGCACCGGGGGTATCGCCCTTGCGCGCCGACGGGACGCGTGTTACAAAACTACAAACTCTGCCGAACCGCATCGATGTTCACGATTGGAGGCCCCGTGGGGCATCTTGCTCCCTCGACGAAGCCGACGATCGCCTTCTTCGGTGTTACGACCGGGCGTAGCTCGATTCTGCAAGTCTTTCCGGCGTGGGCGCGTTGGCTCGGCCTCGACGCCGAGATCGTCGGGGTCGACTTTGCGCCTCGCAGCGATTCGATCGCCTATCGAACGGCCGTCCAAGAGCTCCGGGACGATCCCCTGCTGTTGGGCGCGCTCGTGACGACGCACAAGCTCGCGCTCTACGACGCCTGCCGGGATCTCTTCGATGAGATCGATCCACACGCAAAGGCGATGGGTGAGGTCAGCTGCATCTCCAAGCGCGGCGGTCGGCTGCGTTGCGATGCAAAGGATCCGATCACGGCGGGCCTCGCGCTCGATGGATTTCTCCCGCCAGACCATTTCGGCAGTCGGCCCGCAGACGTATTCGCGATCGGTGCGGGCGGCTCGTCGATCGCGCTGACGTGGCATTTGATGCGCCACCGGCTCGGTATCGCGGCACCCGCGCGAATCGTCGTCTCCGATCGAGATCCGGAGCGGCTCGCAGAGATCGAGCGTATCCACGACGGTACCGGCAGCGATGCGCAGCGATCGTACGTCCTCGCCGCGAGCCCCGACGCGAACGACGCAGTTCTCGTCGGCCTCCGTCCCGGCTCGCTCGTGGTCAATGCGACCGGCCTCGGCAAGGACGCTCCCGGCTCACCGCTTACGTCGATGGCGCGGTTCCCCCACGATGGGATTGCCTGGGACTTGAACTACCGCGGTGAGCTCGTCTTTCTCGACCAGGCGCGCTCGCAAGAACGCACGCGAGCACTTCAGATCGAGAACGGCTGGACCTATTTCGTCCACGGATGGCTCGCGGTGATCGCCGAGGTGTTCGACATCGAGATCCCGAGCGCAGGCCCCGAGTTCGACGAGCTCGCGCGGATTGCGGCCGACGTGTCGGCGACGCGCGCGTGAATGCCGCCCGCGTCCTCGTCACGCCGCGCTCGCTGACGGCGTCGCCGCATCCTGCGATCGGCGCGATCGACGCGGCCGGTTACGGCATCGTCTACTCGAGCCCGGGCGTCCTGCCGGGCGAAGCCGAACTCCTTCGGCTCGTACCGGGCTGCATCGGTTGGATCGTCGGCGTGGAGCCGGTTTCCGAGGCCGTCATCCGTGCCGCGACGGAATTACGTTCGATCAGCCGCAACGGCGTCGGCGTCGATAACCTCCCCGTCGCGTTGCTCCGCGAGCGCGGCATCCACGTGGCGACCGCCGGCGGCGCAAACGCCTCGGGTGTTGCCGAGCTCACGCTCGGACTGATGCTCTCGGCGCTTCGCCACATTCCGGCGGCCGACGCCGGAATCAAGGCAGGCGGCTGGCCGCGGTTGCGCGGCCGCGAGCTCGGCGGCCGAACGCTCGGCATCATCGGTTTCGGTGCGATCGGTCGGCGCGTCGGCGAGCTCGCCCTCGCGTTCGGCGCCACGGTCCTTGCGTACGATCCGATACGTGGCGAGGCCCTCCCGGGCGCGCGCTTCCGATGGGCGACTATCAGCGAACTTCTCACCGAGTCGGACGTCGTGACGCTGCATTGCCCGCCGCTCCCGGGTGGCGTGCCGCTGATCGACGGCGCCGCGCTCTCGCAGATGCGTGACGGCGCGACTCTCGTCAACGCCGCACGCGGCTTGTTGATCGACGAGTCGGCCGTTTATGACGCGCTCGAGACGGGCCGGCTCGGCGGGTATGCGGCCGACGCCTTCGCGCACGAGCCGCCGCAGTCACGCACGCTCGTCGGCCATCCGCGCGTTATCGCGACGAGCCACATCGGGGCATTCACGGACGAGAGCGTCGAGCGCGCGACGGTCGGTGCCGTCGAGAATCTGCTCGAGGCGCTCGCCCTCAGCGATGTCGACGCGCAAAACTGAACTGACGGCGGTGGCCTTTGTCGAGCCGCTCGCGACGCGCATTGCGCGACCGATCGCGGGCACGGTCGCGCTCTATTGGCTCGGCCAAGCCGGCTTTTTGATCCATTCGTCGCGTGCGACGGTTCTCATCGATCCCTACCTCTCTGACTCGCTCGCCCAGAAGTACCGCGATACGCTCTTTCCGCACGTGCGGATGATGCCGCCGCCGATAACCCCGGATGCGCTCGGTCCGGTCGATCTCGTGCTATGCACGCACCACCACACCGATCACATGGATCCCGGGACGCTCGCGCCGCTCGCGCGCGATCCCGCGACGCGCTTTGTCGTCCCAGCTGCGAAGCGCGAGGAGGCGATGCGTCGCGCGGGCGTCGGTTCGGAGCGACTCGTCTGTTCCGACGCAGGCGACGTCTTGGAGCCATTCCCGGGCGTCGTCATTCGACCGGTCCGTGCCGCACACGAGACGCTCGAACGTGACGGCGCAGGCCGTCACCTCTTCCTCGGCTACGGCATCGACCTCGAGGGCGTGCGCCTCGTGCACTCCGGCGATGCCGTGCCATACGGCGGCATCGAAGACGATATCCGCGCGCTCGACGCAGATCTCGCGTTGTTTCCCGTCAACGGCCGCTCGCCATACCTCGCCGAGAATGGGGTGCCGGGTAACTTCACCCTTCACGAGGCGATCGCGCTCGCGCGCGACTGCGGCATCCCACATCTGATCGCGCACCACTTCGGGATGTTCGCGTTCAACACGATCGCACGGGCCCTGATCGAGCATGAAATCACTCGATCAGAGCTCCGCGTCGATGTGCACGCAGCTTCGCTCGGCATCGAATACCGGCTGAGCCTCGCCTGACGCCGCGCACGATGAACGTCGTCTCCACAAAACCGTCGACCGATTGACGCTGAGCTCTTTTTGTAGTTTTATTACGAAAATCGGCATCGCGCCGCTCGGAAAGGGACGATGCTCGGCTTCTCGCCATCCCCAGCGCCCGATACTGGACCGCTCGTGTGCCTCCGAGGCGTGAGCAAGTCGTATCCCGGTGTGCACGCCCTGCGGGACGTCAGTCTCGATCTCCATGCTGGCGAGATCGTCGCGATCTGCGGGGCCAACGGCGCGGGAAAATCGACCCTCGCGCGCCTGCTTTCGGGCCAGGAGCCGGCCACGGCGGGCGACATCCGAGTCGCCGGCCGGACGCACCCGATCGGCTCGCAGCGCGACGCATTCGAGTCCGGGATCCTCATGATGCATCAGGAACCGCTGATCGTCGACGACTTCACGGTCGGTGAAAACGTCTGGCTCTACGCCCTGCGCGGCGGCGGTACGAACCCATGGCGTGCGCGCCCAAAGACGAACGACGATGTAACCCGCGCGGCGCTTACCACGGTCGGCTTACGCGGAGTATCGACGACCCGTCTCGCCGCGACGCTCGCGCCCGGTCAGCGGCAGATGCTCGCGCTCACGCGCGCCGTCGTCAACCGCCATCGGGTGCTTATCCTCGACGAAACGACGGCCTCGACGACCGAGTCGTACTTCGAGCTCGTCAAGGCGATGGTCGCACGAGAGAAGGCCGCCGGCACGTTGGTCATCTTCGTCTCGCACCGGATGCAAGAAGTGCTCGGCATTGCCGACCGGATCGTCGTCTTGCGCAACGGCGCGCTCGTGACGACGCTCGACGCGCGCGCCACAAACGCCCACGAGATCACGTCGCTCATGATCGGCGACGCGCTGCGCGTGGTGCACCGCCCACCGAGCGTTCCCGCCTCGGCCGCAGGACCGAAGCTCAAGGTCTCTGGACTCTGCGCCGGATCCGCGCGCGACGTTTCGTTCACCGTCGAGCCCGGCGAGATCGTCGGGTTCTACGGCCTCGTCGGCAGCGGCCGCTCATCGGTCGCGCGCTCGATCACGGGCCAGATGCGCGCTCGCTCCGGTTCGATCGTCGCGCGCGGACGCAAGCCCGATCTCGCCAATCCGCGCACCGCACTCGCCGCCGGAATCGCGTACGTCAGCGAAGATCGCCGTCGTGAGGGCTTCGTGCCGGACTTCACCAACGGTTACAACCTCACGCTCAACACGCTCGCGCGCCACAGCCGGCGCGGCATCGTGAACCTGCGCGGCGAGCGCGCCGCTGCCGATCGACTCGTCGAGCAATACGGCGTCAAGGGCGCGTCGTCGACGATGACGACGACGCTCAGCGGCGGCAACCAGCAGAAGGTCTGCATCGCGAAGTGGATTGCGGCCGACCCGGAGATCATCGTCTTCGACGAGCCGACGAAGGGGATCGATGTCGGCGCGCGCGCGACGATCTATGAGATCGTCTTCGAGATGGCGTCGCGCGGTAAGGCGATCGTGGTCGTCTCGAGCGAGGCCGAAGAGATCCTCTTGCTCAGCCATCGCGTGCTCGTCATGCGTGATGGTCGGCTCGTCGCCGAGCTCGATTCCGCGTCGTCTTCTACCGAAGATCTCGCACGGCCGGCGCTCGGGGCGGACGCGTCGTGACCGATCCGCGGAGCATCGTCCCGGGCCACGACGCCACGCCGCCGCGCGAGGCCGTACCGCTCGGCGCACGCCTTGCCGACCTCTATCCGCTCCTGATCCTCGTCGGCATGCTCATCATCGCCTCGTTCGCGAGTCACGCTTTTCTGACCGGCGACAATCTCTCGAACCTCGTCAGTCAGCTGTCGGTCACCGGCATTCTCGTACTCGCCGAGTTGCTCGTCGTACTCGCCGGTGGGATCGACATTAGCGTCGGCTCAACGCTCGGCCTCGCGTCGGTACTCTGCGCGGGCGCGTTCGGCGGCAGGAGCGTGTGGCTCGGGTTGCTCGTCGCGATTGCAGTCGGCAGTGCGATCGGTGCGATCAATGGCACTCTCGTCGCCTATCGCGGCGTCGCGGCGTTTATCGTAACGCTCGGCATGCTTGCGCTTGCACGCGGTCTCGTCTACGCATACACGCAAGGCTCGCCGATCTCGGCCGCCGATCCGGCGTTTCTCGCGCCGGGTACGTCAACGTTCTTCGGATTCCCGACGATCGGCGTCTTCTGGATCGCGACGATCGCCATTATGTGGTTCGTCCTTCATCGAACGATCTTCGGTCGGCGCGTGTACGCCGTCGGCAGTAGCGCCGTTGCCGCCGAGAGCTCTGGGCTTCCGGTACGCTCGACGGTCTTTCTCGTCTTTCTGGTCGCGGGCGCTCTTGCGGGACTGGCAGGCTTCTTGCTCACGTCGCGCGTGGGCGCCGGCACGCCGTCGGCCGGCATTAATTACGAACTCGATGCGATCGCCGCAGTCGTCATCGGCGGTGCCCGCCTCAATGGCGGTTATGGTAAGGTCTCCGGCGCGGTGATCGGCACGCTGATCTTCGGCGTCATCACGAATCTGCTCGTCCTCGTCAACGTCTCGACGTTCTTACAAGAGGCGTTCCGCGGAGCGCTCATCCTCATCGCTGTATCACTCGCGGCCGGCCAGCGCTCGTCGCGCCGCTAGCCGCATCCCGTCGTCCTAAGGAGCACTCATGGTACGGAAACAACTCCTCATTGCAGGCCCGCTCGCGATCGCGCTGGCCTCAGGTGCGTTCTTCGGTGCCTCGGCGCAGTCACCGAGGGACGCAAGCAAAATCAAAATCGGCTTCGCGCAGCAGACTCTGACGGCACCATACTACGTCGCCATGCAAAAGGAAGCGCAGAAGATCGCGGGCGATCGGGGCTTCCAACTCATCTTCCAGGCTGCCAACGGCGATCCGGTTCAGCAGATCAATCAGATCCAAGACATGGTCTCGCAAGGCGTCGCCGTCATCGTCGTCAACGCGGTCAGTCCGGGCACCGAGAAGGCGCAACTCACGGCGATCGCCGCGAAGAAACCGCTGATGTTCATCGACACGTCGATTCCCGGAGTCGGCTTCACGACCGTGCAATCTGATAACGCGAAAATCGGCGAGGACTCGGGGAAGCTTATGGCCGAGCGGCTCGGGAAAGGCAAATCGATTAAGCTCGCGATCCTCAACGGCGGCCCGCGCGATGAGATCGTTGGCCCCGATCGTCGCAAGGGCTATCTCGCCGGGCTTACCGACGGCGGCGTAAAGTACACGATCGTCGGCGAGGCGGCGGCGAATTACGCACAGGGCGAGGCCGTCACCGCAACCGAAGACTTGCTCGCCGCGCATCCCGACATCGACGTCATCTTCGGCTACAACGACTCGATGGCGCTCGGCGCGTTGCAGACGCTGCGGACGAAGCATAATACGAAAGTACTCCTCTCGGGCGTTGACGGACAAAAGCAGGCGCTCGCAGCGATCAAAGAGGGCGGCTGCTCGGGCCAATACGTCTCGACAGGCCTCAACTCGCCGGTAATTGCGGCACAGGAGTCCTTCGCGGTAGCGCTCGCCGTCGCGACCGGTACCACGCAACCGAGCTCATATCCCAAGGTGAAGTATACGAAAGCCGTCGGCATCGGCTGCATGAACGTCGCCCAATACTATAAGCCCGATAGTATCTTCTGAGGCCGCAGAACTGTCGACGCAACGCGCCGAAGGCTTGTTGAAGCGCTACGGCATGGTTCGAACGAGCGGCGGAACCACATGTGGGAAGCCTGACCGCATGGCTCGAGTTGTCGTAACGGGTTCCGCCGACGGACTTGGCCGGGCGCCTGCGCAGTTGCTCGTCACGGGTTGCTCGCGCCGCCGCGCGCCCGCGACGCGGGTCCGGCTCGCCGTCGGTACGGACGGCGGCGCCCTCGAGACGGGCGGCTACGCCTTTCACCAGCGGCCGCAGAAAACGCGCGCGATCGTGCACGACGTCGCGGTCCAGGAAGCGCTGCTCGCGGCGTGCCACGATCTTTCCCGGGTCGAGCTTTCGCCGCCCGACCGTCGCTCGCCCGATGACCGGCGTGGCCGGAAGCGCGAGGCGAAACGTACGATCGATCGATGCAGCGCTGAGCAGTCGTTCACGCCGCGCGCGAGTCCGATCGTGAATCCCGGGCTGGACACCCGACCACATTGCATACATGTCTCATCTATGAGACACTAATTGGGTCTAAGGGCTCACGAAGGTAGCATTTGCCTGCACCACATTCGGCTTCCGCGGCGGTTCGACGGGCTCTCCGACGACTCGGATCGGACATTCGAGAAGCGCGGCGGCGGCGGCGGCTGACAATGGGCATCGTCGCCGAGCGAGCATTCACCTCGCGCATGACCGTTCATCGGATCGAGGCGGGAGATCCGAGCGTGGGCATCGGTATCTATGCGGCCGTGCTCCAAGCCCTCGGACTTCTCGAAGAGTTCGGTCGCGGCGTCGGACCAAGTGAAGACCATGTCGGCCAAGGTCTCGCATCGGATGCGCTTCCGAATCGGATACGACTTCGACGTCGCCCGGCGGCGTCAATCGATGCCTGATATCGCTGTTTACCTCGATATCGACGGGGATCCCGAGCGACTCGGCTCCGATTGCGGACGCGGAACGGTAGCGAAACTGGCGTCTTTGAATACGATGTCGACTGGCTGCAGAACCCAGAGCGATTCTCCATCGAGCCGGCACTCGCGCTCACGCCCGGAATCTTTCCCGGAACCAAGAATCACGGCATGCCAGGATCGATCGGAGATTCCGCGCCGGATACGTGGGGACGCCGGGATGCTCCGGGCGGAACGACGACGCGCCGAACTCGAACGTCGCACGCCGCGGACGCTTTTCGAATCCGCGTATCTGCTTGGAGTTGCCGATCCGACTCGGATGGGAGCGCTCCGTTTTTGCATTTCCGGAAGCCGCGAATTCATGTCGCCACTTCCGGACGGCGTCCCGAGCCTGGTGAGCCTCGGCAAATTATTGAGTGCGACCGAGCGCGTTTTGCGCGACGACGAAACTGACGAGGACTTTAGACTACTCTTCGCGCCGGGATCATCGCTCGGCGGCGCGCGGCCGAAGGCTTCGGTCATCGATCGCTCCGGTAAACTTACGATCGCGAAGTTTCCCAAAGAAAACGATGACTACAGCATTGAGACGTGGGAAGAGATCGCGCTCCGCCTCGCGGACCGAGCCGGCATTAAAACCGCCGAACACAAACTCATAAACGTACTCGGCAGAAGCGTTTTACTCTCCCGAAGATTCGATCGCGCGGGCGAATACCGCATCCCCTTCCTATCGGCGATGTCGATGCTCGAGATGGTCGATGGCGAGCGTGGAAGTTACCCTGAGATCGCCGACGCACTCATTCGTCATGGTTCGCAAACCAAAGTCGACGTCCGCGAATTATATAAGCGGATGACGCTGAACGTCCTAATATCAAACGTCGACGACCATCTTCGAAATCACGGATTTTTATGGCGAGGCCGAAATGGCTGGTCTCTCTCTCCCGCGTACGATGTAAATCCTACGCCCGTGGATAAGCGGCCGCGGATTCTCACGACGAACATCAACCTCGACGAAGGCACGTGCTCCTTGGATCTGCTCTTCGAAGTGGCAGGTTACTTCGATTTGAAGCTCGTGGAGGCGAAGACCATCGTTCGTGATGTCGGAGTCGCCGTAGCAACATGGCGCGAGGTCGCATCGAGCGTGGGCGCGCGAGCGGCCGAGATCGACCGCATGGCAAGCGCCTTCGAGCACACGGACCTCGTTCGCGCCCGGGCGCTCTCGTCGTAGAGGCTCAAGACGTCGTTGACTGCAGCTTCAGTTGAGAGATTGGCGGGAGGTCATTGACCGCCGAATGGGCCGCTTCGGCAGCCCTCTTCGAGGTCGACCTTTCTCGTAACGATCTCTCGAGGCTCGACATTCACGTCGTCAGTTGACATCGAACACCTGTTCGATGTAGGCTGAGCGCCCATGGCAGCGCGGTATGCCGAGCTCCACTGCCGGTCCAACTTCAGCTTTCTCGACGGCGCGTCGCATCCCGAAGAGCTCGTGGCACGGGCACTCGAGCTCGGGCTCGACGCGCTCGCGCTGACCGACCGCGACGGGTTGTACGGCGCGGTCCGCTTCGCGAAGGCGGCGCGCACCACGCCGCTGCGCGCGATCGTCGGCGTCGAGCTCACGCTCGATACGCCGGAACTGCGGCCCAAGCGCGCGAGCGCCCTCGACGCCGCGCAGCGCGATCGTCAGCCGCGCATCGTCCTGCTCGCCGAGAACCGCGACGGCTACGCGAACCTCGCGAGCGCGATCTCGGCGGCGCAATTGCGCGGCCGCAAGCGCGAGGCACGGCTGCGCCTGAGCGATCTCGACGGCAAGACTGCGGGGCTCGTCGCGCTCTCGGGTTCGGCCGCCGGCTACGCCGAGGAGGCACTCGTTCGCGGCGACGCGGCGACGGCGCGCGAACGGTACGCGACGCTGCGCGATCTCTTCCCGGACTCGCTCTATGTCGAAATCCAGAACCACCTGCGCGCCGAGGACGCGCGGCTCGCGCTCGCGCAGATCGGGCTCGCGGACGAGCTCAACGTACCGTACGTCGCGACCAACGGCGTCGCGTACGCGCGACCGGACGACGCGCCGCTGCACGACGTGCTGACGTGCGTCCGGCACCACACGTCACTGCAGCGCGCGGGGACGCTGCTGTTGCCCAATCACGAGTTCGCGCTGCAGTCGCCGCAGCGCATGGCGCGGCTCTTCGCCGACCGGCCGCGCGCGATCGGCACGACGCTCGAGATCGCCGACCGCTGCACGTTCCGTCTCGAGAAGCTTGCCGAGCAGTTTCCGCTCTTTCCCGTGCCGCCGGGCGAGACGAGCACACACGGCTATTTACGGACGCTCGTCGCGGCAGGCGCGCGCGAGCGCTACGGCACGCCGCTCTCCTCGAAAGTCGAGCGTCAGCTCGAATACGAGCTCGGGATCATCGCACGGATGGATCTCGCTGGCTACTTCCTCATCGTCTGGGACATCGTGCAGGCGGCGAAGCGGCTCGGCGTGCTCGCGCAGGGCCGCGGGTCCGCCGCGAACTCCGCGATCTGCTATGCGCTCGGCATCACGGCGGTCGACCCCGTTGCGATGGAGCTGCTCTTCGAGCGCTTTCTCTCCGAGGAGCGCAACGAGATCCCCGACATCGACATCGATTTCGCGCATCAGGATCGCGAGCGCGTCATCCAGTACGTGTACGACACGTACGATCGCGAGCACGCCGCGATGACGGCCGAGGTCATCACGTACCGCACGCGCTCGGCGATCCGCGACGTCGGCAAGGCGCTCGGACTCTCGCTCGCGCAGGTCGATGCGGTCGCCAAGGAATACGACGCGCGCGAGTCGCTCGCGGGCGCGACCGGTGCCGCGTACGACGACCGCAGCAACCTCCCCGAATCCGTGCGCAAGCGGCGCGATCTCGACGCGGGCTCCAATCAGCACCGCTCGCGCGCCGAGGCGAACGACCAGCCCGCGCAAGCCAAGGGCCGTGCGTACACGCCGGGCTTCGAGCAGATCGACCCGCCCGCCGCGGATGCGAAACCGATACGTTCGGCCGAGGGCGCGAAGCCGTGGGCGTTCTACGGCTTCAAAGGCCTCGACTTCGGCGCAGATCCCGACCCCGACGTCCGCGGACCGCTCGGCGGCCCGACCGGGGAGCTGCTGCTCGCGCTGTGCCGCCGCATCGACGGCTTCCCGCGCCACATGGGCATCCACTCAGGCGGCATGATGATCACGCGCGATCCGCTCGTGCGCGTCGCGCCGGTCGAGTGGGCCTCGATGCGCGACCGGACGATCGTGCAGTGGGATAAAGACGATCTCGCCGAGCTCGGGCTCATCAAGATCGACCTGCTCGGCCTCGGCATGCTCTCGCTCCTGCGCGATGCCTTCGAGATGTACGTGAAACGCTATGGCACGTCGCGACCGCACCTCGAACTCGCGACGATTCCCGCGGACGACGCGCCGACGTACGAGATGCTGCAGCGCGGGGATTCGATCGGCACGTTCCAGGTCGAGTCGCGGGCGCAACAGTCGATGCTGCCGCGCCTCAAGCCGAAGTGCTTCTACGACATCGTCATGCAGGTCGCGATCATCCGGCCGGGCCCGATCCAAGGCGACATGATCCATCCGTTCCTGCGCCGGCGCAACGGCCTCGAAGCCGTGACGTATCCGCACGAGAAGCTGCGGCCGATCCTGGAGCGCACGCTCGGCGTGCCGCTCTTTCAGGAGCAGGGTATGCGCATGGCGATCGAAGCGGCGGGTTTCTCGCCCGGCCAAGCCGATCAGTTGCGCCGCGCGATGGGCCACAAACGTTCGCGCGAGCGGATGGCCGAGATCTATCCCAAGCTCGTGCAGGGCATGGTCGACAACGGCATCGATCGTGAGGCGGCGAAGCAATTGTTCCACATGCTCGAGGGCTTCGCCGATTACGGGTTCCCCGAGTCGCACGCCGCGAGCTTCGCGCTGCTCTCGTACGCGTCGTCGTATCTCAAATGCCACGAGCCGGCGATCTTCCTCGCGGCGATCCTCAACGTGCAGCCGATGGGTTTCTACTCGACCGAGGTGCTCGTCAACGACGCGCGCCGGCACGGCGTCGTCGTGCGGCCCGTCGCCGTCAACGAGAGCGCGTATTGGAGCGCGGTCGAGGAGGACGGCGCGACGCGGCTCGGCTTCCACGTGATCCGCGGGCTCGGCGAGGCGCAACGAACGCGGCTGCAGGATGCACTCGCCGGGCCGCCGTTCGCGGATCTGCGCGCCTTCGCCGCACGCACGGGCCTCCTGCGCGACGCGCTCGAGAATCTCGCGGTCGCGGGCGCGTTCGCACCGTGGTTCGCGACGCGCCGGGAGGCGATGTGGGCGCTGCGCGGGCTCGACGAGCGCGAGGCGCGCGGCGAGCTCGGCCGCGCGATGGAGATCGACGACGAGCCCGAGCCCGCACTCCCGGCGCTCACGGCGCGCGAGGAGACGACGTTCGACATCTGGGGCACGGGCGTGACGACGGGGCCACAGCCGATCGCGCATTTTCGCGCGGAGCTCGAGCGGCGCGGCGTGCTCTGCGCCGAGCGGTTACTGCGGATGCCGAATCATCTCGTCTGCAAGGTCGGCGGCATGGTGATCACGCGCCAGCGCCCGGGCACGGCGAAGGGCTTCGTCTTCCTGACGCTCGAGGACGAGACCGGGCTCGTCAACATCATCGTGAACCCGAAGATCTACGAGCGCAACCGGCGACTGATCCGCGCGTCGCAGGCGCTCGTCATCGAGGGCGTCCTGCAGTTCGAGCAAGGCACGCACGACGTTATCGCGCGCCGCTTCTGGCCGCTCGAGACCGGCGGCACGCTCGACGGCATCCACTCGCGTAATTTTCACTAGGCGCTCAAAGGCGACCGCTCGCATTACGGCGTGGGTTCGGCCTCGGGCTCGACCGCAACCGGCGCGGCCGCGCGGACGACGCGCGAGGGCATCGGCAGGACGCTCGCACCCGCCGCGACGTCGGACATGACGATGCTGCCCGGCCCGATCGTCGCGCCGCGGCCGATACGCCGGATGCCGCCCGCAGCTGCGCCGAGGATGATGACGTGCATGCCGATCTTGACGTCGTCCTCGATGATGATCCGCGAGTTCTGCGACGCGATGGCCGTATGATGGCCGATCGTCACGCGCTTACCGATCGTCACGAAGTGCGCGAACGCGCAGCCGATGCCGGAGTGCTCGAGATAGAGATCGTCCTGGATATCGCACTCGTACGGTAAAATCGCCTTGAAGACGAGGAGGTTGAAGAGCTTGATGCACCACGCGACGGGATGCCAGCCGCGCCGGTACGCGTCGCAACTCGCCTTCCAAAGGCGCGTTGTAATGCCCGCGTTGTAGAGAACCGCACGAATCTTGTATTGCAGCGACTGATTTCGCAGCGTGTTCTCGAGCGACTTTCCATCGAAGAGGTCTTGCACGTCGGATTCCCTCGTGATCGAGTACGGAGCTAGGCGCGCGGCACGGGCCCGGCGATATGGCCGGGCGCCGCTTCGACGAGCGTGTGGGGCGGAACGTCGAAATTTACGACGGCGCCCGAACCGATGACCGAGCCGCGACCGATGCGCAGGATGCCGCCCGTGCGAGATCCGAGGATGACCGCGTGCATGTCGATCGTCACGTCGTCCTCGACGATGATGCGACCGGCGTACGCCGCGAGCCCGACATGATGGCTGATCTTCACATTCTTGCCGATCGTAACCGCATGCGAGAACACGCAGCCGAGGGCTTGATGCGTGAGCAGCACCTCACCCTCGAGCTCGCATTGATACGGCAGCAACGCACGGAACACGTAGAGGTTGACGGCTTTGAGCAGCCAAGCCGGGATGCGCCAGCCACGCCGGTAGCACGTGCAACTCAAGCGCCATATGCGACCCGGGATGCTCACGCGATGGAAGAACTTGCCGACGTACCGCAGCGACTCCGTCGGTGCGATATCGCCGGCTATCGACGTGACCTTGTTCAGCGCGCCGTCATCTCGGAGCATCTTGCGACGTTCGCCGTGACCGAATCGCGCCGCCTTGTTCGAAGCGACCGATCGCGCTCGGCTCCCCCGGGCGGTGGGCCCTCACGGACCGATTGTGCAACGCTTCGGCCATGGACGAACGGCGCGGCTGGGCGCAGCGACTGCAGGCGATCTCGCAGATCGGCCTCGCGTACGCGGCGGGCCCGTACGATCGCGATCGCTACGAGCAGATCCGCACGATCGCGATCGAGATGGCAGCCGCGGTCACCGACGCCGAACCGGGCGTCGTCGCCGCGGCGTTCGCGGCGCAGGACGGCTACGCGACACCGAAGGTCGATACGCGCGTCGCCGCGTTCGACGCTGTCGGCCGCGTGCTGCTCGTACGGGACGCGGGCGACGGCGGCTGGACGCTGCCGGGGGGCTGGGGTGACGTCGGCTCCTCGCCCGCCGAAAACGCCATCCGTGAGGTGCGCGAGGAATCGGGCTACGACGTCACGCTCGAGAAGCTCGTCGCCGTCTTCGATCGCGAGCGGCACCCGCACGTGCCGAAGCGCATCGTGCACATCTACAAGCTCTTCTTTCTCGGCACGATCGTCGGCGGCGAGGCGACGCCGAGCGTCGAAACGACCGAGATCGGTTTCTTCGGCGAGGCCGAGTTGCCGCCGCTCTCGCTCGAACGCATCACGCCGGACGAACTCGCGCGAACGTTCGCGCACCGCCGCGATTCGACGCTGCCGACCGAATATGACTGATCAATCCCTCGGCCGTCGCGAACGGTACGCGGCCTGCTTCGCCCGGTTGCCACAGTTCGTCATGCTGCACCAACGTCGACCGCGCCCACGGCTGCGATCGACGAAGAGCAACACGCATTCCGCGCCCTCGCACGCTTTGACGTTGGGAAGATCTCCCTCGCAGATGAGGGCCGCCATCGCCTGGCCGATCGGGAACAGGAGCGATTCGGGCGATCGCCAGCGGCGCGAGACCTCGAGGTCCAGGCCGCCATCATCGCGAGCGACGATCTCTTCGAAGGCCTCGTCGCGGGAGAGGAGATCATTGAGCGGCCCGAGCCGGCCGAGCGCGTCGGCGGGGGCGTTCGCGCCCTTGAACTCGACGACGAACTCTCGAAACCACGATCGTAGCGCACGTGCACGCGCCGCGACCGCGTTCAACTCATCGCGTCGGACCGTCTTGCGCATGCGAGCGAGGACGGGCCGCGGCACGAGCTCGGCTGCTTCGAGCCACGCGAGGAGATCGGCGCCGTTCTCCAGCCGTTCGGCCGCAAACGGCCGAGTGTTGAGGAAATCGAGCGCCGTCGCCTCGGCGATGAAGACATACGGCTTCGTCAATCCGGACATCGGATCAGAGCGTACGCCCGGGCACCGCTGAAATCAGCGTAAGAACGCCCGTATCGCCGTCGCGATATCCGCCGCGTTCGTCTCGAGCGCGAAGTGACCGGTATCGAGGAAGTGAACGTCGGCCGCAGGCACGTCCCGCTTGAACGCCTCGGCTCCCGCCGGCAAAAAGAATCCGTCGTTACGTCCCCAGATTGCGAGCACCGGCGGCTGATGTTCGCGCAGATAGCGCTGAAACGCGGGATACATGTCGACGTTGGTCCGATAATCGAGTAAGAGGTCGAGCTGGATCTCGTACATATTCGGACGCGCGAAGTAGAACTCGTCGAGCGCGAGACCGTCCGGGGAGACGCGGCTCGGATCGGAGACGCCGTCGAAGTAATGTCCGCGCAGCGCTTCGTGGCTGAAGGCGTCGACGCCGATGGCGCTACGGCGTTCCGCGCTCGGATCGTTCCAATACGCGCGGACGCCGGCCCAGCCATCGCTGAGACCATCCTCGTACGCATTTCCGTTCTGTGATACGATCGCTCGAATCCGCTCGGGATGCTCGAGTGCCATACGGAAGCCGACGGGCGCTCCGTAATCGAAGACGTACATTGCGAACTCTTCGAGTCCGAGGATCTCGGTGAATCGGCCGATCACCTCGGCGAGATGCGCGAAGGTGTACGCGAACGATTCCCGTGGCGGCATCGCCGACATCCCAAATCCCGGCAAGTCGGGTGCGACGACGCGAAAGCGGTCAGCGAGCAACGGCATCAGGTCGCGAAACATGTGTCCCGCGCTCGGGAAGCCGTGGAGGAGCAGGAGTACCGGCGCGTTCGCGCTGCCTAACTCGCGATAGAAGATGTCGACTCCGTCGACGTCGACGGTGCGGTAGCTGATTTGCATGCTGGTTCTCGTTTTCTGAAGCGTTCCTCTGCTTAGTCCTTATGGACGATGAGGTAACCTTCAAAACGCATTCTTTGCGGTTACTCCAGCATGTCGGCTCGCTTACGAGTCAGGACATGGCGCACCGAGACGGCTACCAATCCGGCACGATCCTCGCCGACAGGCAACGCCGAGGCGCAGCTGCTCTCGCTTGCACCTTCGCACGGCAACGTGCGCCGCCGCTGGCTACGGAAAGCGATCGACGAGCCCGCTCATGCGTCGTAATCGTAGCGGAACGAAGAAGCCCTGCGGCACGGGCACTATCGCGCTCGCGGACCAACGTGCTAGGCGCTTCAGGCGCGGTCCCGAGTGAGGTGGACGAACCGTCGGAGCCCCGCGCCCGATATGCCGTCACGATATCGAGCCCGAGCCGCTCGACGTCCATGGAATCACGAGCCGCATGGCGGCCGACTGGCGCGAAAACGTGTGGGTGCAGACGCACGCCGCATCGACGCCTTCGACGGCTCGGAGCACCAAATCGAGATCCGTGACGTCGCCCACGACGATCTCCGCGCTGGCCGCGGACGCGAATCGCGCACGAGCCCGATCGCACACCAGAGCCCGGACGCGGTCGCCGTTCGCGATGCATGCCGCAGCGAGGCGCCGGCCGACGAAGCCCGTCGCCCCGATGACGAGGATGCCCCGTCATGCTGACGCAGGCGATGCTGCCGCATCTCGCTCCGAAAGCGAAGATCGTCAACATGAGCTCGACCCTCGGCTCGATCGAACGGGCCGACGGGGACTGGGGCGTCGCATATCCGGCGAGCAAAGCGACGCTGAACATGGTCACGAAGCAAGAGTCCGAGCAGCTCGGAGACAAGGCGATCGTCATCTCGCTCCATCCGGGCTGGGTGCAGGACCGACATGGGCGGTGCGAGCGCGACGCTGACGGTCGACGAGTCGGTCGCGGGCATGACATGCGTGATCGACGGCCTCACGCCGGCGCAGACGGGCGCCTATCTCACGTGGGAAGGCAAGACGCTTCCCTGGTAGCGCGAAGGCCGTGCGCATGAGCGACGATCAGCGGACGATCGGGAGCATCGACCGCGCGGGCTTCCTCGCGACGGCCGCGGTTGGGACCGGTGCGACGCTCCTCGGAGCCGCGCCGCCGGCCGGCCTCGGCGCACCACACGCCCCATTCGTCGCCGAGAGCGACGCGCGCATCGTCGTCGAAAGGCCGGCCGTGCAGAGCGCCGGCCGGAGCCTCGAGACGTACGCGGCGGCGCCACACAACGCGACCGCGACGACGCCGGGCGTCGTGGTGATCCAGGCGATCTGGGGCGTCGACGCGCAGCTGCGGGACGTCGTGCGCCGCCTCGCCGTCGCCGGGTACCGCGCGGTCGCGCCGAATCTCTACACCGGGCTCGACGCTCCAAGCGGAGACGGCGCGGCGGACTTCCAGCCGTTTCGCGCGGTCGCCGGCAAGCTCGTCGACGCGACGGTCGACGCCGACGTCGCGAGCGCCGTCGGCCTCATCCGCACGCGCGCCGGCAAGCCCGAGCTCCCGATCGGCACGATCGGCTTCTGCATGGGCGGCGGCATCTGCCTACGGCAGACGGTCGACGCCGCCCGCATCTTCCGCGCCGCGAGCGTCTTCTACGGCAAGGTCCGGTACGGTGCCGATGCCGGACCGATCGTTCCGATCGACCTCGCGTACGCGAGCGACGTCGGCGTGCCCGTCGTTGGGAGCTGGGGCGGCAAGGACACGAGCATAAAGCCCGAGGACGTCCGCTCGCTCGACGCTGAGCTCGGCCAACTCGGCCACGTCCACGACTTCAAGATCTATGAGGAAGCGGGGCACGCGTTCTTCGACGATACGCGGCCGTCGTACGTGGGTTCCGCCGCGGAGGACGCCTGGCAACGGACGCTCGGCTGGTTCGGGCGGTATCTGCGCTAGGCGGGCGGCGGCACCGGGTTCGTGCGCTCGACGGCGATGAGGATTTGGCCCTTCTGCGGGAGCCTCAGGAACGTGATCTCGACCGTCGCCATGCCGTGGACGAAGGGGAAGAAATAGTCGAAGGCCTCGCTCACGCGATCGTTGGTCTTGAGGAACGACGTGAGCCGGCCCTCGAAGGCCTGCACCGCGGTGCACGGGGCAACGTCGCGAAAGAAGTTCTTGCCGACGACTTCGTCGCGCTCGAGGTGCGAGAGACGCGTCTCGTACTCGTTGTACGCGAGGATCGTCCCGCTCGGGTCGATGACGATCGCGCCGAATGGGAGTTCATCAAAACGTTCGACGGGAATGTCGAACGCGCGCCAAACTTTACCGTCGCCGAGGTCGTTCACTTCCGAAGCTTTTCCACCGCGGCGAGCGCATTGGCGACGTGATCGCGCGGGTCCATCGCCGTGTACGCGTAGGCGATCTTTCCGTCCGGCGCGATCACGTACGACGTACGATTCGAAAACGCGACCGGCCCGAAACCCAGGAGCGCATCGTACTCGCGCGAGATCGCGTGGCTCTTATCGGAGGCGACCGGAAAGGCGCTGCGGCATTCCGAGACGCTGAAGCGCTTGAGCTTCTCGACGTCGTCGCCGGAGACGCCGATGACCGTCGCGCCGAGCTTCTCGAAGCGCGGGATCGCCGCCGCGAAATCGTGCGCTTCGAGCGTGCAGCCGCTCGTGAAGGCGGCGGGATAGAAATAGAGGACGACCGGCCCCTTCGCCAAGGCGTCGCGTAGATCGAAGGCGTAGGCCTTACCGCCGAGCGTCGCTTCCGCCGTGAACTCCGGCGCCGTCGCGCCGGGCGCGAGCGCAGCGAACGCGGGCGAACCGATCGCGGCCACGAGCGAGGCGGTCAGCGCGAGCGCACGAAGCCATTTCATCCGATTCGAGGTTGACTTCGAGCGGAGGTTTCCCTCCGCTCGCGAGTCGAATTGAGAGCCCCAATGCCGATGCCCCGCCGGGCCGCGTGATCTCACTGCGCGGCGTCTCGCTCGTGTACCCCAACGGCACGCGCGCTCTGGACGCCGTCGATCTCGAGATCGCGAAGGGCAGCTTCGTCTTCCTCGTCGGCCACTCGGGCACCGGGAAGTCGAGCCTCCTGCGACTGCTCTACCGCGAGCAGCGGCCGACCCGCGGCGAGGTCGTCGTCGACGGAACCCGCGTCGACACATTACGCCGCGGCAGGGTGGCCGCACTGCGGCGCAACGTCGGCGTCGTCTTCCAAGACTACAAGCTCCTCGTCGATAAGACGGTCTGGGAGAACGTCGCGTTCGCGCTGCAAGTCACCGGAGCGCGCACGAAGGACGTCGTGCGCCAGGTGCCGCGCGTCCTCGACCTCGTCGGCCTCGCGAGCAAGGCTCGCGCGTTTCCGAGCGAGCTCTCCGGCGGCGAGCAGCAGCGCACGGCGATCGCCCGGGCACTCGTGAACAACCCGAAGATCCTCCTCTGCGACGAGCCGACCGGCAACCTCGATCCTTCCAACACGAACGAGATCATGGATCTGCTGCACCGGATCAATCTCAAGGGGACGACGGTGCTCATCGCGACGCACAACGCACTCGTGGTCGATCGCATGCGCCGCCGCGTCATCCGCCTCACCGACGGCCGCATCGTCGCCGACGAGGAGCGCGGCTACTACGACGTCGCCAACGGCACGACCGGCGTCGCCGCGTCGGCCGACCTCACGCTGGTACGGAGCCGAAGCATTGGATTGGGGAAGAGTCCGCTTCTTCCTGAGTGAGGTCGGCCGGAACTTCAGCCGGAATCTCACGATGCAGCTCACGGCGATCGGGACCGTCGCCGTGACGGTGCTCCTGCTCGGGGCGTTTCTCGTCGTACGCGAGGGCCTCGCCACGATCGGCGATGACGCGCTGCGCAAGATCGAGATCAGCGTCTTCTTGGATGCGAACGCGAGCCCGGCGCAGGCGCACGAGCTCGCCGCGCGCGTCGCTCGCGATCCGCGCGTCCGATCGGTCGCCTACGTCTCCAAGGCCGCCGGATTGCGCGCGATGCGGGCGCGGATGCAGGGCCAGATCGATACGTCGCTGCTGACGACGAACCCGCTCCCGGATGCCCTGCACGTGCGCGCGAAAGACCCGACGCGCGTCGCCGCCCTCGCCGCGACCATCCGCCGCCTGCCGCACGTCGCCACCGTCGAGTACGCGCAGGCGGCCGTTGAGCGGCTCCTCGCGCTATCGGGCGTCCTCGCGAAGATCGGACTCGGCATCGTGGTGCTGCTCGTGCTCACCGCGGCGATCGTCATCTCCAACACGATCCGGCTCACCGTCTTCGCCCGGCGCCGCGAGATCGCGATCATGCAGCTCGTCGGCGCCTCGAGCGCCTACATCCGCCTCCCCTTCCTCATGGAGGGGTTCATCGCGGGGACCGTCGGCGCGCTGCTCGCCGTGATCGGTCTCGAAGTCGCGCGGGTCGAGCTCGTCCCGAAGCTCGTCGCGGCGATCCCGTTTCTGCCGATCCGCACGGACGACGGCTCGGCCATCCGCCTCGGCTTCGAGCTGCTCGGCGTCGGCGCGCTCGTCGGCGTCGCGGGCGCCTGGGCCTCGGTCGGGCGCTACCTGCGCACATGAGGGGTCCGCTCGCGGCCGCCGCGCTCGTCGCGGCGGCCGTCTGCCTGGCCGCGCCCGTCCGCTCGGTGGCGGACGTCCGCGAACGCATCCGCGAGAACCGGGCGAAGGTCGACGCGACGCACGCGGCGCTTGCGAACGGGCGCGACCGCCTGCGAATCACGACCGTCCGCGCGGCCGACCTCAGCCGGCAACTCGCGTTGACGCAGACGGGCATCGCTCAGGTCGGCGGCCGCCTGACGGCGATCGAGGCGCGGGAGCGCGTCGGCGAGCGGAATCTCGCATGGAATCACCGCGAGCTCGATGCTGCGCAGCGGACGCTCGCCCTCCATGACGACGCCCTGCGCCGGCGGCTGGTCGACGTCTACGAGCGCGGCGACCTTGGGTACCTCAGCGTCCTGCTCTCGGCGAGCTCGTTCGAAGACTTCACGGAGCGCTGGCAGGACATCCGCTACCTCATCGCCGCGAACCAGACCACGATCCGCGACCGGCGCGATGCCGAACGCAAGGTCTCGGCGGCGGAGCTCGCGCTCGAGCGCCGCCAGAACGCCCTCGAAGCCGACCGGGCGGCGGCGCGCCAGGCGCACTCCGCGCTCGCCGCGCTCGCCGAGGAGCGGTCGCAGCTGCTCGCCGCCGCGACCGCCGCGCGGGTGAGCGCGGCCACACAGGTCGCGCAGCTCGAGAGCCTCTCGGCGGCCGAGGAGAGCAACCTCGAAGCGCTGATCCGCGAGCGCCAGCGCGAGGACGCGGCCCGCGCGGCCGCCCTGGCCGCCGCTGCCGAGCAGGCCCGCCGTGCCGCCGAGCTCGCCGGCGGCCGCGCGGCGGCGCCGAGCGGTTTCGCGCCGGCGGCGGGCGTCGCGAGCGCCGGGTCCTTCGTCTGGCCCGCCTCGGGGCCGATCACGTCGCCGTTCGGCATGCGCTCAAATCCATTCGGACGCGGCGGCTTCGAGATGCATCCCGGGATCGACATCGGGGCGCCGATGGGCGCGACGATCGTCGCCTCGGCGCCCGGCCACGTCATCTTCGCGGGCACCTACGGCGGCTACGGCAACACGATCATCGTCGACAACGGCGGCTCGACCTCGACCCTCTACGGCCACTGCTCGCAGATCTTCGTCGCCGACGGCCAGGACGTTCAGCAGGGCCAGGCGATCGGAGCGGTCGGCTCGACCGGCGTCTCGACGGGGCCGCACCTACACTTCGAGATTCGCGTTTCGGGGGTGCCGGTCGAGCCGACGTCACGGTTGCATTAGAGCCCCCCGGATAGGATCGCGCCCGTCGGGGAAACTCCGGGAAACCGCCGATGTATGATGGGGCGCAACTCAAATGCGACTCCGATGCGTCCAACGGCTACACACGTTGCACGGCCGCCGCAGATAGACGGGATCTTGTCCACACCACTCCGCATCCTCGCAGCCGTCGCCGTTCTCGGCGGCGCAACGCTCGGCGGTGCCGCTTTCCTGGCACGCGATTTCGGCGATCAGCCCGTCGGCATCTTTTCGGCGACGTCGGGCTCGCTCGCGGCATTGGACCTGCACACGGTCTTCTCCGGCAGCGGCGCCTCGGGCCCCGAGCTCATCGCCGACGCCTACGGGCGCCTCGCCTCGAGCTACTACAAGCCCTTCGAGCCCCAGACGCTCGTCGACGGCGAACGTAAGGAGCTCGCGGCGTTTCTCAAGAGCAAGCATCAGACGGAGAAGCTGCCGGCGGCCCCGCACGCCACCGGCGACGCGGGACACGATGTCGCGCTCCTGAACGCCCAGCTGGCCTACGCCCAGGCGCACGCGACCGGCGACGTCACAAAGACACAGCTGACGCAGGCCGCCCTGCGCGGCGTCCTCGACTCGCTCGGTGATCCGTACACCGTCTATCTCTCGCCGACCGAGATCGCCTCGCTCGAGGAGTCGCTCAAGGGCGGCGACTTCGGCGGTATCGGCGTCTACATCCAGCAGGATCCCAAGACGAAGCAGATCCTCGTCGCGCCGTTGCCGGGCATGCCCGCGGCGAAGGCGGGCATGCGGATCGGCGACCGCATCGTCTCGGTCGACGGGAAGTCGATCGCCGCCGCCAAGCTCGACGAAGTGGAACGGCTCCTACGCGGGAAGGTCGGCACAACCGTCGACGTCGGCGTGCGCACCTCGAAGTCGCGGGCGCTGCGGACGCTCGCGATCGAGCGCGAGAAGATCGTCGTGCCGTCGGTCGTCTCGAAGATGGAGGGTCCCTTCGATTACGTGCGTTTGGCCGACTTCGGGTCGACCTCGTACGACGAAGTGCGCAAGGCGATGCTCGACGGCAAAGCGCACGGTGCAAAGGGCTACATCTTCGACCTGCGCGACGACGGCGGCGGCTACCTCGACGCCGCCGTCTCGATCTCGAGCCTGTTCATCAAGCACGGTACCATCGTTTCGACGATCGATCGCGCCGGCACGCGCGACGCCCGGACCGCCGACGCCGCCGATTTCATCGGCGCGGCACCGCTCGTCATCCTCGTCAACAAGTTTACCGCGAGCGCGTCCGAGATCACGGCCGGCGCCGTCCAAGACGATAAGGTCGGCACGCTGATCGGCACCAAGACCTTCGGGAAGGGCGTCGTCCAGAGCATCTTCAACACGCCGGACGGCGGCGCGTTCAAGATCACGACCGCGCGTTATCTCACGCCGCTCGATCGCGACATCCAGCACCGCGGCATCGTTCCCAACATCGTCGTCCCGCAGCCCGTCGACGAGCCGATCATCGACACTCCCCGAGATAAGCAACTCGCCGCCGCGAAGACCTTCCTGCGGCAGACCGAGCATAGGTAATCATGCAACGCACCCTCCCGCTCATCGCCGCCGCGAGCGTCCTGCTCGTCTCGACGCTTCCCGCCGTCGGTCGCGCGACTGCGATCAGCTCGGTCGACAACGACGAGTTGCGAATGAGCTACTCATTGCTGGCGTCCGAGTTCTATAAGAAGGTCGATCCGCAGATCGCCCTCGACGGCGCGCGCGCCGGCATGCTCGCCTTCATCGAGAAGGGCGGCATCAAGTCGCCGGTGCTCCCCGCGTTGCACGCCGGGCCTGATCCCGCGGCTAATGCGAAACTCCTCAACGACGAAGTCGCGGGCGCGATCGCGACGTACGGTAAGAAGTTCACGCCGACGGAACTGACGTACGCCGCGCTCTCGGGGCTCCTCGGATCGGTCCACGATAAGTACACGGTCTTTCTCTCGCCGAAGGAATACGCCGCGCTCAACGAGGGTCTCGACGGCGGAAACTTTAGCGGCGTCGGAATCTCGATCGGCGTCGACGAGAAGACACGCCTGCTCGTCATCAATCAGGTGATCCCCGACGGCCCGGCCGAAAAAGCCGGCCTCAAGGCGGGCGACACCGTGCTGACGATCGACGGCACGTCGACGAAGGGCCTCACCACCGAGCAGGACGCGAAGCTCCTGCGGGGCGCGAAAGGTACGCAAGTGAAGCTCGTCGTCGATCGCGACGGGACGACGCAGCCGGCCGTTGCCGTGACGCGCGACATCATCCATCAGCCGAGCGTGTACGCCAAGATGCTGCCCGATAACATCGGCTACGCGCGCCTCACCGTCTTCGGCGCGAACACCGCGGGCGAGCTCACGAAGGCGCTCGACAAGCTGCAGGCCGACGGCGCGAAGGCCTACGTGCTCGACCTGCGCGACAACGGCGGGGGTTACCTCAACGCGGCGATCGACGTGAGCTCGAAGTTCATCGCGTCGGGCCCGATCGTCTCGGTCGAAGCGCGCGGCGGCCAAGATACACAGTACGACGCCGAGAACGTCGCGATCACGCCACGGCCGCTCGCCGTGCTCGTCAACAAGTATACGGCCTCCGCCTCCGAGATCACCTCGGGCGCGTTGCAGGACGACGGCGTCGGCGCGCTCATCGGCGAGAAGACGTACGGCAAGGGCGTCGTGCAGACGATCCACCCGCTGCCCGACGGCTCGGCCGTGAAGATCACGACCGCGCGCTATCTCACGCCGCGCGGTCGCGATATCAACCTCGTCGGCATCCAGCCCGACATCGCGATCGTCGAGCCGAAGACCTCGAAGCTCGGCGACCCCGCGACCGATCCGCAGCTCCAGAGCGCGATCACCTATCTCCAGGGCAAGATCGCGGCGCAGGCCGGGATCCCAACCGGAACCTAAGCGAAGAGCCGCCCGGACGGGCGGCTCTTCTCGACATCTTCCGCGGGAGCGGTCGACCGTTAGGTCGACCGCTTCTTTCGTGCGGGGGCGGCTGCCGGCGCCTTCCGCGCCGGAGCCTTCTTCGCCGTAGCCTTCTTGGCCGCGGTTTTCTTGGCGGGCGACTTCTTCGCAGCCGGCGGCCGAGCCGAGGTGGTCGCCTTCTTGCGGCCGCGCGCGGGCGGCGCCATGGCCATCGGCTCGTCGTCCTCGGACTCATCCTCCGCGGCATCGACGTCGCTCGCCGCGAGCGGCAGCTCGGGTTGCGCAATCACTGCCGCGATCGGTTCGGGCTCAGGTGCCGGCGCGACCACCTTCGGCTTTCGGCCGCGCATCGGCTTCGCCGCCGGCGCCTGCGCGACGGGCTCCACGGCTGGCGGCTCGGGCTCGGCGACAGGCGGCTCGGGCGCGGCCGGTTGCACGGCGGATCGCGGCGCGGCGGATGGCGCCGCATCGGCCTCGGACTTCCGCGGGCGGCCGCGGCGCTTCGGTGGCTCGGCGACCGGTACCGGCGCCTCGGCGGCGAGCGGTTCCGATTCGGGCGCGGCCTGCATGCCGGTCGGCTCGACCGCGCCCGGCAGCGCCGGGCGGACGATCGGCTCGGAGTCGACGTCGTCGGCCTTCACGCGGCGACGACGCGTCGGCCGCGCGAACCGCGGCTGCTCCTCGGGCTCCGTCGGCGCGCTGAGGCTCGGGGGCGGCGCGTCGACAGCGACGGGCCCCGAACGTTCGCGATGCGCGACCGCTCGGGAGGGCTCGCGAGGCGCCGTCTGGCCCGTCGGCTCGGCCGTGCCGCGGCCGTCGACGCGGAAGATCGTACGCTCGGGCACGGCCTCGGCCGGGACGTCGCCGGGCTGATCCGTCGAACCATCGAGCATGGTACCGTCCGGGGCGCCGCCACGGCCGCGCCGACGGCGCCGACGCTTGCGGCGCTTTCCGGTCGTTTCCTCGGTGACCGGGGCCGTGGTGGCGTCGCCCGCAGCGGCGACCTCGTCGCCTTCGAGCTCCGCATCGTCTTCGGCGTCGCCGGCGTCCGCATCGGCGACGAGCGGCGCGGCGATCGCCGTGGTGTCGGTCGTGGGCGCATCGCCCGGCCCGCGCCGGCGGCGGCGGCGGCGGCGCTTTTTCCGGCCTTCGTCGGGTCCGCCGTACGAGGCGTACGCCCGGCCCTCGCCGCTGGCATCGACGGCGGCGTACTCGGGAATCGCGCCGTCGGTCGGCGCGGACGCCGCCGCGACGGCCGCAGCGGCTG
>JAABUZ0100002200.1_pt1 | contig 33206 bp, 30 predicted proteins | sample 5562091 | NCBI WGS metagenome assembly JAABUZ01 (sample SAMN12813069, study PRJNA571459) | rock metagenome | isolation source: Antarctica rocks | place: Antarctica: Victoria Land, Linnaeus Terrace sud | collected 2015-12-21
TTGGAATAGCGTTGATGCGGTGGGACCCGTCTCTGAGCGTGAACAGTGCGGTACGAATATGTGTGGCAAAGGTGAGCCAATGCAGGTAGCTCAAATGTCCCATGCCTGTGTGCCGGTGCGGGTACGCGACATTCAAATTGAGGGAGCATCATGACCCTAGCAACATCAACTCTTCTGAGTGAAGAGCAAGCACTTTCCCTGGTAGAGAAAGTTATTAAACAATCTGAGGCAGAGGGTGTCTTTGTCAGTCTCAGCACAGGAGAAGAATCCCTCAGCCGCTTTTCGGAAAATCAGATTAGCCAGAATATCAGTAAAACCCGGTGTAATCTCACCATCACCAGTTACTTCGGGACTCGCAGTGCCTCCGCCTCCACAACAGATATCAATCCAGAGGCTCTAGCAGCAGCAATCCGAGGCTCAGAGGAATTAGCCAGCATCGCCCCACAAGATCCGGAGTGGGTACCTCTGGTCGAACCGCAAACCTATGAGCAGCGCCACCCAGCCTTTGATCAAGCGACGGCTACTCTCTCGCCACTAGAGCGGGGAAAAATTGTCCAGCGGGTGTGTGCCCTGAGTGCTAAGGCCGATGTTAATGGTTCGGGTACTCTCAGTACAGAGGCGTTTGTGCGGGCAGTTGGCAACTCACGGGGTTTGCGGGCTTGTAACCAAGGGACAGAGGCGGATTTCAGTTTTACGGCTCGGATTGGGGATGGCTCCAGTTGGAGTCAGCGTACTGCTTTTGCTATAAACCAGTTGCCGATTGAGTTACTGACTGAGCAGCTGATTGAACGGGCAATGCGCTCATCACACCCCCGCGAAGTGAATCCAGGCACGTACCCGGTAGTCTTCGATGGAGCTGCTTTTGCAGATTTGCTCAGTTGGGTAATCTGGAATTTGGATGCACGGGCAGCGGACGAGGGGCGATCTTTTATGTCCCGCACCGATGAGGCTGGCATTCCTGTCGGCAACCGCTTAGGTGAGGCGATGTTTAGCCCACTCGTACAGGTGCAGCGTGATGCGGCGCATCCACTGTTGCAGCTGGGTACGTTCTTCAGCGATGGGTTGAGTAATTGCTACAGTGAAGTGATCAAGGACGGGGTGACCCAAACTCTTGCTTACAGCCGCTACTGGGCGGTGCAGCAGGGTAAGCCGCCTACAGGTTCTCTGACTCCCATTGTCATGTCCGGGTCACACCAAAGTCTAGCTGAGCTGATTGCCCAGACAGAGAGAGGAATCCTGGTGAGCCGAGCCTGGTACGTGCGCTACGTGAATCCTCGGTCACTGGTGGTTACAGGCATGACCCGCGATGGCACATTCTGGATCGAGAATGGTGAGATTGCCTATCCGATCAAAAACCTGCGCTTCAACCAGAGCTTACCACAGATGCTGCGAGATGTTGATGCCCTCAGCACAGTGCAGCGTTACGGTAGCAGTGTGGTACCTGGGGTGCGAGTGCGAGCCTTTAACTTCACCAGTGTTAGCGACAGCATTTGATTCAACTACCTCAACTGCGGTTATCTTAGTGGTGCATGACAAAGCTCTCAATTCATCATTGTTAATTGAACACCGCTAGGCGTAAACAGAAAGACACCTTTACCGATTCGCACCAGCTCACCCTCGATGGAGTAAGTGCCACCAGCAACGAAGTCCACTGCTCGCTGTGCCTGCTCTGGTTCCATTAGTGTTAGGTTTAACACCACTGGCTTCTGTTCCAGTAAAGCTTGAATGACCAGAGGCATTTCTGCCAACTCGCTCGGCTTCATTACCATCACTTCCGTCATCTTATTGAGGGCGCTGGGCAGACTGATTACATTGTTTATCATCGTATTGAGTGTTGATTACAATCTTTCCAACTTTGATAAAAGCCATAGCAAATTTTACCTAGAGAGTCTTTATCAGCCAGCTCAGAGAGTATTTGAATCAAATTTGCTAGTTTGGCACCACCCAAAAATCTGGCAAATTAAATATTACTGTATGCATCCCACAATGGATGAAATACAATTCCCCGTAGGGAGATATATTTGCCCTCCTGGGATGCTCCCTTATTACTAATATTAACTGTTATAGCTTAAGTTGCTTTATAGGTAGAAATTCAAAAATCCTAATAACTCTCTAGTACTACAGAGTAGTGAAAACTTATTAGTGCTTGCGATTAATAGGTTTCAGCTTTTATAGTTAGCTTGATCTCCACTAAATTGCTACTAAAAAATATTTGATTTGACCTCTAAATCTTATGACGTGTTCGGACTTATTCAGACTTTTTATGGCAGGTTATTGTAATATCGGCAATGGAGTAATGAGTAGATCTAGTTTTACCAGTTTACAAGCCACTTATATTCATGCTACAATTAGTAGGATGAAACTCACTAAGATTTACAGCCAGAGTGCGTCAAGCTAAAACGAGTTAGTTCAAAGCTGGTGTAAGGAGGGTAATTGAAACTCCTCTTAATAGAAAGTGGCGGCAAGATACGCAAGCTGAAGTCGATCCTCGGCTCTGAATGGCAAATCAAAGCGACGATGGGACATATTGTCGAGTTAGCCAACGATGGAGAGGACTCGCTAGGCTTTACCCTCGACACCTCTAGCAACCGCATTGATTGCCGCTATGTTCCCAGAGGTACGCGAGGGCAGCAAATCCTCAAGGAACTACGCCTCGCCGTGAAGCAATCATCAGAAATACTTATAGCCACTGACGCAGATAGAGAGGGGGAAACCATCGGTTGGCATCTGGCACAGCAGCTTCACATCAAAAACCCCCGCCGCGTCGTTTACACTGAAATTACAGAAAGAGCAGTCCGGCATGCTCTAGCCCATCCCCGCAGTCTTGATTTAAACCTGGTAGCCGCTGGGAGATGCCGGGACACGCTCGACAAGCTCGTCGGGTACAAGGGCTCGCCTCTGCTATGGAAGCTTGGCAACGGGGCTAAAAGTATGGGTCGGGTGCAAAGCGCCGCCCTGCATATCCTTGCAACGCGAGAACGGGAAATCCTCGCCTTCGTGCCACAGGACTACTGGAGCGTTTTTGTAGACTATGCTGAGGGATTTCGAGCTTACTACGCAGGTACTACGGCAAGCCCGGATTCTAAGGAAGCGGAAAATGCTGACACTAAGGATGATGCCGCAGACTCAAAAGAAAAGCTTGTTGAATCGGTGCGAGTTCTGTCTCAGTCACAGGCAGAAAAGCTAGTTGCTTTTGCCAGATCGAATGCTCATCATGTTGCCAGAGTAGATACCACTACGACAACTCGCTTTCCGACAGCCCCTTTCACCACATCAAGTATGCAGCAGGCGGCTGGCTCCCGCTTGAAGTACGGGTCAGAGAAAACGATGAAGCTGGCGCAAACTCTCTACGAGCAAGGCCATATTACCTATATGCGGACAGATTCGGTAGTACTCTCACAAGAGTATTGCTCACAGGCACGGCAATGGCTAGAGCGGCATGATCCCCAGAACGTCCCAGCGCGAGTGGCGGTGCAGAAAAGCTCATCTGGGGCACAGGAAGCCCATGAAGCGATTCGACCAACCCATGTGGAAAATACCCCTGACAGCCTGGGTGCAAAATTGAGTGAGGAGGAGGGTAAGCTCTACTCCCTGATCTGGAGTCGAGCTCTAGCATCTCAGTGCAAACCTGCCCAGTTGCAAAAAACTCGGATTGTGACGCAGTCTGGGACAGTTTTCTGGCAAGCAAGAGGTCAGGTTGTAAAATTTGCAGGTTACACAACATACTGGAACGATATCTCTAACGATTCCCAGCTTCCCGTAGTACAGCAGCGGCAGACATTAACCCTCAAGCAGGCTAATTCCGAGAAAAAGCAAACTCAACCACCACCCCGGTACTCAGAGCCTAAGCTGGTGCAGGCAATGGAAAAGCGAGGGATAGGCAGACCTTCGACCTACGCGCCCACAGTGAAAGTCTTGCGTGAGCGCAACTATGCAAGTCTGGTGAAAGGACACCTGCAACCTACTCAGCTCGGGTTAGAAGTCGATGAATTTCTGGGGCGAGTATTGCCGGAACTCCTAGAATCTGAATTCACCGCTGCAATGGAAGGAGCGCTTGATGATGTTGCTGCTGGGAAACAAAATTGGGAAAGATACCTGCTTAACTGGAATCAAACTTACTTTGCACCGGCGCTCGAAGCCGCCTATCGGTCTTTAGGAACTAGTCAAACCAGCTTACCAATTCCAACTGCATCACCTGCGGGGGACGAATCCAGCCCCCAACCCCAAAGGGGATCTCGTAAGAGCCAGTCACGCGCTACTAGCCAGACACTGACGGAAATCCACTGCCCTAAGTGCGAGTGGCTGATGCAGAAAATTCTGTGTAGCTCCAAAAAGCTGACAGCTGATCATTTCCTCAAATGTTCCAACAAGGCTTGTAGCGCTGCTATGTTCTGGTCAGACAAGCAGCAGACATACGAACTCTCCTACTCCAAGCATCAGGAATCTGCTCAACGTAGCAAAAATGTGGCTTCAACCACAGAATTCCCCTGCCCTGTGTGCGTCAAGCCGCTGGAATTATACGAATACACCAAGGGGAACGAACAAAAACAAATGCTTCGCTGCTCAGATCCTTCAAAGAGACGACAAGATGATCACAAAGACGTAGCCTATTTCGCTTCTAAGGGAGTATTTTGGTCACCCACCTATGGCGAAATTGGTCAATCAGGTAGTTCTCAAAAATCAGCAAAAGCTGGATCTAAAACAAAATCTACTCAATCAAGCAAAACAAAAAAACAGACTGCTACACACCCCCCATGCCCCGTATGTGGTGAACCACTGGAGCTTTATGAGTACACTAAGGGGAACGAGAAAAAGCAGATGCTCCGGTGTTCAGATGCTCAGGCTCGGCGAAGAGATGATCATAAAGATGTAGCTTATTTTGCTTCCCGTGGCGTGTTTTGGTCAGCTAAGTATGGGGAAGTTGGCAAAGTAGATAAGCAATAATGAGCGCCACCAAAGATACTATTTCCAGTAGCAAAATCATCAAAGCTGGGGCACTCATAGCAGATACAAAAACTTTATTAGCCCACTGGGATAAAACGCTGTCTGTGGCGGAGAATCTAGACCAGTTCCGGCGAGACAACATTTTCGGTAAAGCGTCGCGCTCCGTAATGGGTAATTAAATGACTATTAGCAAAAACTTTTATATATCCCCAGAAGATTATCTAGAAGGTGAAAGGGTAAGTCCTATCAAACACGAGTATAGGCGAGGACAAGTTTATGCAATGGTAGGGGCAAAGAAACCTCATATCATTATTGCTGGCAACTTAGTTACCCTGTTCAACACTCATCTGGATGATACCCCCTGCATCGTTCTCACCTCAGATATCAAAGTCAGACTTGAGAAAGCCGACTGTTATTACTATCCTGATGTGGCAGTAACTTGTGATGAACGGGATACAAACTCTACAACAGAAGACTTCATCCTCTACCCCCTCTTAGTTATTGAAGTATTATCTACCTCAACAGCAGCTTTTGACAGAGGGGAAAAATTTGCTGATTATCAAACATCACCATCCTTACGGGAATATGTGTTAATTAATCAATCTCAAATGAGCGTTGAGTGTTTTCGCCTTTCGAAGTCAGGGAGTTGGGTTTCTCAAACCTATGGACAAGGTTCGGAGGTCTACTTCGCTAGTATAGATTTTCGATGCGATATTGCATCTATTTATCGCAAAGTTCCTGGAGTTAAAAAGGCTGACGATTGAAGATAAATCGAGGAATCGTAGCAAGAACTTAACCATAGGATGGACTGAAAGTGGGCATCGTCACCAACTACCTCCGTAACCTAATTGCCAAGCAAGTAGTTGTTATTCTGGCTGGGAGTAATCTCCTGATTTACCACCCGTCTTACTCACCAGGTGAATCGATTCAATCTGAATCGACTTTTCCAAGGCTTTTGCCATGTCGTAGAGAGTGAGCGCTGCTACAGAAGCAGCTGTTAGCGCTTCCATCTCAACGCCAGTTTCGGCTTTAGTTCTCACTTCCGCCCGAATCTGATATCCAGGCAGTTGAGGATCAGGTGTCAGCTGAACTTCTACTTTCTGCAGAGGCAAGGGATGACAAAGGGGAATCAACTGGGCAGTTTGCTTGGCTGCCATAATCCCAGCTAGCCTTGCAGTTCCCAACACGTCACCTTTAGGGGCATTCCCTGCTTGAATGGCAGCAAAGGTTTCTGGCAGCATCCGCACACTCGCTGCGGCTACTGCTTGGCGGATAGTAGGGGTTTTGGCAGAAACATCTACCATCTGGGCTTGCCCCTGATTATCCAGATGGGTCAAGTTCGAGGAAAGTGATTGAAAATTTTGTGTCATATAACTCATTAGATGTGATACTATAGAAATCTCGCAAGGGCTTGTAGCTCAGTGGACTAGAGCACGTGGCTACGGACCACGGTGTCGGGGGTTCGAATCCCTCCTAGCCCGTTTAAATGGATCAGGGGTCAGGTTTTTTCTATCCCTGACCCCTGCTCCCTATCTTCCTACCACTTCTCGCACCCGATAGATAGGGCGTCCCTGTGATTCATGATAGGTACGCATCAGCAACTCCGCCAACAGTCCAAAACAAAACAGTTGCACCCCAGTTAGGACCAAGAGTACCGCCAAAATCAGCAAAGGGCGATTCCCGATGCTTTGACCCAAACCCAGTTTTAAGAAAGTCAAATAGAGTCCCAACAGCGTTCCAAAAGCCATTGAGCCGAGGCCAAATAGCCCAAATACATGCATAGGGCGGGTTAGAAACGTTTTCATAAACGAAATCGTCAACAGATCCATCAACACCCGGAAAGTCCGCCACAACCCATACTTACTTCGACCATAACGACGGGCATGGTGACGCACCGGCAACTCTGTAATTCTCGCCCCTTCGATGAAAGCCAAAGCCGGTAAAAATCGGTGCAACTCGCCATAGAGATGCATATCTGCCACCAATTCTGACCGATAGGCTTTGAGCGAACAGCCGTAGTCATGCAACTTCACCCCAGTAATTCGCCTAATCAGCCAGTTGGCAATCGAAGACGGAAGTAAGCGAGTCAGAGCGGCATCCTGCCGCTTCTGACGCCAGCCACTTACCAAGTCATAGCCTTCTTCCAACTTTGCCAGCAACTGGGGAATATCAGCTGGGTCATTTTGGAGGTCGCCATCTAAAGTAACAATAGCTTTACCACGTGCATAATTAAACCCAGCTGCCATTGCACCAGTTTGACCATAGTTGCGACGCAGAAGCACAGCTTTTAAATCTGTGCGAATTAGAGCTTGTTGCTTGAGCAATTCAGCTGAACCGTCCGCTGAACCATCATCCACACAAATAATCTCATAATTCAGCTCACTCGCGCTCAAGGTATTAGCGATCGCCTCAATCAAATGAGGCAAACTCTCCACCTCGTTATACACCGGCACCACCACCGAAACATCTGGGGTAACCTGAGCCTCAGCCCCACTTTGACCAACAGTTCCTTGAAAAACTAATCCACTCTTCATCTAACCTCTGCGTCCTCTGCGACTCTGCGGTTCGTAACTCCTCACCACTCTCCCCGCTCCCCGCAACTGCTGGTAATATGACCGACTAACCTCATCCCCCTGTTCTCGACAAAGGCGGTCAATCCCAATTCCATTGCGACCCATCTCTTGCCCAGAACTATGGATATAACATCCCTCTCCCAAATAGAGTCCCACATGTGTTGCTTTCTGGACTGGCCCAAAGAAGACGAGATCGCCGGGTGCGATTTCCTCAATAGCAATCGGCTGGGTAAAAGCCTCCTGCTGATAGGCATCCCTAGGCAACCAGATACCCACCGAGGCAAACGCAGCCTGCATCAACCCGGAACAGTCGTAATTTGGCCCTACTGTACCACCCCACAGGTAATGATTCGGCTGTTGCATCGCCAGATGGGTAAAGTTAATTACAGCGCTTAGTCGGGTTCTAATTTCAGCTTCACTCAAACAGAGAGCTTGATCAGGCACACCTGACTCCAGCTCTAATACTTTGATATCTTGCATCAACAGCCAGCCCGGATATTCATCTTCACACAAGCATACTTTAATAGCTAAATCACCATATAAAGATTTAATCTTCAAGTGCCGCCCAGCTGCTGCCTGAGTTGCCAAACGCGTGCAGATGGGAGAATCATAAAGGTTCAGGTCAGCTCTACACCGATACTCAGCAGCATTTGACTCTGAGTCAGAGGCTAGGGTTGCTTGTAATTGCTCAAAAGAAACCATAAAAAACAGTCATCAGGATTTTAAATTCAATTCCGATTAGGCCAAAATTGTCGAGTTAATTGCTAAAAATGACATTTTTCCGTAAAGACGAACAACTGGAACATCTAGGCGATCGCATCCTAGAGGCAACCTGGGCAGAATTTCCGAATGCACTCGCCCGTAACCAAATTGCCCTAACGTGGATTGTCTATGATCCGCCGGTACCAGTAAATACCGGCGGCGCTCTTAGTCCCCAAGCCTTCTGGGATCACCCAGTCCGAGGCTTCAGCTATCGCGGCGTCGAGCGGATTTATCCTGCCAGTGTGGTGAAACTGTTTTACCTTGTAGCAGTACACGAATGGCTGGAAAAAGGCATGGTTAAGACTTCATCTGAGTTAGAGCGAGCCATGCGTGACACGATTGTCGATTCCAGCAACGACGCTACCAGCCTAGTTGTGGATGTGCTTACCGGAACCACATCGGGGCCAGAATTACCGCCAGGGCCATTTGAAACCTGGAAGTCTCAGCGCAACATTATCAACCGTTATTTCCAGTCTCTGGGTTGGCCTGAGTTAGACACAATTAACCTCAACCAAAAAACCTGGGGTGATGGTCCTTATGGGCGAGAACGGGTCTTTTTGGGAGAGTTAATGGAAAACCGCAATATGGTAACGACGAATGCCACAGCGCGGCTGCTGCATAGCATTGTCGGTGGGGTGGCAGTGTCTGCAGCGCGATCGCAAGCGATGATGGCCTTAATCAAACGTAGCCTCAACCCAGCTGATTTGGCAAGCCACGATGAGGAAAATCAGATCACGGGTTTTCTGGGCGGCGGACTTCCCCAAAATGCCCAGTTGTGGTCAAAGGCAGGTTGGACTAGTCTTGTCCGCCACGATGCGGCGTATATCGAGCTACCCGGCAAACCACCCTATTTATTAGTCGTGTTTACCGAAGGTAGGGCGCAAAGTAAGAACCAGGAGATTTTGCCCTTTTTATCTCAACAAGTCGCAGAATCAGTTGGGACGCTGACTTAGCCCCAGAAGAGGGCAGGGGGCAGGGGGGCAGGGGGGCAGAGGGGCAGAGGGGCAGAGGGGCACTCTTGCCCTCTTGTCCTCCCTAGCTAGTAAACCAAAATGGATTTTATGTCTGTGTTGCGGTATACAATTTTTCAATCTGTCACATTGGCAATAACGGAATAATTTTTGCGGTGTTAGATATTAAATATGAGTGAAAGTTAGCTGAAAAGTGCCTAGCGCCTGATTTCTTCAGCCAATTTGTTCGAGGAGTAACTATGAATAGTATTTTTGACCGCCGTTTTTCTTTCTTACTGAGTGTGGCTACAATTGCCGTGCTTGGAAATGGGTTGTCTGCTCAAGCAGAAACTACAGCTCCAGCACCTGTTCCCGGCACTACTACAACTTCAGCGACAGCGCTGACAATAGAGTCACCTGTCACTTCTAAGGTTGCACCTGCTTCTAAACAACTTGCTCCTAGGGTGGCTCAGGATATTGGTGTAGGTCAACCTACCCGTGGTGGCTCTAGCTATCTCGGTGTCGCTGGCAATATTGGTCTAAGTGGTGGTGAAACTGCTTTGGGTGTCGGTAACGTTGCAGTTATCAGCAAAATTGGACTGTTACGTAGCGTATCTTTGCGCCCTGCGGCGGTATTTGGGGACAATACCACTGTTCTGATTCCTCTGACTTACGACTTTTCCCAAGTAGGTATAAGACCGTTTTCTATTGCCCCTTACTTAGGTGGTGGCGTAGCCATCAACACTGGTAACAGAAGTGACGCTGGCCCAATGTTAACTGCTGGTGTGGATGTTCCTTTAACTTCTCGATTCACGGCAACAGCTGGTGTGAATGTGGGTTTTGTAAACAACACAAGTGTGGGGCTGTTGATAGGAGTCGGTTACAACTTCTCGGGATTTGGAATCTAGCACTGATTCTGCTGTGGGTATAGTGAATACAGGGGTCTTTGAACCCCTATATTCACAGTTGAAATCTGGCGAATCAGTGTGTATGTCTAGCCTTTTGATGCAAACGGAGAGGGAGGGATTCGAACCCTCGGTACGGAGTTACCTGCCGTACACCGGATTAGCAATCCGGCGCTTTCGACCACTCAGCCACCTCTCCAAGGTGATGGAATACCATCATAGCAGATTATAAAGTAAAAAGCAATTTCCCGTCTTGCAGAGCGTCCCCGTCGCCAATGGCTCACGTGAGGACAGACGGGACTTGCAAGCCACAAAGTTAAAGCACTTGCGATCGCAGCAAAGCGACTGGCAAAGTCCCCAACTTTTGCAGACGCGGCACGTATGCTCGCTGCCGAAAGACATCGTACTGGTTGCGTTCAATTCGCTCCAGAATCTGGCTATAGGACATTCTGGCTGCCCAGACTGGCCAGCGGGCATCAGCAGATAGGTAACTAATTCCCTTTTCCGCTTTGGCATAGAACTGGCGTGTCCGTTGGATTTGGAACCGCATTAGTTCTCGCCATCGATCATCAACCACCCCGAGGAACAAGTCTTGCTCAGTGTAGTTGAACTTCGCTAAGTCTTCCAGGGGAAGATAAATCCGCCCGCGTTGTGCATCCTCCCCCACATCTCGTAGGATGTTGGTGAGTTGATTGGCCATTCCCAGCGCGATCGCTTCTGCGGTTGGAATATACGGCTCCTGCTGCTGGTTCCAAGGAGTTGTGTTATTAGAAGTATCCACCCCGATCACTGCCGTTGACATCAAGCCAACGGTACCGGCAACCCGGTAACAGTAGAGGTTTAACTGATCAAACGTCTCGTAACGGCTCCGGTACAAGTCCATGCGCTGACCGGCAATCATATCCCGGAACGGCTGAATTTCTAACGGGAAGCGTTGGACTGTATCCACCAACGCCACATCCAGATCTTCGAGTGGGCGCCCCGCAAAAATGGATTCTAGCTGAGCTTCCCACATTTCGAGGGTTTCCGGGGTTGTAATCGCGGCTCCTGGGCCATCCACTAGTTCATCAGTGCGGCGACACCAAGCATAAATTGCCCAAATAGCTCGACGCTTCGCCTCGCTCATCAGCAGCGTGGCGAGATAAAAAGTTTTGGCATACTTTGCCGTGATTTGGCGACAAAGTTGGTATGCATCCTCCACAGAGGCCAGCGTTCTCATGGACAGGGAATCAGGCAGTTGCAGCATTCGTTGCGGGCTGGAGATTTGGCAGTTGCAGGGATTTTGTGGAATTTGCCTCTGGATGGGCAACGGAAATAGCCTGCGCTGTCAGCTTACCAGAAAGGACGGCACCTTCCATACTCGCAAGGTAGCGCTGCATGGTGTAATCCCCAGTAAGATAGAAGTTGGAAATCGGGGTAGTCTGAGAGGGACGGTACTCTTGGCGGCCTGGAATCGCCTTATAGACAGAGCGGGGCGTCTTGACGACGTGAAATTTTAGCAACTTAGCTGAGTTTTCTACACCAAAGTGGTCGGGGAAAAGTTTTTCTAACTCTGCCATTGTCGCCGCGACAATTTCCTCATCAGATTTGCCAATCCAATCTTTTGCTGGTGCTAACACCAATTCCAGCATCGAGCGGTTGGGGTTGGCGTAGCCAGAGCAGGTATTGCTCATGTCAGCGTAGACGCTGAGTAAGGGCGAGCGCGAGAATAGCAAGTGGTCAATATCAGTCAACTTCCGGTCAAACCACAAATGTAAATTAATCACCGGCACTCCTTCCAATCCCTCCAGCTTTTGGAAAAACTCTATTTTTTTCCACGGCTTTGGCAGCATCACCTTCAGGGGGTCAACCGGCATGGCAGACACATAGAGGTCAGCCGTTAGCACTTCGTCCGCAGCCCCATTCAAACCTCGGAGCAAGAACCCCTTAACTGTTCCATCAGGATTAAGTAAGATTTCTTTGAGCGGCGCATTTAGCCGCACTTCACCACCGCGCTCAGCAATATAGTCCACCATCGGCTGACATAACCGCTCGGTAGGGGGACCATCCAAAAATGCCATCTTAGAGCCGTTCTTTTCCTGGAGGAAACGATTAAGAGCGGTGAGCAGAATAGTGGCAGAGATCTCATCCGGGCCTATGAAGTTCAGCGACTTGCTCATCGCAATAAAAACTTCTTTATTAACCCTTTCAGGAATGTTCTGCTTACGCAGCCACTGTGTCCAGGAGTATTTGTCCATTGCCTCGACGTACTTCTGCCCCTGAATCATCGCCGGAATCAGACCGATGCCGAAACGAATTTTCTCCGGCCAGGTAAGCATATCGTTATTCCGCAGAATCGCTATGACGCCATTAATCGGCGCCGGCAAGTCTGGGAAGTCAAAGCGGCTGTAGGTACCGGGCGCATCGGGCTGGTTGAAGATCATTGTGTGTTCTTTCCACTGCAAGCGATCTTCAATATCCAGTTCCTTGAACAGCTGCAACATATTGGGATAAGCCCCAAAAAATATATGCAGCCCGGTTTCGTACCAGTCGCCGTCTGCGTCCTGCCATGCTGCCACCTTACCCCCAAGCACGTCTTGCCGTTCCAAGACAATGGGAGTGTGACCTGCATCAGTGAGATATTTCGCGCAGGAAAGACCTGCTAGACCCGCTCCAGCGATCGCTACTCGCATTTAACAGTACTGCCCTCCGAGATTTTTTAAGTGTTTTCCGCTCTCATTATACGTTGCATTCCGTTACATTTTGCAGCAGTTGAGCAATGGGCAACGACACTCTCATCCTGAGCAGCGAAAATGCCTCAGACTGAGAGAATCGTTATTAACACTGCTTTGAGTCATATCTATCCTGTGAATCCTTTAAACTTATCGGCAGCAACTCAGAATCGCAAGGCCGATCACATCCGCATCTGTCTGGAGCAGGATGTGCAATTCCATCAGACGACAAATGGACTTGAACGCTACCGCTTCACCCATTGTTGTTTGCCAGAGCTAGACCGCAATGAAATTGACTTGACAACGACGTTCCTGGGGAAAAAACTGGGTGCACCACTGTTGATTTCTTCCATGACCGGCGGCACGGATATAGCGGGTCAGATTAACTTTCGCCTCGCGGAGGTTGCCCAGCACTACAAAATTGCGATGGGCGTAGGTTCCCTTCGTGTGGCAGTGGAAAAACCCGAGGTGTCGGGGACGTTTGCCGTGCGATCGCTTGCCCCTGATATTCTCTTATTTGCCAACTTGGGCGCTGTACAGCTGAACTACGACTATGGGCTAGATGAATGTCTGCGCGTGGTCGAACTGCTGGAGGCTGACGCCCTGATTTTGCACCTCAACCCCCTACAAGAGTGCATTCAACCCACAGGAAACACTAACTTCCGCTGTTTGCTGTCAAAAATTGCCCAACTGTGCCAAAAGTTGCCAGTGCCGGTAATTGCCAAGGAAGTCGGTAACGGCATCTGTGCTACAATGGCAGAGAAACTAATATCAGCTGGGGTAGCGGCAATTGATGTTGCCGGTGCTGGTGGCACTTCTTGGGCAAAGGTGGAAAGCCAAAGAGCAGAAACTGCCCAGCAGCGGCGGTTGGGAATGACCTTTGCTGACTGGGGTTTGCCAACAGCTGAGTGTATTACGAGTATTCGTGCCGTTACGACCGATTTTCCCCTAATTGCCTCCGGCGGATTACGTCATGGGGTGGACGTGGCAAAGGTGATCGCCCTAGGAGCCGATATTGCTGGTCTGGCACTGCCTTTTTTACAAGCTGCTGCGGAATCAGAAACCGCTCTTTACGACCTAGCTGAGGTGTTAATCGCTGAAATTACTACAGTCTTGTTCTGCACCGGCAATCCTACCTTGTATCAGCTGAAGTCTTCTGGAGCCTTGCAGCGAATAGAATAGCGATCACAAGCTCTCCTTCACCTGTCCAAATGCGTAATTTCATCAAACAAACCTTTGCGAGCGTAGTCGGAAGCCTGCTCGGGCTGTTTATTTTCTTCGGTCTTGGAACTGGTGTATTGCTCTTGCTGCTAATTGCCGTTGCCTCTAGAGATACCGCGCCCCAGGTCAAAGACAAATCGATGCTGGTTTTTGACTTGTCGCTCAACATCACCGATGCGAAAGCAAGCTCTGGCACTGGTGGAGCGCTCACAGAAGCCCTATCGGGGCAAAAAGACAACACACTCACCCTCCGCACAGTTCTGGATAATCTGGAAAAGGCGCGGCGTGACCAGCGGATTGTGGGCATATACCTGGATGGCACTCACAGTTCAGCCGGAGCAGGCACAGGCTTGGCAACGCTTAAGGAAGTGCGGGCGGCTCTGGAACGGTTCCGTGCTGCTGGGAAAACTATCGTCGCCTACAACATGGACTGGGGACAACGGGAATACTACCTGAGTTCAGTGGCAAATACCATCGTGCTCAACCCCCTCGGTGAGATGGAAGTCAAAGGGTTGAGTACTCAGCCTATGTTCATGGCTGGGGCGTTACAGAAATATGGCATTGGTGTTCAGGTCATCCGGGAGGGGAAGTACAAGGGCGCTGTTGAACCGTATTTGCTGACAAAGCTGAGTCCAGAGAACCGGCTACAAAATGAGAAATTGTTGGGCGATCTTTGGGGAGAATGGCGCTCTGCGGTGGGCAAGAGCCGGAATTTAAGCCCTCAGCAGTTGCAGGCGATCGCAGATAATCAAGTTCTGTTGCCGCCAGATGAAGCCAAAGCACGCGGTTTAGTAGATAAGGTGGCTTATTTTGATCAGGTACTTGGGCAGCTCAAGCAGTTGACAGGCGACAACAAGGAAGATAAAACCTTCCGTCAAATTAGCTTGACCAAATACGCTGAGGTTCCCGGCAAGTCGCTAGGTGTGGAGCGTTCCTCACAGAATCAAATTGCTATTATCTATGCCGAGGGCAATATCGTCGATGGTCAAGGTGGGCTGACGGAAGTAGGTGGCGATCGCTTTGCTAAAATGCTGCGAAGGCTGCGGCAGGATAATGACGTTAAGGCAGTGGTGCTGCGGGTTAACAGTCCCGGCGGCAGTGCCACGGCAGCTGAGGTGATGCAGCGCGAGGTGCGGCTGACGCGTCAGGTGAAACCAGTTGTGGTTTCGATGGGCGATGTCGCAGCCTCTGGCGGCTACTGGATTTCTGCTGATGCAGACCGGATTTTTGCCGAACCGAATACGATTACGGGTTCGATTGGTGTCTTTGGGCTTCTATTCAACGTCCAAAAGCTAGCAAATAACAATGGCATCACCTGGGATGTGGTGAAAACTGCTCGCTATGCCGATACTCAAACAGTTTCTCGCCCCAAAACTCCCCAGGAGCTGAAGTTTTATCAGCAATCTGTTGACCGAATTTACAATCTATTCCTAAGTAAAGTGGCTAACGGACGCAAGATCCCATTGCCAAATGTGGCCCAAATTGCTCAAGGACGGGTCTGGTCAGGTATGGCGGCGAAGCAGGTTGGCTTAGTTGATGAGATTGGTGGCCTTGATGCTGCTATCCATTATGCCGCTAAGCAGGCGAAGCTGGGAGATGATTGGGAACTACAAGAGTATCCTGAAGCTCGCAGCTTGGAACAACGCCTTCTGGGACGGCTGGCTGGTGGAGTGCGAAGTGTCGCCTTGGGCGATCAAACCGAGCTACCTCTGACACCAGTTGATCCGATAACGGCTGAATTCCACAAACTAAAAGAGGAAATAGCGATTGTGCAAGCGATGAATGATCCACTAGGCGTCTACGCTCGCTTGCCGTTCAATTTACGCATTGAGTGAAGAGGAGCCGTGGCGTCAGTCGTCAGGCTGCGGGGTCTGGCTCCTGACTCCTATTCCTCGAACAATGTTGATTTTTTTATTAAAAAAATGTTACGTTCCGGGCTCAGATGGGTAAAGTAAGTAAGAGTATTTAGAAATCAGTGATTTTTTCCGCATCTATCTATGGGTAGAAAAACCAAACGTCTCTTGCTCCTAATTCTTTCCGGTAGTGCCACAGGTGTGATTCTGGGAGGTACCGCTAGCTGGGCACAAAGCAATCAGTGCTTGCAAGCCCACACAGTCACAAATGAGTGCCTGACCCAAGACCCCGTCACCAAGACCGTTGAGGGAATGAGCACCGGCTTGATAGCCGGGGCTGGAGCGGCCTTTGGTGCAGCATGGCAGTTAAGGCACGAAGATTGATCTGGCAATTCCCAGTGCGAGGGTCAAAACGTGACAGCCTTACCGACAGTCATCGGCATGAATTTCTGGTTAAGACCTTGTGCCTTGAGGGCAGCGGCGAACTTGTCTGGCGTGCCGGTCATTATCGGTAGAAAGGTGCCATAGTGCATGGGAACAACCTTAGCTGGCTTGACCAACTTAACCGCCTCAGTTGCACGTTCGGGACCCATGGTGAAGTGATCCCCAATGCAGGCCAGCATCATGTCAATTTTTCCGTACTTCGCAATCAGGCTCATGTCGCCGAACAAGTCTGTGTCGCCAGTGTGATAGATGGTCGGGCCACCTTTGACCATGATGACGAACCCACCCGGAGCCCCAGCGAAGTGACTCTCGTCGTCGTCATTTACACCTAGCTCCTTACCGTTGACCGTGGAGCTATGAACTGCTGGCACGAAGGCAACCCTTACCTCCCCGTCGAAGAACTCCAGCACACCGCCGAAGTTGCCCAGTGTGTCAAAACCCATCTGGTCTTTCGGGTAGCCAGCGTATTTGGCAATCGCCCCACCCAGGTCTAAGGTAGCCACGAGCCGAGCCTTGGTCTTCTTGGCGATCTCCACCGCCTGTCCCACGTGATCGAAGTGGCCATGGCTGACAAGAATAAGGTCGGCTTGATTGATTTTGGCCATGTCCTCTGTACCATTCTTATTGACCGGATTCATAATCCAGGGGTCAATGAAGACAACATGACCAGCAGGCGTGACGAGCTTGAAGGCAGATTGTCCATACCATGTCAATTGTGTCGGTTCTGCAGCCTGAGCTGTGCCAATCAGGCCAAAGGCCAATAGCAACGACATGAGTAGCGTTATGAGTAAGCGAGTTTTCATTTAGAGCTTTTTGGGTAGATACCAGCTATACTAGGGGTAGTTGTGAATTCATTTCAGGGTTTGCAATAAAATTTGCAACCACTGCAATTAATTTGGCTGGCTCAACTGGTTTAGGCAAATGCATCTGAAAGCCAGCTGAAAGTGAACGCATCCGCTCTTCGTCGCTAGCATACGCTGTCAGAGCGATCGCTGGAATCTTGCCGCCTCGCTTTGCCTCCAAGGCTCTCACTTTGCGAATCAACCCATAGCCGTCCTCTTCTGGCATCCCAATATCACTAATCAATACATCTGGTTTCAACTGTTCAAATGCCACTAGTGCCTCACAGACTGATCCAACAGCCGTCACTTTAACCCCGTGCTGTTCTAGCACGGTCGTCAGAAAATCACGCGTGTCAATATCGTCATCAACAACAACTACTCGCAAACCAGTAAGAGGCAGAGGTCTAGGGTGGCAGAGGTCTAGGGAGGCATAATTTCCTTCTCTCCTGCTCCCCTGCTGCTGTGTTCCCCTGCTTCCTTCTATGAGCAGCAGCTTCACGATAAACGTTGCCCCCTGCCCTTCTCCCTCACTTTCCACATATACAGTTCCGCCCTGCAGTTCCACTAAGTGACGGACGATCGCTAATCCGAGTCCAAGTCCACCGTGCGACCTTGTACTTGTGCTATCAGCTTGACGGAAACGATCAAAAACATAGGGTAGAAAGTCTTTGCTGATACCAATGCCCGTGTCGCTCACCCTAATTTGGGCGTAGGAGCCAGCACACTCCAGTCGCACCTCAACCTTTCCGTCTTTGGGTGTGAACTTGATCGCATTGGTAAGTAGATTCCAAACGACTTGCTGCAAGCGGTCGGAATCTCCTGAAACTAGAAATAGGGAGTGGGGAGTGGGGAGTAGGGGCGGTGCCTTGTGTCCGCCCGGGGAGTAGTCAGAGGAATCGATGACAAACTCCAATTGAATCGCTTTATTTTCAGCTGCGGGACGCACAGTATCTATCGCTGTTTCAATAACGGGGACGAGGTTTACTGGGTGGAGATTTAAACGCAGCTTGCCCCGAATAATGCGCGAGACATCCAGGATATCCTCGATCAATTGCGCCTGTAAACTCGCGTTACGCTCAATTGTTTCGAGAGCACGAGCGGTGGTGTTTTCATCAAACTTTTTAGTACGGAGCAGCCGAGCCCAGCCTAGCATCGAGTTCAGGGGCGTGCGGAGTTCGTGGGAAAGGGTTGCTAGGAACTCATCTTTCATCCGGTTCGCCGCCTCAGCCTCCTGTCGTGCTGCCTGCTCACAAATTAACTGAGCGCGTTCTTCTTCAGCCTGCTTGCGATTGCTGATATCGTTATTGATTTCGAGAATTGCTGAGGGCAAGCAATTCTCGTCCCGTTGCAAAGCCCAACGGCTTGCCACTGTGATCGGCGTGCCGTCACGCTTAATATGGACAAGCTCACCTTCCCAGCGACCTTCACAAACGAGTTCAGCTTCAATATCCTCCAACGGCTGAGGAAATTTTGTTTGCAGGAGCAGATGGGAATTCTTTCCCAGAACATCTTCTTTTGCCCAGCCGTACATCTGCTGTGCACCGTTGTTCCAAAAGATGATTGTGCTGCTCATGTCGCAAACCATTATAGTGTCGTGAGCCAGGTCAAGCAGCAATGCCAGCTTTCGTAATGTCGCTGCTTGTCTGCTGATCTCGGCGTTGACGGCTTCGAGTTGTGCCGCTTGTCGTTTTACCTCCGCCGTCTTCTTGAACAGATCAACAAACACTGTCACCTTCGATATCAATATCTCTGGTTGAATCGGCTTGAGCAGGTAGTCTACTGCGCCCAACGAATAACCTTTGAACATAAGCGTATCGCTGGTGCTGAACGCTGTCAGGAAAATAATTGGCGTGTCCCGCGTTTTCTCTCGTGATCGAATCAGCGTCGCTGTTTCAAATCCATCCATCTCTGGCATTTGGACATCGAGCAGAATCACAGCAAAATCCTGATTCAGAAGACATCTTAAGGCTTCCTTACCAGAATTTGCCTTTACCAGATTCTGACCCAGACTGTCCAGTATAGCCTCTAGGGCCAGCAGATTTTCCGGATGGTCGTCAACCAAGAGGACATTAACTTTTGGTTCGAACACCATGTTCTGGATATGCTTTAAGGAATAGTGAAGTTCGTTTTAACCTGTCTTTAGAGACTTTGGCTGTTTAGCTTTCATTAGTACCACTATCTAAAGTTAGAAATGTCAGGCGTTTGAACTGTTACAAACTTTAAGCAACAAAGGTGCGATTTCCGCAAGCGGCAAAACCCAGTCTACAGCTACAGTTGCTATGGCGGCTTTTGGCATGGTGCGGCTTTCGGCTGTCGCAGGTGACTGTGCCACGGCCAATCCACCGCAGGCTTTGATTTTTGCCAGTCCTTGGGCACCATCCCGACTGGCTCCAGTTAAAATTACACCGATAACTCTCTCGGCGTAGGCGTCAGCTGCCGACTCAAACAGTAGATCTATCGACGGTCGGGCATATAACACGGGAGCCTCAGTTGACAGCGTAAACTTCCCTGGTTCAACTAGCAGGTGATAATCCGCAGGGGCCAAATAAACCCGCCCAGGCACAATTACCTCTTTGTCTTCTGCCTCTTCTAGCGGCAAAGCGCTGTGTCGCTGCAAGGATGCGCTCAACGTGTTGGCATTTTTGTGACGGTGTTGGACGATAGCCATAGACAACGGGAAGCTCTTGTGAAGCCCCGACAGCAGAACCTCTAAGGCGTGTAAACCACCTAACGACGTGCCGACAACGACGAGTTCAAACGCCACTAACTAATTCTCCGGTAAAGCTTTTCATGGCTTGCCAACTCCTCATAGTGTTTCTCGTGCAGGGTGAACTTGAGGGACTCATGGTATCCCAACCCTAGAACTCCAAACATACAGAGGCTCTCGTACAAGAGCTGATGAACTTGCTCCTGAAGCGATTGATTGAAATAAATTAGAACATTGCGGCACAAGATAACATTGAATTCATTGAAGGAACCATCGGTCACTAGATTATGCTGGGAAAAGACGATGTTCTCCTTCAGGGACGAGCGAAAAATGGCGTTGTCGTAAGCGGCAGTATAGTACTCCGAGAAAGACTGCTTGCCACCTGCCTTTAGATAGAGCTGTGTATATTCCTGCATCAAATTCAGTGGGAAAATACCAGTCTTGGCTTTTCTCAACACCACCTCGTTCATGTCAGTAGCGTAGATTCGGCAACGCTGGTAAAGCCCTTCTTCTTGCAGCAAGATGGCCATCGAGTAGACCTCCTCGCCCGTTGAACATCCGGCATGCCAGATCCGAATGAAGGGATAAGTTCGCAATAGCGGCACGACTTTGCTTCTGAATGCGAGATAAAAGCTAGGATCGCGGAACATCGAGGTCACGTTGACCGAGAGACCGAGCAGGAATCGCTCCAGACAGGCGGGATTGTGGAGTACCTTTTCCTGAAGTCCGGATACGGTCGTTAACTGTTCCGCACTGATCGTGTTCCAGATTCGGCGCTTGAGTGAGGCTGGGGCATAATTCCTGAAATCAAAACCGTAGTAACGGAAAACGCCCTCTAACAGTAACTGAATTTCTATATCCTCGAGTTGATTTCTGTTCTTAAGCGTGTTCATGAAAAATACAGTCTAGCGATATAGCCAGACGCGCAGCAGCGAGAGCAACTGCTCGGTATCGACAGGTTTTGTAATGTAGTCTGAGGCACCGGCAGCGATACATTTCTCCCGATCGCCAAGCATAGCTTTGGCGGTGAGGGCGATGAGCGGCAGGGTGCTGAATTGATTGAGTTCGCGGATAGCATGCATCGTCTCGTAGCCGTTCATTTCCGGCATCATCACATCCATTAGTACAACATCAATGTCTGGATTGTTTTGCAAAACGGCAATACCATCCCTGCCGTTCTCGGCATACAGAACATGCATCTGATGGCGCTCCAGCAGACTCGTCAAGGCGAAAATATTGCGCATATCGTCATCGACGATTAGCACTTTCTTGTCAGCGAGTACGGTGTCTGTCTGATGCAGCTGTTCAAGTATCTGTTGCTTGGGAGCAGGCAAATTAGCTTGAACCCGGTGCAGGAATAAGGCTGTTTCATCGAGCAGACGCTCCGGCGAACGCACATCTTTGATGATGCTCGTCTCAGCGATCCGCTTGAGTGAGGTTTCTTCAGCGCGTGAGAGTTCCTTGCCGGTATAAACAATCAGCGGCAGATTACTCAGGCTCACCTCCAGCTTAATCTGCTCAATCAGTTCAAACCCGCTCATGTCCGGCAGTCCCAAATCGAGCACGACGCAATCAAAGTGACCAGCCAAGAGCGCTGCCAGTGCCGCTGCCCCCGTCCCGACAGTCGTTGTCTGGACATCACTGTTGCCGATTAGCTCCACAATACTCTGGCGTTGAGTCTCGTCGTCTTCCACCACCAGCAGGTTCTTCACCTGGCGCTCGACAAAACACTTGATATCAGCCAACGCCTCGGACAACGCCTCACTGGTTACAGGCTTTTGCAGAAAAGCGATTGCTCCTAGTTGCAGACTGCGCTGCTGCCCCGACTCGGCTGAGATGATATGAACCGGGATGTGACGAGTGGTAGGGTCATGCTTCAAGCGCTCCAGAACTGTCCAGCCATCGATCACTGGCAACCGGATGTCCAGCATAATCGCATCCGGCTTGAATTCCCGCGCCGTCGCCAGTCCCGTATTCCCGCCTAGGGCGACAATGCCCTTGAAGCCTTGCTGCCGCGCCATATCTAACAGGATACTCGCAAATTTGATGTCATCTTCCACAATCAGGAGTACGCGATCGCCTGGCTGAATTTCCTCCCGGTCATCAGTGATAGAGGAGGGGGTGAGGGGGTGAGGGGGTGAGGGGGTGAGGGGGCTAGGGATCCCCTTTGGGGTTGGGGGCCCAGGGGGTAAGGTTCTTCCGTTCTCCCCATCTCCCCATCTCCCCATCTCCCCATCTCCCCATCTCCCCATCTCCCCATCTCCCCATCTCCTCCTCTCCCCATCTCCCCCTCTCCCCTCTTGGTACGTCAAAGGCAGGTACAGCGTGAACGTACTCCCCTGAGTCAGGCGACTGACTAGCTGAATTTCTCCGCCTAGGATTCGGGCGATTTCTCGGCTGATTGACAACCCCAAGCCTGTACCACCGTATTTGCGACTGGTGGTGCCATCCGCCTGCTGAAATGCCTCAAAAATCAGCTTCTGCTTGTCCGCAGCAATACCGATGCCCGTATCGCGCACCTCAAAAGCGACGACGGTACCAGCGCGATTGAGCTGCTCTTGGTTGGGGCTCCACCCAAGCGTTGCCACCTCTACCCGCAAGCTTACCTCGCCACGCTCTGTAAACTTAAATGCGTTGGAAAGCAAATTTTTCAGTACTTGTTGTAAGCGTTTCGAGTCGGTATCCATCGCGCTTGGAAGCGTTGGCGCAAATTCGACTGTGAAATTCAGCCCTTTTTCCTGCGCGACTTGAGCGAAGGTGCGCTCTATCTGGCCTCCTAGATCTGTAAACTGCAAGGAGGCGATATTAACCGACATAGTTCCAGATTCAATTTTTGCTAGATCCAGAATGTCATTGATCAGCTCTAGCAGATCGGTGCCTGCTGCACGAATAGTGCGGCTGTATTCGACTTGCTTAGAAGTCAGATTACCCTCGAGGTTATCAGAAAGCAACTTAGCCAGAATCAACAGGCTGTTGAGCGGCGTCCGCAATTCGTGGGACATATTGGCTAGAAACTCTGACTTGTACTTCGAGCTAAGCGCTAGTTCCTCCGCCTTCTCCTCTAAAGACTGCCTTGCTTGTTCAATCTCCCGATTTTTGCGTTCTACTTCCTTATTTTGCAAGGCTAACAACTCTGCCTTCTCTTCCACTTCTGCGTTGGTCTGTTGCAACTCCTCGTTGGTCTGCTGTAGCTCTTCTTGCTGCTGCTTTAAGAGTTCTTCGGATACCTGGAGTGACCTTGCCTGTTCTACCAAGCGCTGATTGCTCTCAGTCAGCTCTTCTTGCTGGCTTTGGAGTTCTTCTGTTAAAGACTGGGACTGCTTGAGCAGTTCCTCAGTGCGCATATCAGATCCGATCTTGTTCAGCACGACGCCAATGCTTTCGCTAAGTTGATCGAGGAAGGTCAGATGAATCTCGCTAAAGCGCTGAAAAGAAGCTAATTCGATCACTGCTGTCACCTGTTTCTCGAACAGCACAGGCAACACGATGATATTCAGGGGAGTGGCTTCCCCTAAACCAGAGCTGATCCGAATATAGTTGCTCGGTACCTCAGTGAGTAGAATTTTTTCTTTTTCCAAAGCACACTGTCCCACTAGGCCCTCTCCCAAGCGGAACCGATTAGCCAGATGCTTGCGCTCCTGGTAAGCATAACTACTTAGAAGCTTCAGCAGCGGCTGATTGTTCACAGAGTCCATCAGGTAGAAAACACCTTGCTGTGCACCAACCAGCGGTGCCAACTCAGACAAGATCAGTTTGGAAACCCTCTCCAGGTTTCTGTGGCCCTGGAGCATACGGTTAAACTTAGCTAGGTTCGACTTGAGCCAGTCCTGTTCTTTGTTTTTCTGAGTCGTTTCCCGGAGGTTGGCGATCATCTGGTTAAACGTCTGCGTCAGCACGCCGATCTCGTCCCGACGATTTAAGTTGGGCAGACTCACTGATAAATCTCCCGTCGCCAGCCTTTCGGTCACGTGGGAGATTTCCTTTAGAGGTTTAGAAATGTTCCGGGCAAGGAAGAAGCCAATTAAAGTTAAAATTACAAAAAATAGAGGGATGCCATAGGTAATGCTGTAAATTGTTTGCTGGGAAGTCACTTCAGCCTCCCCTGAGCGCTGTTTCAACAGATCACGCTCCTCGGTTTCCATCTCCAAGATCACCTTGGTGATCTCATCCATAAGCTTCTTGCCCCGATCCGTCAGGACAACTTGCAAAGCGGCTTCAAATCCTTGATTATTCCGCAAGTTGATCGTATTTTGAAGCTCGGCAAGTTTACTAGTCAGCAGTGGCTCCAAAGCATCAAGCCTGCGCTGTTGGTTGGGGTTATTAGCCGTCAATCTCCTGATTTCCTTGACTTCTTGTTCAAGCACTTTAACGCCAGCGTTATACGGCTCCAGATAACGCTTTTCTCCCGTGATAACGTAGCCACGTTGCCCAGTCTCGGCATCCTTGATCTTGGAGTTCAGGTCTTCAAGCTCCCCAAGCACCTGGTAGGTATGGGATTCCAGCCGAGCAGCAGCAATTAGTTTAGTTGTGTTCCGGTATGAGATCAGGCCAATAGTAGCAAAAATCGCCAATCCCAGAACAAAGCTTGCTCCAATCTTGGTGCGAATTTTTAAATTATTTAACATATTTATAGTTAGCAATTAGCTGTGAGCAATTAGCTGTTAGCTTTAATTGTGGGTTAGAATCCAGGCTTGAGTGTGATGGCAACCTCCTATTTAATTAGCTAATAGCTAATCGCTTCACTGATATAGCCAGACGCGCAGCAGCGAGAGCAACTGCTCGGTATCGACAGGTTTTGTAATGTAGTCTGAGGCAGCCGCGGCGATACATTTCTCGCGATCGCCAAGCATTGCTTTGGCGGTGAGCGCGATGATTGGCAGGGTGCTGAATTGATTGAGCTCGCGGATAGCATGCATCGTCTCGTAGCCTTTCATTCAGCTCAATAATATCGTTGAGCGTATCGGCTATTTTCCCAGCCATGCCAGAGGAGTCGATGGGCATCCGAACAGAAAAGTCACCTTTCTTGACAGCCGCCAGCGTTCTCAGTAGCTGTTGTGGGTCGAGATTATCAGTATCCTTCGTTAACTGTTCAGTCGCCATGACCTTATCCTGCAAATGGTTGTTACTGTTTCCTGCACTCCCATACTTAGTTTAGACATCAAGGACGCCAAAACGCGGGCGGCTATAGCCACACTGCGTTTTGGCTCAGGAATCGCTTTCTCGGGGTGTTCTAGTTGCCAGCTCATCCTGGAAATGTAATTTTAAATTCTGCTCCAACTTTTCTGTTAAGCTCGATAGTACCTCCTAGCTGATTTGTTAAAGCATTGACTAATTGCAACCCTAGTGAGTCTGTATTTTGGAAGTCCAAGTCTTGGGGAAAGCCGATACCATTATCACTGACAATAAGTGTATATTGATTCTCGTTATTCGAACTTAAATCAATGCGTATTTCCCCTGCCCTGCCTGATGGGAAAGCATGTTTTAAACAATTCAAAATCAGCTCATTGAGCATCAACCCACAAGGAATTGCTACATCAATACCCAAAAAAATGTTATCGATATTGATGTTTAGACTAATAGCATTTGAATTAACTTCGTATGAACAAAACAAATTAGCTATTAGATCTTGGATGTATTCAGCAAATTCAATCTGCGCCAGGTCTTTACATTGATACAGTTTCTCGTGGATGAGAGCCATTGATTCAATCCGGTTCTGGCTTACTTTGAATATATCCAGGTCTTGTTTGTCTTGGATATACTCAGACTGCAGGTTGAGTAGACTGGAAATAATCTGCAAATTGTTTTTGACTCGGTGGTGAATTTCTTTCAATAGCACTTCTTTTTCCATGAGAGATGCTTGAAAAAGCTGGTTCGATTCTCGCAGCGCCTGCTCCACCCGCTTGCGCTCTGCGATTTCAGCCTGTAGTGATTCGTTGATTCTTATTAACTCTGCGGTGCGTTCCTGAACCCTGATTTCTAGTTTGTTATTGGCTTTGTACAGTGCCGACTCTGCTTGCTTGCGCTCAGTGATATCTTCTATTGTTCCTACGTGACCGATAATTTCGCCTTGAGCGGAAACCATGAGAGATGACCGTATATGAACCCAAAGAACGATTCCCGCTTGAGTTTGTAAGCGAAACTCGTTCGAGTATTCCCGGTCTTTCTGTGTCCAAGCAGACCAATCTGCTTTTACCCGTTCACGGTCTTCCGGATGAACCGACCGCAACCAACCCTCTGTATCGCTCTCCTCAAGAGTGAAACCACAGATAGATTGACAGAGTGGGTTCATGTATGTATAATTACCTTCAACATCTGTCAGGAAAATGCCGACGGGTGAGCATGCACTCAAAGAGCGAAACCGTTCTTCACTTTTCCTGAGTTCTGCATTGACGGCTTGGAGTTGTACCGTTTGTCGTTTCACCTCTGCTGTCTTCCTGAAGAGTTCAACAAACACCGCCACCTTTGATGTCAATATCTCTTGCTCAATCGGCTTCAACAGGTAGTCTACTGCGCCCAGGGAATAACCTTTGAACATAAGCGTATCGCTCTTGCTGAACGCTGTAAAGAAAATAATCGGGGTGTGCCGCGTTTTATCTCGCTCTCGAATCAGCCTTGCCGTCTCGAATCCATCTATTCCTGGCATCTGGACGTCGAGCAAAATCACAGCAAAATCCTGCTTGAGAAGACATCTCAATGCCTGCTCACCAGAATAGGCCTTCACCAGATTATGATCGAGGTTATCCAGGATAGCCTCTAGGGCCAGCAGATTTTTCGGATTGTCGTCAACCAAGAGGACGTTAACTTTCTGTTCAGGCTGCATATTCTCACTTCAGCAAAGCTTGAAAACCATCTGTGAGGAATTTTGTACTTTATTCATTACGTCAGATGACTACCAAAACTTCTTCACTACACCACTCGTAATAGTCCTTGAAACTGATGCCAAGTTTCTTAACCTAATGGTGTAGTCAAAGCTCTAATTAAGAATATCCATTTCAGTAGATAATTGCTAACCGTATATCTTCTGAAGTGACGCAAACGGCAATAATAAATTTTGTCAAATTCCTCGTAGTATCACTGAGATGGCTCCTTTGTCCACCGAAGCTAGCAAATATGGCTGCGGATAAAGTTAATTACGGGTGCCAGTCCTTCTTTGGTCTTCAAATTCGTGAAGACAAATGGTTTATCGCCTCGCATTTTTTTTGCATCCCGTTCCATGACGCTTAGGTTTGCGCCAACCAGGGGAGCCAGATCGGTTTTATTAATCACCAGCAAGTCAGACTTGGTAATTCCAGGACCACCTTTGCGCGGAATCTTGTCTCCAGCTGCAACATCGATGACATAAATAGTTAAATCAACCAGCTCCGGACTAAAGGTGGCTGCTAGATTGTCACCGCCACTTTCTAGAAACACTAGCTCAAGCTCCGCAAACCGCTGCTCTAGCTGTTCAATTGCTGCCAGGTTCATTGAGGCATCTTCGCGGATGGCAGTGTGGGGGCAACCGCCAGTTTCAACACCAACGATGCGATCGCGCTCCAGTGCCTGACTTTGAACCAAAAACTGGGCGTCTTCTTGCGTGTAGATATCATTCGTGACTACCGCAATATTGTATTCCTGGCGCATTGCCTTACATAAGGCATCAACTAAAGCGGTTTTTCCCGAACCAACTGGACCAGCCACTCCTACTCGAAACGCATTCATAATAAACGCTCTTATTATTCTCGAATCACTTCAGACATTTCTAATTTTTGGAGAATATGCTGAATTTTTGTTTCGTGAATTGCCAAAATATCATTCTCATCGTAAATCTTGTCATTAGCTTTTTTCTGATTGTAAGGAGGTGCTGGTTTTAAGGAATTTTCTTCTAAGTAAAAAAATTGATAACCTAGCTCATTCAGTAGTTGACAAATCATTTGCGTACTACTACCGCTTCGTTTTTGAAATCTCTCGATCAGCTCTAATTGGATTATTGCGGGTATTTTTGTCTTCAGAATCTCCTTTGCCCCCAATATAACATAAAATTCAAACCCTTCAACGTCGATCTTTAAATAATCTATATTATTAACTTCTTTAGCCTCAAAATATGCATCCAAAGTAATCACTTTAGCTACGTTTTTAGCTGGCTTATTACTATCTATATGTTTCGTATAACTTATTGAACTGTAATTTTCATCTGTTACTATTTCAATTTCTCCTTCTTTTTCCCCAATAGCGACTTTTTCAGCGGTTATATTTTCTATTTTGCTAATTTTAATGTTTTCTGTCAATCTGCTGAAAGTTTTTTCTTGGGGTTCAAAGGCAAATACTTTTCCTCTTGTCCCAACCCGTTTTGCAGCAAATAATGTATATACGCCTATATTTGCTCCAACGTCAACGTAAGTCATTCCCTCTTTGAGATATCTATCTAAAAAATTAAATATTTTAGGTTCATGATAATCATAGTAATATGTACGAGTTGCAACATCATCTTCATCTGGATACAGCTTCATCCAAAGTGAATTGTCGAAATTAAAGACAATTGGCTGCTTAAAAAGGCGGATTATCTGCCATTTTGTAATTCGTGAAATCACCTTCAGTGGAGACTGTCTAAACGCAGGCTTTTGGATCACATCTTGCAATTTTTCTAATGTTGGACGAGGTAGTCTCATGTTTGTTTCCTGCTAATTTGTATACTGTGAGGACTAAATCATCTTCTAATTCTGCAATGCCCATTTAACTTCGAAACAATCGGGTGTACTGAGTTTCGTGGGCCATGCTTGCCAGCGCCAAGCCCCAACCGCAACTATTCAGGTTATCATCTGCCAAGGCGAGAATTTCTTGAGCCACACTATGGAGATTGGCATGTAACTCCAGCAGTAACTGTTGCCCAGATGTTTGACCCAAGGGAATGAGTTTGACCCCAGCTATGATAAAATTCGTTGCCCAGCTGTGCAGGTAGCCGAGTAGGGCAGAGTAAGGAGAATCTATTTGCCAGTAGGCAGCGGCAAGACCGAAGGCGATCGCAAAATTACAGGGTAACCCAGCTGCATTCGCTAGAGACTGTAAAGACGGGCAATCTCGCGTCTTAGGCATCTGCATTTTCAGAAGCAGTCGCATGAGGGATTGACCCATCTGCCAGCTTTGCTGACGTAACTCTTCTGTTTCCTTAGCGGCAGATAACCAGTTATTCCAGTAACTCAAAGCCTCTGTGTCACCCATCTGGGCAGACTGATAGGCTCGTACCATCACCGCCGCCTCTAACCGAATGGCTCCGTAACGAATTTCCTGCTCTAACCAGTGTTGCAGGCTTTGCTCATTCTCAATCGTGCCAGTGTCAACTAGCGTTTCCAGTCCCTCGGAATAGCTATAGGCTCCGACTGGCAGAGCTGGGCTAGCCAGCTGCAAAAGACACAAAAGAGTATGACTAGTGCTATCAATGGGCATGGTGATGTCCATAAGCGCCCAGTTCCGGTTGAAAGGGTAAAACTGCCTCTTGTACCTCCATCCCTAGTTGTTGAAGCATTTCCCGCAACACTGGATCGGGAGATAACCGTAAATAGTTCGCAGTGATCTCTACCGGCACATGGCGATTGCCTAAATGATAGGCAGCCCGTAGCAGATCTAGAGGTGTTGGAGCGGTTACGGTGAGAATCGGTTCTGGTTTGGCAGTAACCCTAACTAAACTGCTATCAGTCTCGGAGCGCAGCAGATCCCCATCCCGTAGCACTGTTCCTCTGGGTAAGCGCAGATATAAAGTTTGCCCATCCGCCGTCTCAAAGCGATGGCGGCTCTTGGTGCGCTCCTCTGCTGTAAGAGCAAGGGTCAAGCTGACTACTGCATCCGGATTCGTTGGGTTACGTTTGGTGAACGTCAGCATGACTAGGAGTTGAGTCAAATAAAACTACTTAATAAAAGTCATTATATTAATTAAACCACCTAACTTGCTTCCACTTGCTTTGCTCCTATGATTCCCGGCAACTTATTTAGCTGTTGCCGTCCTTCTGGGCTAAGTCGCACTGCTTGAGCTAAAGTCCAGGGACGCGGTCCCACCAAACTCATCTCGCCCCGTACCACATTCAACAACTGTGGCAGTGCGTCTAGGCTGTACTTGCGCATCAAACGCTCTAACCCTGTAGTGCGAAACTTGAAAACGCGGAATAGTTTTCCCCGCTCTCCAACGTACCATTGCCGCAAGAAGAGCGGCCCAGGCGAGTAAACGTGCATTAGCAAAACTAGTACCAGCATGACTGGACTCAGAGCCAGCAGCAATACGGCGGCAGCACTCCAGTCAATCAGTCGCTTTAGCCACCACCAGCGCCAGCGAGGCAGTTCACGGGCTGAAGGCAGCCGCAGGAACACTGCTTTATTAGCTTGCTCACACGCATCTGCCCATAGCTTCAGCCATGACTCACCCAAATCTGGATCTATGCGGATCAGCCGTACCGGCGAGTGTTTTAAGCAATCCACTAACCATTGCTCACTCTCTATGCTGGGCAGATAGGGCTGCTTATCGCGAGGAGCGAGACTCACCAACAACTTTCCTTGGCGCCACTTGAGTGTGCAGCTAGGCATGTGATTATCTCGCTGCTGCTCAAGAGCAGATTGACTCATCTCAGCGCTAAAGCGACTGAGATTCTTTCGGACAAGCGTTAACCTTGGACAACACCCAAAGCCTAATCTCGCCTACGGTGGTCAAACACCGTCTAGACGGTCAGTATAGGTCGCAATGCCTAAGTTTCCGGTTACTTTTGTTTTTTCTTCAACATGCTTTTAGAGACCATAACTAAGCCAAATAGGTACGCTCCGCATCCTGCCATTACTTGCGCCTTCTTGTCATACTGTCGTTGGGACTTGCTACCCAACCGTTGTTTCACGGTCGCTGGGATTTCTCCGTTACTAGGAATGCAACAACCGCGTAGATGTTTTTGTTTCTTACTCGCATTGTCAGTATAACAGATTCAATGCGGTTAAAACCGCCCGTGTCGCTTCCCTCTCAGCTCTAAAGAGTCTGAGTTTCCCGCATCCCGTGCTTTCTTATGAATTTGTAGGGTTGGGAGTGCTGAGTGGTTCACTTTAACTATTGCCTTCCTCCTGTGAAGGTCAATATATCCGAGCGTAACCTTATTGCTTTGGCTAAACCTCTCCCTGGAGTGGGGAGCTACAAGAAGGGAGTGTGGGGTATGGGGGAGCGCTTGGTAAAAGAGTCCCGCGCTAGGATAGTTGTTCTGCAAGGGGATGGTGCGGGTGGCGGGAAAAATTCTTGCCTTGGCTTGCGGTCAAGGCTTGTGTTGTGGGAAAAATATAGAGGGTTTCGAACGCCTTCGCAACTGCCTGGATTGTTTTAAGTAGAGACTAGGGAGATTTTATATTTATGGCTGGTCAACTGGTTAAGTCAAAACGGTTAGCACTTGGATTTGTAGCTGCCATTGCTACAACCCCTCTGTTTTTGGGCAGCCTAGCTGTGAGCGCTAAAACCCCTGCCCCAGCTACCAATACTAAGCCAACCCCTGCCCCAGCTACCAATACTAAGCCAACTACTGCCCCAGCTACTAATACTAAGCCAACTACCGTGCTGAAAATCGGTAGCCGGGGAAACCTTGTTAGCCAGGTTCAGACGCGTCTGAAGCAACAAGGGCTCTACACCGGAGTAACGGATGGCATCTTTGAGCGTCGAACCCAAAGAGCAGTGATCGCCTTCCAGCGGTCTAAAGGCTTAAGGGCAGATGGCGTCGTTGGGCGGAGAACTCTTGCTGCTATGGGGCTTTGATGAATTTTGAGGAGACACAGGAGAGGCTTCTTCCAGAGCGGCAGCAAAAATTTTCTGCCACAGTGGGATAATGCGGGACCAGCTAAAACGGGCTTGGACATCCTGCAAGCCTTTTCGCCCCATTTGTTCAGCTAGGTTTGGCTCCCAGAGCAATTTGAGGATAGCTTGTGCCAAAGCGTATGGGTCTTTTTCAGGCACTAACAAACCTGTGGTACCGGAGAAAATCACATCAACAATCCCTCCGACAGTGGTGGCAACAACAGGCTTTTCGTGGGCTAAAGCTTCGATCATCACGATTCCCAGCCCCTCAGTGTCACCTTTGCTGTCCACAATAGCGGGCAATACAAAAATATCGCAGTCGGCGTACTCCTCGGCCAATTCCTCCTTGCTAACAAAACCCAAGAAATCTACCACTGCATTTAGGCCCAATGAAGAGCACTGCGCTTTAATCTCTGCTTCCAGAAGTCCCTTGCCCACAACCCTCAATCGTACAGGTTGTTCAGCCAAAACTAAAGGTAGAGCCTCCAACAAATATCGCAAACCTTTGCGTTCATCTAGCCTACCTACAAACAGGAGCCTAGGCACCTCGACCGGCGATCGCTGCTTAGGTGGTTTAGGCTTTATGGTAAGACCGTAGGGAATAACAGTCACTGGCCCAGCGTAAAGTTTACGAATCAACCCTTGAGTAAAAGAAGAATTGGCTGTAACACCACTGACCATGGGCAATAGCCACCGTAGAATATATGCCACAAAGCCGAACTTATGTACCAATAAAAGTTCGGCTCCGTGAAAACTGAATACTATAGGAATACCCAGTAATTTGCTTGCAGGCCAAGCCATCAATCCATGAGGGAAAGGCCAATGAATGTGAAGTATGTCTGGCCTTTGTTTGCGGCACACCCAAAACAGTTGCCAGGTACCTAAAAGGATATATAAAGCAGCAGTTACCAAATAAAGAGGCTGTCTTTGGATCTTAGTAGGAGCTCCATCACGTGCCAGATTTTCAAAGCGCTTCAGGCAGTAGCGAAAGCGATAGACATTAATACCGTCTAACACATGGCTTTTACAACCCTCGTAAGCAGGGGCAAAAACTGTGAACTTAGCCCCTGTCGGTTGTGAGCGTAAAATAGCCTCCCGCACGAAGGCACCATGATTGCCCTCGGGCGTGTGAGGATAGACGGAAGTGACAACCAATATATGCTTATCTTGAAGATCCATAGTTCAATGCCACGCGGAGTTTCGCGTAAGTTTGTTAGTGAAACCCTAGCTCTAATTGCGAATTGCGCTCAAGAAAATTGCGAATTGTTTTTGTCGAGGGCTGGCAACATCGAGTCAAGTATGGAAAAGCTGCCTCACCCTCGCGGCTTGTCGTTGTATGACCCATACCCTGATTCAGGCATTAGCCACCAGGTTTTGAGTTCGAAGGTCCTTGTGAAGTGGAGTAATGTACTCTAAATGAGCTGACTTCACACGACGGCCTCGAGTTTGAAACCACCACCAGACCTGCCAAAAAGCGATCGCAGAAGCCAACAAACGTCCCTTGCCAAATTT
>JAABUZ0100002203.1_pt1 | contig 33172 bp, 18 predicted proteins | sample 5562091 | NCBI WGS metagenome assembly JAABUZ01 (sample SAMN12813069, study PRJNA571459) | rock metagenome | isolation source: Antarctica rocks | place: Antarctica: Victoria Land, Linnaeus Terrace sud | collected 2015-12-21
ACAATATTTTCTCGTTCACAACGTGGACAAAGGCGACATAGTTCCTGGTCGATGAGGCTGCTCATTATCCGCAGCATACGCTATCCCTGCATTCCCCAACAAAACCTTCTGAACCACGCCGGTGCCTAAGGAAGTAACCGGCGCAATTCCCAGGCACTTGGACCATGTGTAATTCGCGAGAAGCGTATAATTGTGCGCGAAACGATGCTCGATCGACGTGAGCAAACCGTTGTAGTTGGCATTAGCGCCGTCGTACGCAACGGTCATTTGCGAGTAGTATTGGCCGACGGCTGGATTTGCCAAAGAGAGAACACGTCTCGTCTGCGTGTTGCCCGTCGATGAACACGGCTTACCTGCGCACGTGCCCGGAATATAGACTGCCGGATTCGTCTCATTGCCGATCCAAAGATGAGAGGTCTTGTTGCCCAGATAAGAAATGGAAAAGACCCAGTCCGCAGCAAACTGGTGTTGCACGCTGAAATTCCATTGTGCGACGTAAGGTGCGTGCAGATGCGGCGGTAGAAATACTTCTGCGTTCGCCCGCGGGAACGCTACGTCCTTAGTCAATGGCGGAAGCGGAAAGGGATTGCCTCCGGAAACGTTCGCCCACGGATTACTGAACTGATAAGGACCAGCGGTGTTGGTCACTTGCGGGCCGAACGGAGGATTTTGAGCCACCATACGATATGGGATGAAGCTTCCTACTGTGTCATACAGGATACCGCCGCCCACCCGGATCGTTGTTTTGCCGTTGTGGTCGGGGTTGTAGACAATGCCCAGGCGAGGAGAAAGATTCGTAAGCTGTCTGGCCGTGAACCCATTACTGATTCCTGGATCGCCATAAAACAGAGAGCCGGCTGGCGCATGTACGTAAACGCTGCTACCTTGCCCGGCGTCGAAAGCCGCTCGCGAAAATGTGCCGCCCCGATTGTAATGGTCGTGAGTGGGGAACATCGGTTCCCAACGCAGGCCCATGTTGACGACCAGCCCGGGACTGACATGATAGGTATCCTGAAAATATAAACCGATGATGTTCTGACGAAGATCGTTCAGTTGCTGGCCACTCTGACTGAATGAGTTCATCTTACCCGTCAGAAAATCCAGCAGCGGATCGTTGCTGTACTGGCCGTTAAAGTTGAATGCGCCATTGTCCTGATAGTGATTCTGCTGGACGTCGCGCGTTCTGAGGAAATCCACACCGAAGGCCATCTGATGTTTGCCGCGCAGGATATCCATATCATCTGCCACTTGATAGCTGGTGATGTTGAATATGCCGAGAGCACAGGTGCCGCAGCCGACAGTAAATCCTCCGTTGTTGACGGTGACCTGCAAAAAGTTGCCGGTGCCCTGGTACAGGTTTTGGACTCCTAACGAGGTGGCGTTGATCCCGCTGGTATTCGGTCCACGGCTGTCCGTTCTACGCCCAAAAGTAGTGTGAAAGGAGTTCACAGTAGAGGGGTTGAGCGTATAAGTATCGCCCAGCACAAACGTCTGCGCCCGCTCCACATTTCCCGGCACAGAGGTTACCAGGGCGTCCTGAGGATCGAAGAATGCCGCGAGAGTATAGTTATCCAGAAAATAACGTCCGTACAGATTGTGTTTGGGGCTGATCATCCAGTCAACGCGCCCGACATACTGCGACTCGTTGGACTGTACGGGAATTCCATAAATGGTCCTGCCGCACGGGTCCGCTGTCTGAGGCAAATACTTGGTGAGGGCTACTGATGCCGGATCAAAACGCGCGGGACTGATCTGACCGTTCGGCAATGGGATGCCTGTAACAGGATCTCTCACCGCGCGAGCCACGCCGCCTGCCTGGCAGCTCGCTCCATCGAGGACACTGAAGTTGCCCGCGAGCGCCGCCGCAGTTGGAACAAATGCGGTCGTCGCGGACGGGGCCTGCCGGATATTCGACTGCTGAAAACCGCCGAAAAAGAACAGCTTGTCCCGAATAATTCTGCCGCCGAACGTCCCGCCGAACTGATTCCGTTTCAAACCGTCCTGTCTGGTAGCGAAGTAATTGATGGCATTAACATTGCTATTACGGATGAACTCGAAAAGGTCGCCGTGCCACGCATTTGATCCGGACTTCGTGACGGCGTTTACCACTCCGCCCGGATGCAAGCCGTTGCGGGCTGGCAACGTGCTGGTTTCTACGCTGAATTCCGCCAGCGCGTCGGGAAAAGGGAAAGGCATATTCACGTTTGTGAAGCTATCGTTGTTATCCCCGCCGTCGAGCAGGTAATTCGTCGCATTACCGGCGCTGCCCGCAATGGAGATTGACTGGGAACTGAAGAAGCTTTTGCTGCCGGTGTTGGTTCCATCACTGTGATTGATGGAAGCACCGGAAATGGTGATGAGCTGTGTCGGGTCCCGGCCATTTAACGGCAAATCGACAATCCGGCGCTGATCGATAACCTGAGAGATAGTGTTTTGCTGTGTCTGCACCATGGTCGCATTTGCCCGGACTTCCACTTTCTCCATCAACTGTCCTATTTTCATAGTCACGTTGATTTGGATATCGTCGTTCACCCGCAAATGGATGCCGGTCTGCTCGTAAGTTTGAAAGCCTGAGGTGTTTGCTCGAAAGGTGTAATCACCAATCGGGAGGTTCGTGATGGCATAAAGCCCATCCGAGTTCGTAACCACATTGTGGACCATACCGGTATCTACCGCGATGATCGTGACGTGAGCTTCGCTTAGTACTGCGCCTCCCGGATCTGTGATGCGCCCGGTCACGGTAGCATTTGAGACCGCCTGTGCAAAGCATCCTGATGCCATCCCAAGCACCAGCAAAAGGATGGAGAGATGACATGTAGAGAATCGCACGTCTGTTTTCCTGGACATTGGACCTGCTCCTCAATGAACCAGCTTAGACGAATCTTTCAACTGGTTGCTTCGCGTATGCACATACATGACGGTGATACAATCGCATGCGCATTGGTCGGACAATATCACATCGGTTTTCTCGTACTCACGAGAAAAAAAGTTCCAACCCGAGATCAGGAGGCTTGAAAGAATGACCGTTCCAGACTTTCCGGCTGTACAACGCCGTGACATTTTGAAGTTGTTTGCTGCAACAATGGCGTGCAAATCCTCTGGCCGCGCTCTCATCAACTCCTGTGGCTGGATCGCCATTGTCCTGGACGCTGATGATTCAGTTGTTGCGAGCATCCCGGTCGAATGGGCTGCCGGGCAACTGCGCCAAGCTTTAGTTGCAAGAGACAGGCCTGCGGAAATTGTCCGATCGCTCGGTGAGGCGAAAGGCGCCGATTTCGTTGTGTTGGCAGCAAATCCCACTGCCGATTTGGCGAAGTCCTTTTTATCCGGCGGTGCTCCCCTTAAAGGTGCAGATACTTTACGGTTGGCTCCCGGTCGTCTGGGTGAGTCTCCTGCCATTTTGGTGTCCGGAAGTGATGGGAGGGGATTTGTGTACGGCCTGCTCGAATTGGCAGAGCGTGTTCGTTTCAGCGATGATCCTGGAGCCGGATTGCACTTGGCTGAGACTGTCGAGGAGACCTCCCCGAATGAAGTCAGGAGTGTGGCGCGTGCTTTTTGCAGTGAGATCGAAGATAAGCCCTGGTATTACGACAAAGACTTTTGGCGAGGTTATCTGGATCTGCTTGCCACCAGCAGATTTAACCGCTTTAATTTCGTTTATGGTTTTGGATACGATTTCCCGCGTGGCGTAACGGGGGATTACTTTCATTTCCCGTATCCATACCTGGTCGATGTTCCCGGCTATAACGTTCGGATTGTTCAACTCGTCAACTCACAAGGCAGTCAAAATCCTGTCCCGCTGAGCGCTGAAGAGCGCAACAAAAATTTTGAGGCACTACGGTTCATTGCCGCTGAGACGGCTCGCCGGGGGCTGCAGTTTCAACTGGGCATTTGGACTCATGCCTACCAGTGGACCGATAGCCCTCATGCCGATCACCGCATTGAAGGACTCACGCCGGAGAACCATGCACCATACTCTCGTGACGCCCTGGCTATAATCTTGAAGAATTGCCCGGAGATCCAGGGGCTAACGCTTCGCGTGCATGGCGAGAGTGGAATTCCGGAAGGAAGCTATCCATTTTGGAAAACCTTGTTTGAAGCGATCTCCGGCTGTGGTCGCAGGATCGAAATCGACATGCATGCAAAAGGCGTGAATCAAACCATGATTGACCTAGCCGTCAATACAGGCATGCCGGTCAAACTGGGCGCAAAGTATTCAGCGGAACACCAGAGCCTTGGTTACCATCAGGCAGACATCCGTGAACTGGAGATACCCCGCCCCGACCGCATGGAAACCGGACTCTTCAGCGTCAGCAACGGCGACCGCCGGTTTACCCGCTATGGATATGCTGATTTCTTTCAGCAGGGCAGCCGTTACAAGGTCCTTTTCCGTCTATGGCCCGGAACTCAGCGACATCTGCTCTCGGCCGATCCGGAGATGGCGGCCGCTTTTGGACGGACATCGAATCTCTGCGGCGCTGCCGGGTTGGAGCTTTGTGAGCCCCTCACGTTCAAAGGACGAGAAGGTTCCGGACAACCAGGCGGCCGCTGCGCGTATGCCGATTCGTCTTTAGATCCGAAGTATGACTGGAAGAAATTTGAATATTACTATCGCGTGTGGGGAAGCCGTCTTTACAATCCGAATGCCGATCCGGAAAGCTGGCGCAGGTATTTAAAAGGCGATTTCGGCAAAGCAGCAGAACCAATTGAAACGGCTGTGGCAAACGCTTCCCGTATTCTTCCTTTGATCACGACGGCTCATCTTCCCTCGGCGTCGAACCACTCATTTTGGCCCGAAATCTACGCAAACATGCCAATTGTCATCGGCAGCGAACGTTCGCCTTACAGCGATACGCCCGATCCAAAATGCTTTGGAACCGTCAGCGCTCTCGACCCGCAACTCTTTTCATCGATCGTCGAGCACACCGGCGACCTGCTGGCGAATCGTGTCAATCCGAAGTATTCTCCGACTGAGATAGCGCAATGGCTGGATGATTATACGTCAGCAGCTTTAACAGCTTTAAGTAGTTCCCGCACAAAAGCAAAATCGACCGAGTCTCCCGAATTCCGCAGGATGCAAGAAGACGTTCTGATTCAAATTGGCTTGGGGCAATTTTTTGCTGCAAAGTTGCGGAGTGGGGTACTCTTTGAAATCTACAAGCAGACCGGAGATGCCGATGCTGCGAAACTAGCGATCGAGCATTATCGCAAGGCGCGCAACTTCTGGGAGGCCATGGCGCGTCGGGCGCAAAAGGTCTACCGTGCCAACATCACCTATGGATCTGTCCCGATTCGGCAAGGCCATTGGATGGATCGTCTGGACGGTATTGATAAAGACGTAAGTGCGATGCAAGCGGCCTTGCAGCACAAACCGGATACCCAGGCCGGATCTCGGCAAAATAGCCAACAGGCGATACGTGCTGTTCTTCAGCCACATCTTCGTCCTTCTATTGCCTGTGATCATACGCCGCCACAAGTTTTTCATCCGGGAACCGCGTTGCCCTTGTCGCTTTCTCTAAATAACAGGAACGGAACTGCGTCGCTCTCTTCTGCTCTCCTAATTTACCGGCATGTAAATCAGGGAGAGCGCTGGCGTACTGTGGAGATGGAACGAGCAGGAACATCCTTCCAGTCTGTGATTCCGGGTGACTATATGAACTCGCCTTTTCCGCTGCAGTACTACTTCGAGTTTCGACATGGGAGCTCTGTGTCTTGGCTCTATCCGACATTCAACAAGCCGCTGTCAAACCAGCCTTACTTTGCTGTTTACAAAAGGAAGGCTTAGGGTGGGTAGCATAGAACGCTTATTTACCGCTTATGCATAAAACTTTCCCTTTTGCCAATGACGAGCCCGCTTGACATACCGGAATAATCGCGATAATCCTAGCTAAGTTCTAGCTTATGGCATTCAGTTTCATAGTGTGAAACCTGTCAAGCAGGCCCGTTTTATATGGTTGACGACATCTATCGAGTACGGGTTATCGACCGAGCTTTGTCGATTGTAAATCTCCTCTCCGTCATGGATCAGCCACTTGCCCCTGCGGAGATCACGGTGAAACTTCGATTGAACAAGAGCACTGTTCACAGACTCTTAGCTGTGCTGGAGCACCATCGATATGTCGAGCGCGATGCACTCTCCGGGAGATACCGGCTGGGCTTGAAGCTTGCAGAACTCGGAAACATTGCCCTTTCCCGTTTTGATCTGCAAAGAGTGGCGCGGCCGTTTGTCGAGCGATTGATGCAGGAGACCGGAGAAACAGCGCATCTGGGTATTATGCAGCAAAACGAGGTCGTGTCTCTCGTGAACATTGAAACGCAGCGGTCAGTACGAACGCCCTCGACCGTTGGCAGACGCAGCCCAATCCATTGCACATCACAGGGCAAAGTCATATTGGCCTATATGCCCCAACCGCAGGTTGCAAACATTTTGCGCGGATACTCTTTTGTTGCTTATACAGACAGGACAATCCGGGAAGGAAGCGCTTTCCGTGCTGAACTCGCGAAGGTGCGAAAGCTGGGTTTTTCTTTGGATAACGAGGAATTCGAGAGCGGGTTACGGTGCATTGGCGCCCCTGTCCGCGACCACACAGGAACCGTTATTGCCGGGATCAGTATAGCCGGGCCGCGCTTTCGAATCACGCCTCAACTTACTCCAACGTTAATCCAAAACGTGGTCCACGCTGCGGGGGATTTGTCTGCGGCTCTAGGCTACACCCAAGCGAATGCCCCTACCTAGTGACCAACCTCACAGATAATAAGCACAACCTGCCAGCAAGAATTTGAGGAATTCATGCATCCAGAAAATATCTCTTCCCCTGTCTTAGTTGAGAACCATACAGCCGCCACGTTGACCATGCCCGAGGGGCCTAGTGAGGCGGCTATTCTGGCGCCAGCGGTGCGAGCGTTTCTCGTTGCTTTGTCAAACCAATTTGAGCCGGTGCGAAAGCAGTTGCTTCAACGCAGAAAAGAGCGTGCCGCAGAACTGCGTGCTGGCAAGTCACTCGATTTTCTCGAAGAGACAGCAGGCATTCGCAGGGGGGATTGGACCGTTGCTTCGATTCCCGCCGATCTCCAGGATCGAAGAGTGGAAATTACTGGTCCTGTGGATCGAAAGATGATCATCAACGCTCTCAACTCCGGTGCCAAGGTGTTCATGGCGGACCTGGAGGATTCAAATTCTCCTACCTGGCGCAACAGCTTGGACGGACAGGTGAATTTGCGTGATGCGGTTCGAGGAGAAATTTCATTCGTCAGCCCGGAAGGCAAGTCGTACCAGCTCGGTCCCACCGCCGCCGTACTTTTTGTGCGACCCCGCGGCTGGCATCTGGTAGAAAAGCACTTTCTCGTAAACGGAGAGCCGATCTCCGGTTCCTTCTTCGATTTCGGCCTCTACTTTTTTCACAATGCGGCCGAGCTACTGCGACGTGGCAGCGGCCCTTATTTCTACCTGCCAAAAATGGAAAGCCACCTGGAAGCTCGATTGTGGAACGATGTCTTCAATTTCTCCCAGGATTATCTGGGCGTTCCACGCGGGAGCATCCGCGCGACCGTATTGATTGAAACCATTTGGGCTGCTTTCGAGATGGACGAGATTCTCTACGAGCTGCGGGACCATTCAGCGGGATTGAATTGCGGCCGTTGGGACTACATTTTTAGCTTTATCAAGACATTCAGCCATCGCCCGGATCGTATTCTGCCGGATCGCACCCAGGTCACAATGACCAGTCACTTCCTCAAGTCTTATGTTGACCTGCTGATTCAAATCTGTCATCGCCGCGGGATTCATGCCATGGGAGGCATGGCGGCGCAGATTCCGATCAAGAACGATCCGGAAGCTAATGAGCGAGCTCTTGAAAAGGTGCGGGCCGATAAACTGCGCGAAGTAAAAGCGGGCCATGACGGCACCTGGGTAGCTCATCCGGGTTTGGTCGCGATTGCCAAATCCGTTTTCGACGAGTATATGCCGCAACCCAACCAGATCTCGCGCTTACGGGAAGACGTTCATGTGACCGCCGAAGACCTGCTTCGAGTTCCCACGGGGGAAATTACAGAAAGCGGGTTGGAAGTCAATATTGACGTTGGTATCCAGTACCTGGAAGCTTGGCTGCGTGGAAATGGCTGCGTACCGATCTATCATCTGATGGAGGACGCTGCCACTGCTGAAATCTCACGAGCACAACTTTGGCAATGGGCAAAGTATGACGCGGAAATGATCAATCACGAACGTATCACCATAGAAACTGTGGCTCGGACGATCCCTCGGGTTCTGGCGAGACTGAGAGAGCGGATAGGAGCAAAGGCTTTTGACTCCGGAAATTACGAGCTCGCGGCAAAGTTGTTCCAGGAGATGACGGCGAGCAAAGAATTTCCAGAGTTTCTGACCATCCCTGCGTATCAGTATCTGGCATGAAGATTTACAAGGATGGGCAGCACCGGCTGTTTGAAAACGACGCGGAAACCGCTGGGGTAGTCTCCAGCATGCTGCTGGAACTGGAAAGGGACCGCATGGACGCCGTGCGGAAATACAGCCGGCAGTTCGACGGCTGGGACCCGCCGACATTTCGGCTTTCGCGACAACGGATTGAAGAGACGATTCAGCAGCTTCCGGAGCAGGCAATTCGCGATACAGAATTCTGTCAGGCCAACGTCCGTGCGTTTGCGCAGGCGCAACTTGACACGTTGCGTCCGCTGGAAGTGGAAACACGCCCCGGTGTAATCCTTGGCCATCGCCACATTCCCGTGCAGTTTGTCGGGAGCTACATCCCGGGTGGCCGCTACCCCATGTTCGGCTCCGCGCAGATGAGTATCATTCCCGCACGGGTCGCGGGCGTGAAACGGATTATCGCCTGTACCCCTCCGGTGAAAGGAAAGGGCTTTTTCCCCGCAACGATCAATGCCATGGCGCAGGCCGGTGCAGACGAGATTTATATTCTCGGCGGAGTTCCCGCCATGGCGCTAATGGCCTTTGGATTAAGTGATTCACCACCGGTGGACATGCTTTGCGGAGCCGGAAATAAATATGTCGCCGAAGCGAAACGCCAACTTTTCGGGCGCTGCGGAATTGATCTGCTCGCCGGACCGACCGAGATTCTGATTATTGCTGATGATTCCGCTGATCCTTCCTTGGTGGCCTGTGACCTGCTGGGCCAGGCGGAACACGATCCGGCAAGCGGCGTATGCCTGATCTGTTTGAGCGCCGCTTTCGCCGAGCGTGTGGTGGCCGAAGTGGAAGCGCAGTTAGCGACTTTGCCGACACGTGATGTAGCGAGCCTATCCTGGCGCGATAACGGGATCATATACATTGCTGACTCTGCGGACGAGGCAGTCGAACTGAGCGACAACTATGCTCCGGAACACCTGGAACTTCATGTTCGTGACGTTGACTCTTACTCTCAGAAGCTTGTTAATTACGGGTCGCTTTTCATCGGTGAAGAGACCACGGTGGCTTACGGCGACAAGACCATCGGAACGAACCACATACTGCCGACGAGCCGTGCAGCGCGATATACCGGTGGCGTCTGGGTGGGCAAATTCCTGAAAACCTGCACTTACCAGCGCATGACGCGCCAGGCGAGCATTGAGATTGGGAAAGTGACGGAACGTCAATGCGAGTTGGAGAATATGCTTGCACACGCGATTACCGCACGGGTTCGAGTTGATCGCTACGGGAAAGACTCAGTGGACAGGATTTAACCTGCGCTCATGCAAGTCGCGATCATTTTTGTTGCATTGGCGCTTTTGATGATTGCTGCTTACCGGGGCGTCAGCGTGATCTTATTTGCGCCGGTAGCGGCCCTCCTGGCTGTTGTATTCACCGATCCTGGAGCAGTTTTGCCAGTCTATTCCGGCGTGTTTATGGAACGGATGGCCGGATTTGTAAAGCTGTACCTGCCGGTGCTTTTGCTGGGCGCTGTTTTCGGGAAGCTCATGGAGTTATCCGGCTTTGCTTACTCCATCATCAGTTCTGTGCTACGGTTCGTAGGCCCTAAGCATGCGATCTCTTCCGTAGTGTTGGTGTGCGCTCTGCTTACCTATGGAGGCGTTTCGCTGTTCGTGGTAGCGTTTGCCGTTTATCCGTTTGCATCGCAGCTGTTTCGATCTTCCAATATCCCGAAACGATTGCTGCCGGCTTCGATTGCGCTGGGTGCTTTTACCTTCACCATGGATGCGCTGCCTGGGTCACCGCAAATTCAGAACGTCATTCCTACTTCGTTCTTTCATACCGATACCTGGGCGGCTCCAACTCTGGGGATCGCCGGTGCTATTTTCCTGTGCGGTTCCGGTTTGCTCTATCTGGAATGGCGGCGACGGGCCGCTGAACGCAATAAGGAGGGATACGAAGACAAAAGCTCAAACGAGCCTGAACCGGAATCCCCAGCGAGGTGTCCGCATCCGTCCGTCGCCATGATTCCGCTGCTGCTCGTTGCTGCTTTGAACTTCTGGCTAACAGCGACCGTCCGAACTCGCTACAGTGGTCCGTTTTCCTTCCTCGCTACTGGTATCAGCGGAGTGAGTCTGCTCGATCCTTCGCCTTTTCGTGCTTTGTGGCCTATCGAGTGCGCGTTAAGTGTCGCGATCGCCTTCGTGCTGCCGTGGTGCCTCGCGTCAGGCGCTCAGCTTCTCCGAACCGCGCTCAACGCCGGGGTTGGAGGAGCGGCCCTCGCGGCTCTCAATGTTGGCTCCGAATACGGATTTGGAGCCGTGATTGCGTCATTGCCGGGCTTTCAGATCGTCAGCCATCACCTTACCTCTTTTGCCGGTAATCCTCTCGTAAATGTTGCAATCACCAGTAACATTCTGGCCGGGATCACAGGTTCCGCTTCCGGGGGCTTAAGCCTTGCTTTGGGAGCCATGGGGGACCTCTACTTGCGACAGGCTTCGGCCAGCGGTATTCCGCCTCAAGTGTTGCACCGGGTGGCTGCCATGGCGAGCGGAGGAATGGATACGCTTCCGCACAACGGCGCCATTATTACATTGCTTTCCATCGTGGGCCTCAGCCATCGTGTCGCCTATCGGGATATCTTCGCTTTGACAATGCTCAAGATTACTGCCGCCTTTTTCGTGATTGCTCTTTATGAAGTAGTGGGCATCCCCTGAGGAGGGCGTCGGCTCTTGACTGCGATTTCGACTTGACAATCGTCTGGCATTAACATATAAAAAATCCAAATTTGAATTTGATACCCGGTTTCATAGCGTGAAACTCTGTGATTTCTCGGAGCCGGGTCGTGGCCAGTCCATGTTGGCCTGGAGGTAAAGTCCATGAAGCCTAGTCTGAAGTACTTTTCGATAGCTTGGTTGGTCGTGACGCTCGCGTTAGTGGTTCCGCTTAAGTCACAAGAAACACGTGCCACATTGAGCGGCACCATAACGGATCAATCAGGCGCCGCAGTTGCCAATGCGACACTGCATCTGACCAACGTTGATACTGCCGTGGCAGCCACAACGCAAAGCAATCAACTCGGTCAGTACCATTTCCTGTTTGTGAATCCCGGCACTTACCGGCTCGCGGCAGAAATGGCCGGCTTCCGGGGCTTCGTTCGCGAGGGCATTCAACTCGCGACGAATCAGGCTGCCACGCTAGACGTAACGCTCCAACTGGGCAATCAGGCCGAGACGATCACGGTAGCAAGCCAAGCGCCTTTGCTGGAGGCTGAGAAGGCAGACCGGGGAGCAGTGATAGAAACAAAGGCTTTGGCTGAGCTGCCGACCATCACGCGAACGCCCATCCTGCTTGCGACATTAGCGCCGGGCGTTGTGGCTACCAACCCCCGTTATGACTTAACACCTTTCTCCAATTCCGGACTTACCACGTGGTCGATAAACGGCAGTACCTCTCTGAGCACCGAATTCTTATTGGATGGAGCGCCGAATGCTGTCGTTTATCAATCCCAGCCAAGTATTGCCTTCGTTCCTCCTACCGATGCAGTGCAGGAATTAAAAGTAATTGCCAATGCCTATGACGCGCAGTACGGCCATAACGGAGGTGGCGTGATCAGCATGGTAAGCAAGAGCGGTACAAACCAATTACATGGTTCCGGCTACGAATTTTTGAAGCGTCCCTGGTTGAACGCTAATACCTTCTCCAACAATGCTAAGGGACTGGCGCGTGACTATAATACTCTCGACGAATACGGCTTCAGCCTGGGTGGTCCGGTGCTGCTGCCAAAGGTTTATAACGGCAAAGATCGTACCTTTTTCTTTACTTCTTGGGAGAGCTACCAGCAGAACATTGTTTTTCCAACGAACGACATATCTTCAGTACCCACGGCTGCGCAAAGATCGGGCGACTTCTCGCAAACTTTCAATGCTTCCGGCCAGTTGATGCCCATCTATGATCCATTAAGTGGCCGTGCTGTCGGGAATAATTGGGTTCGAACGCAATTTCCCGGCAATAAAATTCCAGCCAACAGAATCGACCCGGTTGGCCAAGCAGTCGTTAATCTCTATCCTTTGCCGAATACGCTCACGGCGGGGTCGGTTCCATGGCAGAACAACTTTTTTTATCAGAACGATGTGACTTGGTACGACTTTCACAATTTTGTCGCTCGCATGGACCATAACTTCGGCGAGAAGGAGCGCATCTATGGACGGTATATCTGGAACAGCCAAACGCTTCACCAAAACTCAAATGGAATTCCAGGGTACGGCGCGGACCTTCGCGAAGGTGTGAAGGGCAATAATGGGCTGCTTTTCGATTCATTGACCGTGCTCAGTGCCAACACGACATTTGACCTGCGCGCGTCCGTTCTCCGCTGGATTCAAGACTATAAGCCGACAACATGGGGCGATTACAACGCCAGCGTCGTCGGTTTTCCGCAAAGCCTTATTAATCAACTGCAGGAGCCGAACCGATTTCCCACCTTTACGATCAACAGCTACAAGAATCTCGGGTCTTCGTCCGGCAATGTCTGGTATACCGGCAATACTCTGATTGCTATTCAGCCTACTCTCAGCACCGTGCAAGGGAGGCATTCCTGGCGGTTCGGCCTCGACTTCCGGTGGAATCGTTATGCCAACTACCAATCCGTTGGCAGCGGAAGCTTGTTTAACGTGGATCGTGGATTTACGCGCAGCAATTACCTGACTCAAGACGCGCTCAGCGGGAACGCGATCGCTTCGCTGCTTTTAGGCACGGCGGCTTCCGGCGAGGCGGACTATGTTGCCAGCCCCTACTATAGTTTTCGATACTTCGCGCCCTTTGTGCATGACGACTTTAAAGTGTCTCGCCGTTTAACTCTGAACCTTGGCTTGCGATGGGATATCAATGCTCCTGTCACGGAGAAGTACAACCGTGCAAATCGAGGATTCTTGACGGATCAGGTGAATCCGATTTCCAATCGGATCAACCAAACGGCTTTTCCGGGATACAAGGTTTACGGTGGGATTGGATTCGCCGGACAGAACGGCCAGCTCGGTTCTCCGTTCAGCACAGATTGGAATAATTTTCAGCCTCGCGTGGGTGCTGCCTTCCAGCTCACTCCAAAAACCGTGCTGCGGGGCGGTTACGGCATCTCCTATATCAACACGGTCTCGACTGGAAGCAACTTGGGTTTCAGTCAGACGACTGCGTTTGTGTCGTCAACAGATGCCGGACGGACCCCAGCGACTTATCTGTCAAATCCATTCCCAAACGGCATTTTGCGACCCTCGGGCGCGAGCTTGGGATTGGCGACACTGTTAGGCCAAAACATAACCTACTCGGATCCTTCGGGAGCATTTGGATATGTTCATAGTTTTTCGTTCGGTATTCAGCAGCAATTTCCGGCACAGATTGTGATGGAAGCCTCTTACGTCGGGTCTCGAACTCTGGAATTACCAACCACTCATGCTGTCAACGAGCTCTCCCCTGCGAATCTGGCGCTCGGAGATCCGAGTAAAGGCGGCTCCGCCAGTTATCTGACAGCGCAGGTCGCCAATCCGTTTGCGGGACTTCTCCCCGGCACCAGTCTTAACGGTGCGATCATCCCGCGTCAACAACTGCTACGTCCCTTTCCTGAGTTTTCGGGCGTAACCGTGCAGGACCAGCCGAACGGAAGGCTCTGGTATAACGCACTGCAGGTAAAGTTCGACAAGCGTTATTCGCGCGGCCTGCTGGTCAATGGCTCGTACACGCTTTCGAAAAATCTTCAGTCCGTCAATTACTTAAATCCGCAAGACTCAGCACCGGCGCGCAGTTTGGTGCCCTGGGACCAGACCCATCGGCTGGTCATTGCGGCAGTATATGAGCTGCCGTTCGGTCCCGGCAGAAAGTTTGTGAGCCAGTCCAATGGCCTGGTAAGCCGTTTAGTGGGCGGCTGGCAGCTTGCGACAAGTACGACATTTCGTTCGGGAACTCCAATGACTGTTCCGATTGTTTCGCCAGCCACGACAAGTAATCTTGGCCTGGTGACGGCTCCTGGCGTTGCCGTGCTGGGCGATCCGCGCCTTGATAACCCGACATGGGATCGGATGTTCAAGACCGGTCTGATCGACGCTACTGGTGTTGTGCGAAACGTTGCTCCAGGTGAACAGCCAGTCTTCCAGATACAGCCTGCTTATACGCTGCGCACCAGTTCGCAGTACTTCGGGAACTTGCGGAATCGCTGGGGGCCGGAGTTCAACGTCACGCTGGCAAAGAACACAACTATTCGAGAGAACTATTTAATCCAGTTGCGAGCAGAAGCATTCAACCTGTTCAATCATCCGATTTTCGGTAGTGATCCGGTGATTGATCCCACCAACGCCAACTTCGGCGCTCTGCTTCGAAACAACGGACAGTCCAATATTCCGCGACAACTGCAACTCGGCATCCGATTGAGTTTTTAAGGCGAGGAACTTCGAAGATACATGGAAATAAATCGTAGGCAATTTGTCGTTTTGCCGGGGGCTGCATTGGCTGGTTCGCTGTTTGCAACTCCCGCCCCCGCCGCGAACACACAGCCGTGGCACCAGAGGATACGCCGCGTGGGTCAGGTCAATATGACTGAACATGATCCGGTTGACATGAACGTCGAAGAGTGGGCCGATTATTGGGCCAGCTTGAAAGTGGATGCGGTACAGGTAAGCGTGACCGGCATTCTGGCTTTCTATCCGTCAAAGGTTCCTTATCATCGGCACGGTAAATTTTTGGGTGACCGGGATTTTTTCGGTGATTGCTGCAAAGCCGCCAAGAGACGTGGGATGCGAGTACTGGCGCGCATGAGCCCCGACCTGGAGTGGGAGGAAGCGCTGCAGCCGCATCCCGAGTGGTTTGAAAGAACGGCGGATGGTAAGCCTGCCGCTCATACCGAAGATCCGAGGCTATACCGGACCTGTATGTTCACGACGTACTTTACGGAACATATTCCCGCGATCATGCGTGAGGTCAACTCCCGTTACGATGTCGATGGCATTTTTACGAACGGTTGGCCTCCGTTGGGGCGATTACCGGTTTGTTATTGCAATGAGTGCCGGAAGCTTCCCCCCGAAGGTACCCCAGCCTATTGGAACAAGTTTAACGACCGTGCGATCGAACTGTGGGATCTCTACGATGCCATTGCCAAGGAGAAAAAGCCTGACAGTCTTTACTTCGGCAATCTTGGCGGATCAATTCGCTGCACGGCGAATCTGAAAACACTCGGTGATAAAACTTATTGGTTCAACTGCGATAACCAGGGTCGTGGCGGAGATGATACGCCGATCTGGGGTTGTACGTTGCAAGGGCGTGTTTGTAGTGCCGTGATGAAGGGTAAGACGAGCACGAATGTGACCGCTGCCTGGTCCACGGGAGCGATCCGCTGGCGAAATGCGTCGAAGAGCCCGCAGGAGGCGCAGATGTGGATGAATGAAACCGTGGCGAGCGGTATGGTGCCCTGGTACCATTTCATCGGCGGCGAGCACGGCCTTGGTGAAGACCGGCGCTGGCACGAACCGGGCCGCCAGTACTTCAACTGGCTCGCCAAACACGAACGGCATTTTTTCAATAAACAGCCCATCGCGAATTTGGGTGTAGTCATGGGCCAGCGTACCCAACTGTTCTACAAAACGCCGTTTAAAGGGAGCGCACAGCAATATATTGATGGCATCTACTATGCGCTGCTCGAAGGACGCTTTCTTTTCGACTTCGTGCATGAGGATGATCTCCGGGCCGACAACCTGAAGAAGTATAAAGCGCTGGTTCTGCCCAACACGGCTCTTTTGAGTGATGAACAGTGCAGGCAGTTACAGGCCTATGTGCAAGCAGGCGGATCGCTGCTGGCCACTTTTGAAACGAGCCTGTATACGGAACGCAATGAGCGGCGGGCAGACTTCGGCTTGGCGGACGTCTTCGGAATTCAGAAAGCCGGAGAGGTAATCGGGACAAACGGGAATGCCTACTATCAACGCATCGAGCGCAAGCACCCCATTCTCGAAGGCTTCCACGACACAAACTGGATTCCAGGCGCGGAGTACAGGCTGCCGGTGAAGCCAACCGAGACTCCGGTGTTAACAGTAGTGCCAGGGTACCCGGCGTATCCGCCGGAACTGTCCTATCCTCCCAAATCGCATACCGACGAGCCTGCCGTTGTGATCCGTGAGCTTGATAAAAGCCGGCTGATTTACTTTCCCGGTGACATCGAGCGGACGATGTGGAGGTCCGGGCATACAGATCTGACGCGTCTGCTACAGAACTCCATACGATGGCTGCTGAATGACGAAGCACCGGTCACGATCCAGGGTGATGGTGTCATCGAGTCGTTCGCCTGGGAAACGGAGACGGGTTTTGCTGTGCATATACTGAACTATACGAATCCCGCCATGCATCGCGGCTGGATACGCGAGTTTTTCCCGATCGGTGCGCAGAAGGTCAGTATGAAGCTTCCCAACGGGCATCGCGTGAAGCGGATTGAGCTGCTCCGCGCCGAAACCGATGTTCCATTTCATATCGTGAACGGATCTTTGGAGTTTACAATTCCAAAAGTAATCGATTACGAAGTTGCGGCCATTTATCCGGCCTAAGGGAGGAACATAAATATGACGAGACGCGATCTCCTGGCACTGGCGGGTATAGCCCCTCTCAGCTATGGATTAGTTGAAGCCGCCGAAGCGAAGAAACAAATCAAGATTACCGGCATTGAGACCGACCTGCTCCGGTTGCCGCCAGCAGAATTTACGGGTGATGCGATTCACGACTTTGGCGCTACGCCTGGCGGGGTCGTGCTTCGCGTATTGACGGATGCAGGCATTACCGGATGGGGTTACAGCAACTTCGCGACGATCGGAGGTGGCCCGCGTGTGGTCCAGACGATTCTGGAATACGAAGTGAAGCCGGTGCTGATTGGAAAAGATCCGGCATTTCCGAAGAGGATTCGCGCTGATCTATGGCGGGCGCTCGAATATCAGGGAATGCAGGGAATTACGCAGTTTGCATTATCACTGGTCGACATTGCTGTTTGGGACATCCTGGGAAAAGCGGCAGGACTTCCTGTTTACAAGATGCTGGGTGCGGTGCGGGACCGCATGCCCGCTTACGCCATGTGCGGCTGGTATCGCGACAACGACCGTGATCATTTACAATACAAGCGAACGATCAATGAAACGTTGGAACTCGGATATCGCGCATTCAAAGTAAAAGTGGGCCGCTACTCTTTGGAAGACGATGCTGAGCGCATCGAAGTGGGACGCAAAACGGCGGGCAAGGACGTTCGCATTCTTGTGGATGCCAATCAGGCTTTTAATCGCGTGGAAGCCATTCGGCGTGGTCGCGTTTACCAGGAGCTAGGTTGCTACTGGTACGAAGAGCCGCTGCCGCCATGGGATCACAAAGGCTATGGGGAGTTGACGCAGGCGCTCGACATCCGCATTGCCACAGGCGAGAACGAGTACAACAAGCACGCATTTACGGATCTGCTTCTGAACAAGGGCGCCGATGTTGTACAGCCCGATAACCGGCGGGCCGGTGGCCCCACGGAATGGATGGAGATTGGCGCCATTGCGGATGGCTTTGGCGTAGAACTCGCGAGTCACGGTGGCGGTCCAGTCAACATGAATATCTTGTGCGCGATGCCGAATGCGATCTACATGGAGTCGGGTGGCAAGCAGAACATGGTTAATGGCGAAGTTCTGGCTCCGGAAGCACCGGGGATGAGCAGCGAGGTGACACGCGAATTTATCACAGCGCATAAGGTTGCATAGGACATGAAATACCAGTACTTGGGCAGATCGGTCACACTCAGTCTCCTCTTTATTGCTTCGCTGGACGCCCAGATCAGTCAGGCGAGCTTGCAAGGAAGCGTTAAGGACACAACCGGCGCTTCAGTTCCGAGGGCTGCCATTACGCTAAAGGACAAAAACACCGGTTCCCAGCGCTCGACGACGAGCAACGCCTCCGGAGAGTATGCAATTTCAAACCTTGACCCGGCTGAGTACACGCTGACGGTAGGTGTCAGTGGATTCCGGACGGTCGTCGTAGAAAGTCTGATGCTGCATACCGGCGAGCAGTCCACTTATAACGCAACGCTCGAAGTGGGCTCCGCAACACAAGAAATCACCGTGGATGCGGCCGTGCCTCTTCTGAATGTGGCTTCAGCGGAAGTCAGCCATCTTGTGCCGCCTTCGCAGGTGGCGCAGCTACCGTTGAACGGTCGTAATTTTTGGGAGTTGACGCAGTTAACGCCGGGAGCAACCTTCATTCCCCGAGGCCAGACCGCGCAATATAACGGTAGCGAAATTCGGGCCAGAAGCGTAAACGTCACGGTGAACGGCCAGAGCTATATCTTCACAGGGTGGTCATTAGACGGAGCGAACGTCACGAACTTCGAACTCGGGGGCACGCTGATACAGCCCAACGTGGATGCGATCCAGGAGTTCAGCGTCGCTGCCGGCAACATGTCTCCTGAGTACGGCCACACTCCCAACATGATTAACGCTTCGCTCAAAAGCGGCGGCAATTCTTTTCATGGAACCGTTTTTGAGTATCTTCGGAACGACCGGTTCGATGCGCGCAATTTCTTTCTGAGAGATCCCATTCCTTTAAAGCGCAACCAATACGGATTCGCGGTGGGCGGCCCAATTTGGCGCGACCGGATCTTCTTTTTCAGCGATCTCCAGAACACCTCGCTGCGGCAGGGTACTTCCTTCAACTACGTGGTCCCGAGTCTTGCTGAGCGGCGGGGCAATTTCAGCGAGCTGCTTCCCAAACGGATTATTGATCCTTTGACGCGGCAGCCGTTTGCCGGAAATGTAATTCCGGCCAGTCGGATTACGCCACAGGGAAGCTTCTTCTCGTCGCTGCTGCCATTGCCTACTCTCTTGCAAGGCACAATCAGCCGGTCTGCCTTTTCCACTGGAACACCGCTCGATACGAAGCAGGGCGATATCAGGATCGACGCCAACCTTCGGACCAGCGACCTGTTAATGGCTCGCTATTCGATCTCGGACAGCCGGGAATTTAATCCCAATCCGTTTCCCTCATTGAACGGGACAGATCTGCACAGCCAGGCGCAGAATACGACGCTGCGCTGGACCCACATCTTCACGCCCAAGTTGCTCAACGTGGCCCAGGCATCCTATTACAACTCACCGTTCCTTTTTGGTCCCGTGCTGGCAGGGTTTGACCTGCAGTCGCAAGCAGGTGTGCTTGGTTTCAACGATCCGTTAATTACGCCGGTGAAAAGCTTTCCGACGATCAACCTTTCGGGGTACCAGGGCTTCCAGGGCTCACCGTCAGATCAGAGGCCCAAGAGCATTATCATCCACACGTGGCAGTTCAGCGATTCGATGACTTATAGCCTGGCTCGCCACGAGCTGAGATTCGGGATGGAATGGCTTTACCGCCGGGACGCATTCATTATCGGCCAGAATTCTGTCGGCAATTTCAGCTTTGTGGGCACTTATTCCGGGGATGCATTCGCCGATATGCTGCTCGGTTATCCGGATAATGTTACCCGTAGCGCCTTTCAAACCATTCAGGGCAATTTCGACAATTTCAAATCGTGGTACTTCAACGACAACTTCAGGGTAAGGCCCAACTTGACTCTCAACCTGGGACTCCGCTACGAGATCAATCCGTTCTTCCAGGGAATTCGAAAAACCAGGAGCGGCTTCGATCTGCAATTGGGCAAAGTAATCGTTCCCAGTGGTACTCCCCCAAACGCACAGCCACTCACGCCCCAACTGCTGGCCCTGTTCGAGGATCGGATTCTGTACACGGACAATCTGGGACTACCCCCATCGGTATCGCCGTCTGCACGAAACAACTGGGCGCCTCGCGTCGGCCTGGCCTGGAGCCCATCGGGATCGCAGAAATGGGCGGTTCGCGCGGGCTACGGAATCTTCTACACCTTCCCTGATACGAATCTGCTGAACAATACCGTCGTTACCGTTCCATTTGTCGATAATGTAACGGTCTTCAACGATCGGCCGCCCGCAATCCCGAAGCGGACCTTCGCAGATTTCTTCCTCGGCCAGCCGATTGCCGCGGCGAATCCGAATCCTGGTCAGCCTTGTGCGTTTGGGTTTGCGGCTCTATCGTGCGATACGCCCGGAATCACGGCGAGCCTGGTTCATTTGAAGCAGCAGTACACGCAACAATGGAATTTTTCCGTGGAAAGGCAGATCGGCTCTCGGGTGGCTGCAACCATTTCCTACGTGGGAAACAAGACTCTCCATTTGCAACAGGGAATCCGAAGGAACGATCCGCCGCCAGGTCCGGGAAACATTCAGACGCGTCGCCCTTACCCGCAGTGGGGGCCCATCGGTCTTCAGGAGTGGGGCGGGCACGGTAACTACAATGCACTGCAGACTTCCATCAACTTTCGCGACTGGCATGGGTTAACTCTCATGGGCTCCTATGTTTTTTCTAAGTGCCTGGACGACGGCACTGACGAGAGTGGACCGGTGGCGACACAACTGTACGGCACGAATTACGCTCCCTGCGACTTCGATCAAAAGCATACGGGATCAATAAGCTTTAACTATGCTCTTCCATTCGGGCGAGGAAGAGCATTTCTCAACAGCAACTCGCGCTTTCTAAGGTATACAATAGGCAACTGGAACTTTTCCGCTGTGACGGCCCTAAAATCGGGTCTGCCCTTTACTCCGACGATTAATGGCGATATTGCTAATACGGGTGTTGGTTCACAGCGCCCTCATGCTATGGGCCAACCGTTACTAATCGGGAATGTTTCGTGTTGGTTTTATGTGTCTTCCAACTTGAGCTGTCGTTCCCTGGCCCCGAATGCTACGGATTCCTTCTCAGTGCCGGCGCAATATACATACGGGAACGCAGGCCGGAACATCTTGCGCGGCGATCGGCTGATACAACTCGACGTTTCACTGATGAAGGAGTTTCCCTTTACCGAGACGAAGCGGTTGGAGTTTCGAGCCGAAGCTTTCAACATTGCCAATCACCCGGTATTTAACGCGCCGACGACGACAATCAATCTCGCATCCGGCGGACAGGTGTCGTCCACTCTGAACAGCAATCGAATCCTTGAGTTTGCTCTAAAATTCTATTTCTAACGATGTGGAGAAAGCTTGCGTGTTTGATAGCTGGATATATGACCCTGGGCGGGGTTCTGTTTGGTCAGCTGGATCGGGCGGGACCTCCCACCAGCGCCAATTCGCTGGCGCGTGACACAGCGCGTGTGTCGGCAGGCGCTGACCGGTTTCGGCAGCTTTGTACCGGGTGTCATGGCCGTGACGGCGAAGGCGGCCAGGGAGAGGGACGAGGCCCAAACTTAGCCACGAACTGGGAAGTACGGCGGGTCAAGGACCAGGAGCTCTTCAGTTTCATAAAAAACGGAGTCAAAGGAACGGCCATGCCGGCCTTTTCTCTCCCGGACGAACAGATCTGGCAGCTCGCGGCGTTTGTGCGAAGTCTCAACGCCCCCGCTATCAACCTTCCCGTTCAGGGAGACGTCTCTTCGGGGAAAGCTATTTTCTTCGGTAAGGGCGAGTGCTCCTCGTGCCACATGGTCCGGGGGCAAGGGGGCTACCTGGGCCCCGATCTCTCCGATATTGGCGCGACTCGCCGGCTGAGCGAGTTGCGAGCTGTTCTTGTGAGCCCCAGCTTGAAGGCAAGCTCCGACTTTCGCCCGCTGCTCATTGAGGATGCGCAAGGGCGCAAACTGAGGGCCGTGGCGAAGCATTCCACACCCTGGTCGGTGCAGGCGCTTGATGAATTCGGCGCGTTGCATTTTGTCCGTGGAACCGATATACAGAAGCTGGCACTTCAGGACAAATCATGGATGGCTGCCGATTTCGCTAGCCGCTTGTCGGCTGCGGAGTTGACGGATCTGATCGCCTACTTAAGCCGCCAAGCCGTGCGTCCTCCTTCCGCGGAAGGGGTGACTTTTCCCAAAGGAGCCGTGAATTGAGAAAGTTCTTTGGTGTTACTTTCCCACTGGCGCTCGTCGTATCCATCAGCCAAGCGCAGATCACGAGCCAGGATCTGGCGAAAGGGCCGAGCGAGAACTGGTTGACCTATCACGGCGACTATGCCGCGAAGCGCTTTAGCCCTTTGAAGGAGATCAACACCGGCACGGTGGCGGGGCTGGTTCCGAAGTGGATCCGGCACTTCGATACGCCGTCCGATCTGGAAGCTACACCGATTGTCTATGGCGGGATCATGTACACGACAAGCGGCAATGATACCTATGCTTTGGACGCCCTGACCGGAGCAGAAATTTGGCATTACCGAGCAACGGGTTCACAAAAGAGAGGCGTGAATCGCGGCGCTGCGATCTTGGGAGATCAAGTTTACTTCACGACCGCCGATTGCCACCTGGTGAGCTTGCGCCGCACGAACGGAGCTGTGCTGTGGGATCAGCCCTATGCATCCGTTGCCGAGGGCTACAGCTGTTCCGGCGCGCCACTGGCAGTAAAAGATAAGCTGATCGTCGGTGTCGCCTCGTCTGGAAAAACGTGCTACGTGGCTGCCATTGCCGCCACAACGGGAAAGGAAGTATGGCGCGTCTGGTCGGTCCCGAACGAAGGCGAACGAGGAGCTGACACATGGGGACACTTTCCTTTGAAAGAAGGCGGCGGACCGACGTGGACAACTGGTTCATACGATCCGGACCTAAATCTGCTCTACTGGCCGACCGGCAATCCATGGCCTGACTTTTACGGCGGCGACCGGCCCGGCGATAACCTTTACACCGACTGTATTCTGGCGCTTGACGCCGATACGGGGAAGATGAAATGGTACTTCCAATTCGTCCCTCATGACACCCACGACTGGGATGCGAACGAAACGCCCATTCTTGCCGATGCTACCTTTCGGGGCCGTGTTCGTAAGCTGCTGCTGCAGGCGAACCGCAACGGGTTCTACTATGTTCTGGATCGTGAAACAGGTGAGTTTCTTGCCGGCAGACCCTTTGTCAAGGAACTCAATTGGGCGAAGGGCCTGGATGACAAGGGCCGGCCGATGGTGATTCCTGAGACGGAACCCTCTGCGACCGGAAGCCTGGTTTGTCCTTCCGTCCATGGTGCGACGAACTGGTGGTCTCCATCCCTAAATTCTGATCTCGGTCTGTTCTATGTGGTCGCGCTCGAACAGTGCGAGCTTTATTACAGCTCCAGCCAGGAACCGGTTCCCAACAGCGGCTTTCGCGGCACGGGTCATAACATTGTTAGTGCCAAGCCAGGCCAGTTTTATTTACGTGCTCTGGAAGCAGATACCGGCAAGATACGCTGGGAGTTTCCGATGCCGGGCTCCACGACGATGTGGGCCGGGACCGTTGCCACGGCGGGAACCCTGGTATTCTCCGCCGATGATGACGGCAACCTGATAGCGTTTGATGCACGGACAGGCAGCGCACTCTGGCACTTTTATACAGGGAGCAATCTCCACGCGTCGCCGATGACCTTCGGCGTGGACGGTCATCAATACGTCACCATCGCATCCGGAACGAACTTGATTACATTCGGTTTGAACCATGTCCATTGATTGCGCGTTTAGCAACATTCTGATCTTTTCCGCGACCCTGTTGTCGATTACCACCCGCATACTGCCAGCATCTCTTCCTCCACTGGTGCATCGGGCTGCTCCCGGCGTGTACTATCGCCAGTCTGAGGATGAAAAGCGCATCATCGCTACGACAAGTTGGATTGAGTTTCAGGATTTCGTGGTAGTCGTGGACGCAAACTTTCCCTGGGGCGCTCGTGCGATCTTGAACGATCTCCGACAAACCACCCAAAAACCGATTCGATTCGTTTTCGACACTCACTACCATGCGGATCATAGCTATGGGAACGGTGTGTTCGCTGAACAAGGAGCCACTATTGTGAGTTCCGACGACACTGCCGCCGACTCCCGAGAACGGAACACGGCAGCCTGGAACAAAAACAACGGAGCAGGAGAGTTCAATTTAAAGCAGTATCGGCTCGTGCATCCACAACTCACCTTTCACGATCGCATCGTGATAGACGACGGACACCGGCGCTTGGAGTTGATCCGGGTTGGGCCTGCTCATACACGCGGGGACGCCGTCGCCTGGTTGCCAGAGGAGCGAATTCTGTTTACCGGAGATTTATGCACAACGCGAGCGCAAAACAACCTTACCGATCCCGGCATGTCTCTCGGCGGGTGGCTACGAGTTCTGGATCAACTAGCCCAGATGAATCCGGTCATTGTGATTCCGGGACATGGTTTGCAAGGGACGGTCGACTCTCTTCGCGGCCAGCAAGCCTATCTGGCTGCTGTGTACGATGGCGTTCGGGCCGGTATCGAAATGGGTACAACGGTGGAACAACTGCAAAGCAGCATCGACCTGAGCGATCACAAACCCTGGTCAGACGACGCCATGCGCAATCGAGCAGCGATTCTCGCCGCCTATCAGAAGCTGAAAAAGTCGGGAGGGCCGGAATAGGACAACTTGGAAAGAGTATTTTGCTATGGCTTTGATTTCTTTTTGACAGCCTGCACTTCGCAGTTCTTCTGTACTCCGGTTGTGATATGATGTCACCGCTTTTGAGGGCCTAAGCATTCCCATACTGTGAAACTATCGACAAGTTGTCTGTGCAGATAGTGTCCCTCAACACTTGCTTTAGCTAAAGAAATAAGGTGACTAAGCTTTTGTTCGACACAACACGGCGAGACTTTCTGGTATCGGCGGCTGGCTCTTTGTTAGCCGCTTCCGCTTTGGGTGGCTCCACTTCTAAACCCAAGAAGATGATTGGCATTCAGATTGGAGCGGTTTCCTTTGTTGATGAGGGTGTAGAACCCGTCCTAGACATTTTGCAAACGAAGGGCCACGTCAATACGCTTTTCATTGCTGCCTTCACTTACGGACGTGGTATTGCTGGACGGCAGGTTCCTGGTCAACCGTTGCCGGATCATGGCAAGCAAGAGTATGACACGGTGAGCTTTCATGGGGGTAGTTATGCGGCTGTTCATCCTCAGTACTACACAAACACCTCGCTGAAAAATTTTCGAGCCCCGGATCTTGGCTCTTACGATGTCTTTCAGAGTGTCCTGCCGGCCGCCCGGAAGCGGGGCATGCAGAATATTGCTTGGTTTGAGGATGTATTCCGTTCCGACACCACCGGCATAAAAGAGTTGGAGGAAAAGGACCTGCATGGTCGAAATGCGACCACGCTCTGCTTCAATAACCCTGGATACCGTAACTTTCTGCTCGATCTGGTGGTGGATTATGCAAGCTCCTGGGATCTTGACGGCATCATGTGGGGCTCAGAGAGACAAGGAGCGTTCGCCAATGCCCTTGGAGCCGCTGCTGGAGGAAGAGGAAGAGATCCAGGAACCGTTACCTGTTTTTGCCAGTATTGCCAAGCGAAAGGTAAGGAACGAGGCATCGAGTTTCGCCGCGTGCAGGAAGGCTTCCTTGAACTCGAGAAGTTTGTTCGCGACGCACGAGCTCGACACAAATCCGTGGACGGCTACTATGTGACGCTGTGGCGGCTGATGCTCCGCTATCCGGAGTTACTTGCCTGGGAAAATCTGTGGCATGACAGCCTGCGAGATACCTACCATGCCATGCACGCCAAAGTAAAATCGATCAAACCCAACATGGGCATCGGCTGGCATATTTGGCACACCAACTCCTTTAGTCCGATTTACCGAGCAGAACAAGATCTTCACCGCCTCGCTCCCGTCTCTGACTTTCTCAAGATCGTGATGTATGACAATGTAGCGGGCGAGCGTCTTGCGACCTACATTGACAGTGTTAGTGAGACTCAGTTCGGTGATGTTCCGAAAGAAGAATTGCTTCGATTTCATTACGATGTTCTCGGCTACAAGAACGAAGGCACCCCAGAACAGATTCCGAAAACAGGTCTCTCCTCAGACTATGTATATCGCGAAACGAAGCGTGCGCGAGAGGGACTGACAGGAACCAAAACTCAGCTGTGGCCGGGAATTGATCTGGATGTGCCTACCGAGGCAGCTCATAGCAAATCCAATCCGACTGGAGTCCGCAATGCGGTCACGGCCGCCTTTCGGGCAGGAGCCGATGGCGTCATTCTTTCCCGCAAGTATTCGGAGATGAAACTGGCAAATTTGGCAGGTGCCGGAGACGCGGTGAAAGAGCTCGGTTATGTTTGATTTCTTGTGTTGAGCCGTTCGTCCAGGCGGCGCACGGTGATTTGGATTAGACACGTATTCTACATCTTACTTGGTGCGTGTAGCACCTAAATAAACACTTTTAAGGAAGGAGCTATGAATGCAAAAACGTCTCGCTGTCTTTCTCTTTCTGTCCTCGGTTTTACCTGCTCTTTCGCAGTTTGATGCCGGTCAGATTTCTGGTTTTATCCGCGACAGTTCGGGAGCAACTGTCGCTGGCGTCAGTGTGACCGCACTCAACGAGGGTAGCGGGGAAGCGCACAAGATGACGGCTAACGAGGAAGGTTACTACATCTTTCCACAGCTCTTTGTGGGCAAGTACTCGCTCATGGTTGAACATTCCGGCTTTAAAACCTTCGTGCAGAAAGGCATTACGGTGGATGCTCAATCAAAGCTGAGCATTGATGTGAGTCTTACCTTGGGAGCTCTGAATGAACGAGTGGAAGTGCAGGCTTCGAGCGTCCAAGTACAAACTGATTCGGCCAAAGTCGGCGCCACGATTGAGAACAAGCAAATCCAGAATCTGACTCTCAACGGACGAAACCCGATTTATTTGGCAGCCCTCACCCCAGGTGTTGTGGGCAGCCAGGGAATCGGCACCTTCGATCCAGACAGTGTTAGTAATGGCAGCTTCAATATCAACGGCGGCCGGGCCGACGAATACGTGGTCGCGGTCGATGGGGCGGTGGCCACTCGTACCCGTTCTTCAGGCTCGATGCTAGGTGCTCTGGATGTTGATACAGTCCAGGAAGTTCAAGTTCTGACAGCAAATTACTCGGCCGAGTACGGCCGTTCGTCTGCTGGGCAAATCCGGTTTGTGACAAAAAGCGGAACACGCTCTTTCCATGGAGACCTGGTTGAAAACTTCCGGAATTCGGCGCTTGATGCGAATACCTGGACTCGCAATCATAGCGCGATTGGATCTGTCGCGAGCGGGGCCGCGCCTTACCGATTCAATCAGTATGGATTCGATGTTGGTGGTCCGGTTTTTGTGCCGAATCACTTCAATAAAGAGCGCAATAAGCTCTTCTTCTTTTACGCCGAAGAATGGATCAAGCGCCGTTACGAAAGCACTAACACAGGTGTTGTGCCGAGCCGCGCCATGCGACGGGGGGATTTCAGCGAACTCGTGAGATCCAATAACACGTTCTACAACCGGGTGCGAATGATTACCGATCCAACAACCCGGGCACCCTTCTTTGGAAACATCATTCCGGTTTCGCGGCTCAGTCCCAATGGTGTCGCCCTCCTGAATACGTATCCTCAACCCGTTCCCGGCTTCCAGCAAGGCACCTCGAATTGGATCGGGACCAAATCCACTCACTCCGACCTGCGCAAGGATACGTTTAAAGTCGATTACTTAATCAGCGAAACGGAGCATCTCTCGATACGTGGCACCAATACGCCTTGGCACTTCAACGCGCCTTTCGAAGACACGTTCGGGCGTATGGAGGAGGTCTGGTCCCGGCCCAACCGAATTGGCGCGGTCAGCCTGACCAGCACAATTTCACCAACTCTTCTTAACGAGTTCACATTTTCAGCAAACTCCGACGGCAAGGGAACAATTGATTTTGGCAGTTACTGCACGACGTGCTTGCGAAGCGCTTATGGGCTCAATTATCCATTTCTGTTCCCAGGCACGAAAATTGCCCCGGAGAAGGTTCCCAGCATTCGCATTCAAAGCCTGACTACACTCGATGCGGGTCCCTATCCCGGCGCTTGGTCCGGCTATGTTTATGGTTTGACCAACACCACGACGAAAGTGCTCAACACTCATACGATCAAGTGGGGCGCTTATTTTGAGCACTCCGGACAGAACGATTTTATTCAGGGTACAACGGCCAGTTCCGGGACAACTGTGAATCAAAATGGAGATTTCACCTTCAACGATACCGGTAATCCCAACACCACTGGATTAGCCATTGCCAATGCGGCGCTCGGAAACTTCGATTTGTATTCGGAGTTCGGCGCTAAAGCATACACGCCGTATGTTTCTAATGCACTCGATCTTTTTGCTCAGGACAGTTGGAAGGTGACTCCGAAGTTAACTCTTGAGTACGGCGTGAGGTGGTCCATTTGGCCGCAGTGGAAAAGTAAGTGGGGGAACATTTCTGAGTTCCTCCCGCAATACTATAACCGGGTCGCAGCGGCTGTCGTCGATCCAAAAGGCGGATTCATTGTCAGCGGAGACCAATATAACGGCATCGTCCTTCCGGGAACAGGTGTGCCGGATGCGGAAGGCGGTCGAGTACCTGCGCTTCATTCGGGCCAGTTCACGAGACTTTACCACGGTTTGCCGGATGCACTCTCACCTACACATTGGAACGTTTTTCAGCCAAGACTCGGAATCGCTTACGGATTCTCACCCAAGATGTCTTTCCGCACGGGCGTCGGTTCGTTCGCTAATCGCACTATGGTTAACCGTGACACTTCTTTGGGCGGCAATGCTCCCTTTCAAATTCAAGAGAGCGTCGTGAACGGAATCGTGGATACGCCAGGTGGCGCTACGCAACGAGTTTTTCCGTTTACGCAGACCATTCAAGATCCTGTGTTCAAAATCCCTACGGCCTGGGAGTGGAACGCCACCTTCCAACGGGAGGTTTTTGGCGGCACAACGGTAGAGATCGGCTATGTGGGGCGGCGCGGCCTTCACAATCAGATCAAGCGCAACATCAATCAGCTCCTTCCAGGAACGCTGCAGGCGAATCCCGGCATCAACACGAATTATCTTCGGCCTTACCTGGGTTACGGAGTCATCAATATCTCCGAAAATGCTGGCAGTTCCCGCTACAACGGCTTACAACTGAACATCCAGCACCGTTACTCCTCTGGTTTTCAGTTCGGCGTTGCTTACACGTTTTCCCGTTCGACAGACAACGGCTCCAGCCTGACGGATGTTCTTCCGAACGCCTACGATGCAGGCTCCTATTTCGGTCCCTCCGACTTTGATCGGACTCATGTTCTCGTAGCGAACTATATGTATGATTTGCCTTTCTTCAAAACAGGAAACGCATTCGTCCGATATGCTCTGGGCGGTTGGGAGATTTCAGGCATCAATCAATTTCAGTCCGGCGTGCCGCTATCCGTTCGAAGCAGTGAGGACGTGGCAGGTGTGGGCTTAGGTAGCGGCAACCAATTCTATAACCTGGTCGGCAATTCTTCGTTCGACGTCACACCGTTTACAAACTACGCTACTTGGTTCAATGCCGCTGCGTTCGCGAAGCCGACTGCGGGAATTTATGGAGTCCAGCCGAGAAACAGCTTGCGCGGACCCGGCTTTCGCGCGTGGGACATAGGACTACGAAAGAACTTTCGCATTTATGAGGCTCAGTCATTGCAATTCCGTTTTGAGATGTTTGATATTTTGAATCACCCGAACTGGAGCAATCCGATTGTTGATCCCACGAGCGGATCATTCGGCAGAGTCACCAGCAAGACGAACGATTCTCGCCAATTGCAATTGGCTTTGAAATATATCTTTTAGAATCTCGGAGCTATACGGAATACAAAGAATGCTGACAAGGCGATCTTTTTTAGAAATGAGTGCTGCCGGGGCCGCCGTTGTCGGCATGCAAGCCGAGGAACGTGCTCCCTGGTATCGAACGGCGATCCGTTGGGGACAGACCAACATCACAGAGCGGGACCCTACTCGGTATGACATCGGTTGGTGGCGTGACTATTGGAAACGGACAGCCATCCAGGGCGTCATTATTAACGCCGGTGGGATCGTCGCTTACTATCCGAGTAAGTTTCCTCTGCAGCATCGCGCACAGTTTTTGAATGGCCGAGATCTTTATGGCGAGCTGGTTCAGGCAGCGCGGCAAGACGGCCTTGCCGTAATCGCTCGTATGGATTCAAACCGTACATCCGAGGACTTCTTTCAGGCACACCCTGACTGGTTTGCCCGGCAACAATCCGGGCAACCTTATCGAGCTGACGATAAGTTTGTCACTTGTGTGAACAGCGACTACTACCAGCGATACCTGCCGGACGTTCTCACCGAAATCATCGAGCGCAGTCATCCCGATGGCTTTGCCGATAACAGTTGGAGCGGACTGCCTCGCGCCAATATCTGCTACTGCGAAAACTGCTCCCGCAAATTTCAGGACCTGCACGGGAAACCGCTACCGCGAAGGAAAGATTGGGATGACCAAACGTATCGCCTCTGGAATGAGTGGAATTATCAGCGACGAATTGAGATCTGGGATCTGAATAATCGCGCCACAAAGGCGGCAGGGGGCCCGAACTGCATCTGGATGGGCATGAACAGCGGGTCAATTACCGCAGAAGCGAATTCCTTTCGCGATCTGAGAAAGATTTGTCAGCGATCGGAGATGCTGCTGCTGGATCACCAGTCAAGGACAGAGTCAACAGGCTTCCAGCAGAATGGGGATGCGGGAAAGCTGGTTCACGGAATGATGGGCTGGGATAAGGTGCTGCCGGAATCGATGGCGCTTTATCAGGCTCCCAGTTTTCCAGGTGAAGTCTCTTTTCGGCTTTCCAGCAAGCCTCCTCTGGAAGCTCGTATGTGGATGCTGGCAGGAATTGCGGGCGGCATCCAGCCCTGGTGGCATCATGTGGGTGCCTATCACGAAGACCGTCGCATGTACAACACCGCCCAACCGGTCTTTCAGTGGCACAAAGCCAACGAGCGGTATTTGATGAATCGGACACCGGTTGCAGCCGTCGGCGTCGTCTGGTCACAGCGAAATACAGATTATTTCGGGCGAGATGCGGCCCGGGAATTGGTAGATCTTCCATATTTCGGATTTATTCAGGCATTGATTCGCGCGCGCATTCCCTATCTGCCAGTACATGCGGACGACGTCTTGAAGGACCCTGGCAAGTTTGCAGTATTGATTCTGCCCAACGTGGGAGCGCTGTCGAACGAGCAGTGTGACCTCATTCGTAAGCACGTGGATGGCGGTGGGTCGCTCATCGCCACCGGCGCAAGCAGTCTCTTTGATGAATGGGGCAATGCACGCGAGGATTTCGCGCTGGCGGAAGTGTTTGGCGTTCACGCTTCTAAAGGAATGGCGCAGCGAAAACCAGTGAGGGAATCTGTTCATACGTATCTGAGATTGACTCCCGAACTGCGAAGTAAAGTATGGGGACCGAAGGCGGGTGACGAGCCCAGTCCCTCCGGCGAGCGGCACCCGGTGTTGCGCGGATTTGAAGAGACAGACATCCTTCCGTTCGGGGGGGAATTAGAAACCCTGCGATGCGAGGGAGGCGTAACGGTGCCGCTTACTTTTATTCCTTCTTTCCCTGGCTTTCCGCCCGAAGTTTCTTGGATGCGCGAACCAAACACGAATACTCCTGGCCTCGTTCTGAACCAGAAAGGCACAGCTCGAATTGCCTATCTTCCGGCGGAGATTGACAGCCGGTACGGTCGTGATCACCTTCCGGATCACGCCCATTTGCTCGCTAATATCGTCCGATGGGCGACTGAGGGACACAGCGTTCTGGAAGTACAAGGTCCGGGGCTGCTCGATTGTCATCTTTATGCACAAGGAGACTGCCTCATTCTCCACCTGCTCAACCTCAGCAACGAAGCAGCCTGGAAAGCGCCCATCGAGGAACTGATCCCGGTAGGGCCGGTTCACGTCAGCGTAAAACTGCCCGGCGGAGTACGGGGCCATTCGGCGCACAGTTTGGTTTCCGCTGGCAAGCTTGCCTCCACAGTCGCCCAGGGCTGGGCTCAATTTAATCTTCGTTCGATCACTGATCACGAGGTGATTGTCGTTCGCTAATTGTTTATGGTCCCTCTAAAAAATGTCGTTACCGAATCAGATCAATCACTTCGATAAGGTAAAGTAACCACGTTGCGCCGACGTGACGAACGTGACGCCGATGCCAAACGGAACAGGTTTGAGTATTCGGGCCATAGTGCGTCCAGCGAAGGCTGGCATGTTCAGTGGTGAAGAGTCCCACCGGGGCAAGAGTCGAAATCCCGTATGTCATTCTCCTCCTCCTCGCTCTCGTATTTACTCGGACGCTTCTTCGCGCTGACCCAGTAAACGATTCTTCAGTTCTTTGCTGGGCCGAAAGGTCGCTCGACGGCTCGCGGGAATGTCGATCTTTTCGCCGGTGGCTGGATTGCGGCCCGTGCGCGCCTTGGTTGCTTTCGCTTCGAAAATGCCGAAGCCGCGCAGATCCACCCGCTCCCCCGCCGTTAAAGCGTTTGCCATTCGATCCAACAGGGCTTCCAACATCCGCTCCGTGTCCGTTTTCGTTTGAGCCGTCGTCGCGGCAACGGATTCGATCAGTTCCGGTTTGGTCATCCGTCTAGCGTAACAAGCGGCTGATTTCTCCTCTTCCAACATTGTGCTCGTTGGGCACGTGGGTCACCATGAACTGAGCAAAATGCGATGGAACCATCTGGCTATCCCACTCTCGAAGAAGCGGCCCTCGCCGGATCTGTCATACCAATTCGCTTTCTATCGACAACAGGTAGATGCCGGAGGTGTCCTGTTTTCACGATCGGTTGCGCCGGTTGTAGTTGATGGGAAGCAAATTAGTATCAGAACTCAGTTTGAACTAACCCGCTCCCGCGGGGGACGCTACGCGTGAGTGCTCCCGAACGGTAGGAAAAGCGGCGCATCCGTTATTGTGTGGGTCACAAGGAGGTCTTGTGACCCATTTACGTCA
>JAABUZ0100002205.1_pt1 | contig 33149 bp, 21 predicted proteins | sample 5562091 | NCBI WGS metagenome assembly JAABUZ01 (sample SAMN12813069, study PRJNA571459) | rock metagenome | isolation source: Antarctica rocks | place: Antarctica: Victoria Land, Linnaeus Terrace sud | collected 2015-12-21
CCAGCACGCCGGCGTTGCAGCGCCGCCTGGAGTCCCTGGAGCAGGCGTCCTCCGCGCGCGGCTCGGGGCAGTCCGGGCGTGCGATGGCACAGACCGGACTGCCGGGACAGTCTGGTACGGCGGGGTATGGCGGTCGCGGCATGGGTAGCGTCGCATGGCTGCCCGGCGCCATCGATGGCGTCGGCGGCGATGGGCGTGTCGACCGCGCGTCGGCGGATGGATCAGGGACTGGCTCATGGGATGGATCGACGCCGATGATCCGGCCACTGACCGTCGGCGCCGGCGCCGGGCGGGAGGCGCAAGCAAGCGGGCGAGAGTTCGATGTAGCCCGCGCATCAGGAGCTTGGTGGACTGGCTCCGCGTCACCATTGCTGGCCCGCTTTGCACAGGCGCAATCTGGATTGGGAGCCCTTAACGGAGTTGGTCTGTCCGCGGCCGTCGCGCGTTTGCTCGATGGGGGCGAGGTAGCGCCGTCATCGGACGGTGGGAGGCTAGGTGACCGTTCCTCGGCGCAGCAACCCTGGGCGGAGTCGGGTCGAGATATAACCGGAGGCGTTCACCGTGCCATCAGCAGCGGTGAGGGGCTGGGACAGTGGGTAACGCCGTCCGATCCGGCCGCGCTGCTGATGGCCCGCGCCCAGGACGGGCAGCCGCGGGCACGAGCGGCTGGGACCGATGATGCGACCTTGTTGCGCCGCTCGGGCAGCGCCGGTGGTGATGGTGGGATGAGCGCGCCGGGCGTGCCGGCCGCGTTTGCCGGCGCGATGGCGGCCTCGACGATGCTGCCAGGGATGTTGAGCCTGGCGGCGAGCGTGCAGCGCAAGGCTGAGGCCGGGGCGGGCGCGCCCACCCTGCAGCGCCGTCTGCAAGCCCTCGAACACGTCGCCGGCAGCACGGGGCGTCCGCTGGAGTCCACGGTGCGCCGGGGCATGGAGACGGTGCTGGGCGGGGATTTCTCCACTGTGCGGGTGCATGCCGACACGGCGGCGGCGAGCGCAGCCTCCACGCTGGGGGCGCGCGCGTTTGCCCTGGGCAACGCGGTCTATTTCTCGCAGGGAGCGTACGCGCCGGGCACGGCCGCCGGCGCCGCGCTACTCGCGCACGAGTTGACGCATACGCGGCAGCAGGCGGCGGGCGCTCTGGATGCGCCGCAACGTAGCGCGCTGCCGGGGCATGAAGCCGGCGAGGGTGAGCCGCCGGAGTTGGAGGCGCATGCCCAGCGGACGGAGGCGTCCGTCCTTCGTCTCGTCTCCGACGCGCCTCTGGCGCGGCAGGTCGCTGCGACGGATGGGATGGGAGACCTTGCCGCTATGCTGAGCCGGCGGGCCGAGGGCGGCGGGCAGGAGGCGAGCGGCAACTTCTCCGCCAGCGGCCCCAGAGCGATGCTGCGTCGCACCGCCATCGCGACCCCCGGCGCCGGCGCGGTTGCCCGGACGGCCGCTGGCGCCGAGGTCGGCGGGCCGAGTTTCTCTGGCTCCAGCGGGACGCTGGCCGGCGGCATGACCGTCATCGGGTTCCCCGGTGCAACGGGCGGCGCGGCGCAGCGAACGGCGCAGACCGACGCCGCGGGAGGACACGCGGCCGTGTCGCGCCAGTCTGGCGACGGGGCGAACGGGGCGCTGCCCCAGGCCGGTAACGTGGCGGGCCACGCCCTACCCGGCGTTGACGAGTTGGTCGGTCAGGTGCTTGACCGCGTGAAGCGACAGATTGCGCTTGATCACGAGCGGTCCGGCGGATTCCTGTCGGATTTGATGCGGTAGCGAACGTCGCGGGTCGGCGTCGGCGTGGCGCCGGTGAGCGTATGGCGCGCCTGGTTGCGCGCGGTTCGCGGGCCTACCCAGGGAGGGAGCGGTCACGATGTCTAGGGGTCATCTGGTCAAGGCGTATATCTACGACGAAGACCACCATAAGCCGGTGTTGCACTGCCTCTTCAATCCGCAGAGCTACAGCTTTAGCAAGACGAACTCGTGGCAGGTCAACCTGCTGCCCGGTCAGAACGTGGCAAAGGCCAGTTTCCAGGGCGGTCAGGCCATGACCATGTCCTTCCAGTTATTCTTCGACACCTCCCTCGATAGCGGCGGCGAGGCCATCGAGATGCAGATCCTGGAGATGGACGTGCGCGGCTATACCAACAAGCTGCTCGAATTGATGAAGATCGATCCCCAGATCAAGGACCAGGACACCAAGTCGCAGAAGGGCCGGCCGCCGATCGTCTCCTTCCACTGGGGCAACTACTGGAGCTTCAAGGGCGTCATCAATAGCGTTAACCTGCAGTTCACCATGTTCGATAGCACCGGCACCCCTTTGCGCGCCACCGCCGACGTCCAGTTGCAGCAGGTCGAGGAGGATGGGCAGTATCCGCGCCAGAACCCCACCTCGGGCGGCGAAGGCGTGCGGGCCAGCCGCATCGTGCAGCCGGGCGATACCATCGACGGCATCGCCTACGAGGAGTATGGGGATCCGACCGTGTGGCGCCGGCTGGCCGATGTCAACGGGCTCGATAATCCGCGCGATCTGCGGCCTGGCCAGCGGCTCGTCGTCCCGTCGCTGCTGTAATAGTCGTTAGTTGTTAGTCGTTAGTCGTTAGTTTTTGGACGGTGCGACAGCGGGGATACTATCGAGCGGGTAACGCTGCCGTACGGTTCAATCGAGACATGGCGGCAGGTCATCGAGAGTAGGGAGAAAGTGCGGGCGCTATGGCTACAATGCGCGATTTCTTCAGCGCCTTCTACGTGAAAGTGAACGGGCAGGATCTGCCAGAGGCGCAGATCAATAACATCACCGATCTGACGATCGAGCAGAACCTGCACCTGCCCGATGCCACCACGCTGCACATACGTGACGCTAACACCTCGACCGGCGGGTCGACGCCCCTGCACTTCGACCTGATCGATAAGGACACCATGCCCATCGGCGCCGAGCTCGAGATCTGGATGGGCCGCGATGCGCAGCCGAAGAAGGTTTTTAACGGCGAGATCATCGCCCATCACGTCGAGACGTTGCCGGGTTCGCCGCTGATGCTGGTCATCCGGGCCTTCGACCGCGCGCACCGCCTGCAGCGCGGCCGCACCAGCACCACCTACCTGCAGATGACCGATGGCGACATCGCCTCCAAGGTGGCGCGCGCCGCCGGCCTGCAGCCCAAGGTCGATAAGACCGACCAGGTGTACGACCACGTGCTGCAGAACAACCAGACTAACTGGGAGTTCCTGCTGGAGCGGGCCGCGCGCATCGGCTTCGAAGTCTACGTCGAGGACCGCACGCTCTACTTCGCCAAGCCCAAGACGCAGGACAGCGCCGCGTTCAGCGCCGAGTTGTGGAAGGACGTGCTGCGCACCAACATCCGCATGACCAGCACGGGCCAGGTCAACGACGTGATGGTGCAGGGCTGGGACCCCAAGAACAAGAAGGCCGTCATCGGGCGCGCCGCCAACGGCGCCGCCACGGCGCGCGGCGGCAGCATCCCGAGCGGCGCCGATCTGGCCAAACCGTTCGGCAAGGCGACCATGACCGTGGCCAGCCAGCCCGTGTCGAGTCAGGCCGAGGCGGACAAGCTGGCCCAGTCCGTGGCCGACGACGTGGCGGGCAACGCGGTGCATCTGGAGGCCGAGGTCACCGGCAACGCGGCCGTGAAACCCGGCATCGTGCTGAGCCTGACCCAATTCGGTGAGCGCTTCTCGGGCCAGTACTACGTGACCGCGGCCAGGCACCACGTCAGCGCGCTCAAAGGCTACACCACGAGCTTCACCGTGAGCGGACGGCGCAGCGGCAGCATGGTGGAGTCGTTCGGCGCGGGCAAGGCCACGGGTCATGCCAACGGGGCCAACGGGCACGGCGCGGGCAGCGCCATCGCCATCGGCATCGTCACAAACAATAAGGACCCGCAAAACAAGGGCCGCGTCAAGGTCAAGCTGCCCTGGCTCTCGGACGTGGAGACGGACTGGGCGCGCATCGTGGCGCCGGGCGGCGGCAAGGAGCGCGGCTTCTACTGGCTGCCCGAGGTCAACGACGAGGTGATAGTCGTCTTCGAGCAGGGCAACACGAACCGGCCGTACGTGATCGGCGGCCTGTGGAACGACCAGGACGCGCCGCCGAAGGGCAACAGCGACGTGGTGGACGGCGGCGGCCAGGTCAACAAGCGCATCATCCGGTCGCGCAGCGGGCATACCGTGACGCTCGACGATACCAGCGGCCACGGCCAGATCACGATCGCCGACAGCTCGGGCAACAACACCATCACCATCGATACCAGCAACAATAAGATCACCATCGCGGCGCAGGGCGACCTGGAATTCAAGGCCGGCGGCGACGTCAAGGTCACCGGCAATAACGTCTCGCTCACGGCCCAGGCCAGCGCCAAGCTCAGCGGCGCCTCGTCCTCCGTAGAGGCCCAGGGCACGGTCGACATCAAGGGCGCCACGGTCAACCTGAATTAGTGACTAGTGACTAGTGACTAGTGACTAGTGACTAGTGGCTAGTGATTAGTGACGAGTGAGGTTTACTCGTCACTAACCACTAGCCACTAACCACTTCGTAGGAGAGCGGCATGGCCGTCAACGACGATATCATCGGCGCCGGGTGGAACTTTCCGCTCGACGTGGACGCGCGCGGCGGGATCCTGCTGGCGCGCGGCGGGGAGGACGTGGCGCAGGCCATGCGCCTGATCCTGGGCACGGCGCGCGGCGAGCGCCGCATGCGCCCCGAGTTCGGCTGCGGTATCCACGACTTCATGTTCGCGCCCATCGACGCCACGACCATCGGCATGGTGCGTTATCATGTAACGGAGGCCCTGGGGCGCTGGGAGCCGCGCGTCGACGTCAACGACGTGCGCGTGAACCTGGACCCGCATGTCGACGGCTGCCTCTTGATCGAGATCGACTATACCCTGCGCCGCACGGGCGACCGGCGCAACCTGGTCTATCCCTTCTATAGCATCCCGGAGCAGGAGTAATCATAATCTAGGAATGGAGCGCCAACACACGTGACACTGCCCATCCCCAACTTGGACGACCGCAAGTTCCAGGACCTCGTGGATGAGTGCAAGCGCATGATCCCGCATTACGCCCCCGAGTGGACCGACCACAACGTCTCGGACCCGGGGGTGACGCTGATCGAACTCTTCGCCTGGATGACCGAGCTGCTGCTCTACCGCGTCAACCAGGTGCCGCGCCGCAACTACCTCAAGTTCCTGGAATTGATCGGCGTGCATCTGGAGCCGCCCCGGCCCGCCCGCGCCGAGGTGACCTTCCGGCTGACCGCGCCCCAGCCGGCCACCGTGCTGATCCCGCGCGGGACCGAGGTCGCCACGCAGCGCACGGTGAACGAGGAAGCCATCGTCTTCGCGACCGAAAGGGACCTGGAGATCACGGTCCCCGTGATGGCCTACGCGCTGGTGTCGCCGGACGAGTTTGCCTACCACGACCAGACGCCGGCGCTGCGCAATCCCAGCCTCGACGTGACCGCCTTCGACGAGCCGCCGCGCCCCGGCAATGGCTTCTACCTCGGCTACTACGGTGACCTGGCCGGCCACTCCCTCTTGCTGGAACTGGAGTGCGGCCACCAGGGCATCGGCATCGACCCGCGCAATCCGCCGCTGGCCTGGGAATACTACGATGGCAATCTGCAGGATTGGCGTCCCATGGTGACGGAGGGCGACACCACGGCGGGTCTCAACCGCATCGGGCAACTCATCGTCAACATCCCCACTAGCAGCCGTCCGCGCGAACTGGACCGGCGGCGGGCCACCTGGATCCGCGTGCGGGTGACGGAGGTGCTGTCGGGCCAGCGGCCCTACGCCGCGTCGCCGCACGTGCTCAAGGTCGAGACGCACAGCCTGGGCGGTTCCGTGCTGGCCAGCCACAGCGAGGTGGTCAGCGAGGAGGTCGTCGGCCGCTCCGACGGCACGCCGGGCCAGACGTTCAGGCTCTCGGCGCGGCCGGTCCTACCGCGCCGCGCCGACGAGGCGCTCGAGGTCGAGACCGACGATGCGGGTGAGTTCGAGGCCTGGGACGAGGTCGAGGATTTTGCCTTCTCGGGTCCCGACGATCCGCACTACACCCTGGACAGCGTGACCGGGCTGCTGTCGTTCGGCCCCACGGTCCGCCTGCCCAGCGGCGAAGAGCGGCGTCACGGGCGCGTCCCTCCGCTGGGGCGGGCGCTGCGCTTCACGCGCTATCGTATTGGCGGCGGCGTGGCGGGGAACGTCGGTCAGGGCAGCCTGACCGAACTCAAGACGTCCATCCCCTACGTCGCCGGCGTGACCAACCTCGCCGCCGCCGCCGACGGCTCGGAGGCGGAGAGCATCGAAGGGGCCATGTTGCGCGGCCCGCAAGTCCTGCGTACCGTGCCGCGCGCCGTGACGGCGGACGACTTCGAGCGTCTGGCCGGAGAGGCCAGCCCGGAGGTCGTGCGCGCCCGCTGCGTCTTTGCCCGCGACGCCGACGACGGGATGGCGGGCAGCGTGCGCCTGGTCATCGTGCCGCGCATGGTCACCACTGATACGCCCGTGCCTCCCGAGCAGCTGGCCTTGTCTGACCGCCTGCTGACCGCGGTACAGGACTACCTTGACGCCCGCCGCATGATCACCGTGCGCATGGTGCTCAGCGCGCCCACCTACCTGCGGGTCTCCGTGCGCATGCAGGTCTACCCGCGCCCACTGGTCAACAAGGCCCAGCTGCAGGCCACCGTGGAGCAGACGCTCTACCGTTTCATCCACCCCACGGCGGGCGGACCCGACGGCGCCGGTTGGCCCTTCGAGCGGCCGCTGTTCATCTCCGATCTCTACGCGGTGGCGCATAAGATACCAGAGGTCGAGCACCTGGGGACGGTGCGCATGCTCTACATCGACGAGGACGACACGCCCCAACCCATCACGGGCGACACCCTGACGGCGCCCCCCGGCCTGCAACACTGGCTCCTGTGCAGCGCGCAGCACCGCGTCGTGGTTGTGTGAGTTGCCAGTTGCCAGTTGCCAGTTGCCAGTTGCCAGTTGCCAGTTGCCAGTTGCCAGTTGCCAGTTGCTTGTCTACTGCGGTTTGTATGCAGGTCAGCGGTTTGCTGCGTCGTGCGCGATGGCACTGTCGTGATTAACCTCCGATATACTAATAACTGGTAACTGGCAACTGGCAACTAGAAAGGCTCCGCATGGCGTTGTCCATCTCCCGTCCGTCGCAGCTACCTGAGATCGCGCAGGTACCGGCGGCGCCGCAGCCGCTGGGCCGTCCGCGCTACCGGCCGCGCCCGCTGCTCGAGACGCCCGAGAGCGCGTATCTGCAGTATCTGCCGGCGATCTACCGCCAGGACTACCTGATGCGCCGGTTGCTGCTCCTGTTCGAGTCGGTGTTGGGGCCGGTGGAGCGCATGGTCGACGTGCTGCCCTTGTACACCGAGCCCGAGATGGCGCCCGAAGAGTTCCTGCCCTGGCTGTCGCACTGGGTGATGGTCTCGCTCGACCGGTCGTGGCCGCTGGAGAGGCAGCGCACGCTGATCCGGCATGCCGTGGAGATCTACCGTTGGCGCGGGACGGCGCGCGGCCTCAAGCTGCACCTCCGTGCCTACACCGGCGTCGAGCCCCTGGTCCAGGAGCATCACGACGGCTTTGTCCTGGGCGCCAACACGGGCCTAGGCTGGACCACGACGCTCATCGATGGCCCCGGCAATCCCATCCTCTTCGTGGTCACGATCCCGGCGCCCGACCCGGACCTGATCGACATGGAGGTGGTCCGCGCCATTATCGACGAGGATAAGCCGGCGCACACTGTCTATACCGTGCGTGTGGTGCGGGTACACCCGCCGGAGGAGCAGCCCAGACGCCGCTCACGGAGGCGCCAACTCGCGCTACCGGCGCCGGGGCACGACCCGGACGACATCCGTACCCTCACTTCATCGTGATATAACAAGCTGTGACAGCGCACGTCGACCGGAAACCGCGAGGCGCGTTCCCGGCCATGCGCGGTCGGCGCCGGGCATCGCGCCACATCATTCGGGCGCGGTTTGGCCGTACGGCTCGGTGGTCATACTGGATCGAGAAAAGAACGGAGGCTAAAGAATGTTGATGCGTCGCAGCACAGCCCCGATAACCCCGTCGCGGACCCCACAGAGGAAGAGTAACCGGCCCCGGTGGTTATCCCGCGCGAGCCGGTCTACCGCAACCCTGCTGCTGGCGGGACTGCTCACCGGCGGCATCGCCGCTGCCCAGCCAGGTATGGCAGGGGCGGCGGGCCAGGGCTCGTGCCTGGGGACGGTGAGGGTGACGCCGTCGCCCGTCCACATCGGTCGGACATTGACCTTCAGCGGCAGCCACTTCGCGTGCAAGGATCCGGCGGGCAAGCTGTTCCCCAGCGTGGAGGCTTTCTTGTATCAGCCGCATCTGGGTTTCACCAGCTTCACGCTCAAAGTAGCGCCCAACGGCACGTATCACCAGCGCGCCATCATGCCCGCCAAACTACTGGCCGAGTCGACGCTGACCTCGGGCAGCCAGCGGATGGTCGCGGCGCGACCGGGTCAGTACTACGTCTCGCTGCGCCTATTCGACGTCTACCTGCCGCCGCCGTCCCAGGCCGACGCGCGGGTAACGGTCGTCCGCTAGCGGACGCCCAACAGGCTAACGGCCGCTGGCGCGGCGCAATGAAGAAGCGACCGACACACCGTGTGTCGGTCGCTTCTTCGTCGTAACCGGGATCTGGATCGGGCGTCGCACTGCCAGCTCGCCGTTGCCTGTCCCCACACTACCCATAGCGGGCGTCCCCTGGACCTGCATATCTTGCCACGCATTGGCCGGCGAGGGGACGAGGGCAACGAGTCCATGCGTAAACTCCCAGCGGCAATTGGGGCATAGCAGGACAAGGTTGTCGGGGTGGTTGATCTCGGTGAGGGTGGCGGAGGGGGGGAAGTCGTCGATGGGGCGGATATGGCACGCTTCGGCGTGGAGGGCGTAGCCGCATTGTTGGCATTCGTGGGGTCTTTCGGCGAGCACGCTACGCATGTGGTTGCGTATGTCCGCGGGACTGCTTTGTGACTTTGTCCTGGTGACGAGAGACTGTGCTGATTTTTCGCTGCAGGTCGGGCAGAGTATGTGGCGCGTTTCGGGTGATTGTGGATCGTAATTGACGCGAGAGCCACAGGATTCGCAGTAGCGCGGCCGCGGTTTTTTCTTCGGGGCGACGGAGAGACTGTTGTTGTGACTGGCGGCGCAGGAGCGCGAACAAAACTTTTTCTTGCGTGTCTCGGATAACTTTTCGCCTGGTCGCGAGAGGATGGGGCCGTCGCAATGCACGCACAAATTGGGCGACGCGTCATAATAGGCGCGCGCCCTCTGTACCTGTTCGAGACTGCCGCGCGATTGGATCGGCAGGTCGTCGCTGATGTTCATACCCACCAGTATATCATCCCGCGGCCAGCCCATGACGGGTCGTGCGCCACATGATGACCAGACCCCCGCTGTCCCGTAAGCTATAAGCGGAGGATTGCCAATGGACATTGCCCAAGTCGTGGGCGTCGCGGGCATGGACTTGTCCATCGACTCCATGCCGTCTTCGTCTGCTGGCCACGGGACCAACCATGGCCATTAGGGACAAGCTGCTCGGGTTACCCATCGGCCGGTGCCGCGCAACCGGAGGGGCGCCGCGCGCCGGATGGGAGGCCGAGGCCGAGACGGCGATCCGGCGGTTGACGTTTGGACCCGTCGACGACAACCTGCTGGTCGTGCTGGGGGCGGGCGGCGTACCGTCTTGGCTGCTGGAGCCGTTGGTCCTGCACGGAGGCAAGCAGGTGCGGCAGGCCACTGCGCGCTGTCCCTGTACGCCCGTGGGCGCGTTGGAGCGGCTGGCAGGCGACGGCCACCCGAGCGTGCGGCTGCTGGTCGCGCGCCATCCCGCAGCGTCGCCGCATGCGTTGGCGACGCTGGCCATCGACGGTGTATGGCGCGTGCGGCGGTACGCGGCGCAACACCCGCGCCTGCCCTCTGGCGCGCTGGAGATGCTGGCCTCAGACGGGGATCGCGCGGTGCGCTATGCTGTGGCGCGGCGCCCGTGGCTGTCGCCCGCCCTGCGCGAACAACTCGGCCGCGACCATGACCCGGCGGTACGCTACCTCGTCGCGCACTATCCCGCGCTGCCAACCCTGTCCCAGCGGAGGATTGAGCGGGAGGTCGCGTCCTATGACAGCCCACGAGTTCAACCGTCCGCGCCGGGGCCGACGACGCCCTCGGACGCGGCGGACAGGGGCATGGAGGCCGATGCCGCCAACATCGTAGGGCGGCGGTCGGCGCGGTATGCGGACGATGAGCGACTCCTCCCCGCTTTGCGGACGCTCGCCCGTGGGCGATACGACGTTTTGCAGCGCGCCGTTGCCCTGGCGCATCCGGCCATCGAGCCCGCGGTACTGGAGGAGGCGGTCGGGCGGGCCGATTGGATCGCGCGCTACGCCGTGGCGCGCAATCCGCGCACCCCGCCGCAGTCCCTGCGGATACTGGCGCGCGACAGGGAGCGCGCGGTGCGGTTGGCGGCGCGCGATAGTCTGGCGACGCAGGACAGGTCGTAGGAGCCCATCGTGTTATACTGTGCAGCGCGGCGGGGATGTGGCGTAGCGGGAACGCGCATCTCTTCTAAAGATGAGGTCCATGGGTTCGACTCCCGTGCGTCTCCGCCGCGCGGATCACCCATGGGCATGAAGGACGCATGACCGATATCCAGCGGCACGTACCGGCGGTCGTCAAGGTGCTCGGCACGCGCCTCCAGGCGCTGGCGGACGGCGGCGTCGCGGAGTTGACGGCGGAGCATCGCGATTCGTTGGCCTGCGCGGCGCGGGCCCTGCTGCCGGGGAGCTACGGGGTGGGCGCCGGGACGGTCGTGGGCGTCGACGGCGGCACGTCGCAACCGGTCGATCTGGTCATCTACGACCGCACGCTGGCCCGCGAGACGGTCTACGGTGAGCACGATCGCTATGCGGTCGGCCATGTGCTGGCGGCCTTCTACCTGCGCCTCTACCATGACGCGGCGTCGCTGACCAGGACCCTGGACGCGATCGGCGGTGTCAAGGCGCTGACCTTGCGCCCCGACGCCTTGCGAATAGCAAACGATAGGGCTGTTCCGGCGAAAACGCGGCGCGGGCGCTATCCCCTCGCCATCGCGTTGTTCTGGCGCTGGGATAACGGCTCGTCGGGCGAGGACCTCTCGACCGCGGAACTCGCCCTCCTGTTGCATCGCGCCGTTGGCGGCTGGCCCGCGGCGTGCCAGCCGGACGAGGTGCGGGCGCTCGGGCATGGCCTGGTCTACCGCCATCCGGCGACCGGCGCCGCGGGGCAGTCCCCGGACGACACGGGGCTGACGCGGCTGCCCGAGCTGGCGAGGCCGCACTCCTGCTATGTGTGCAAGGCGCATTTCTACCGGCAACATTTCTTCTACGAGGCGCTGTGTCCGCGTTGCGGCGACCTGAACTATGCCCGGCGCATGGCCACGGCCAACCTCGGCGGGCGCGTGGCGCTGGTGACCGGCGCGCGTACCGGCATCGGTCACGCCGTGACGCTCAAACTGTTGCGCGCCGGGGCTATCGTGGTGGCAACCACGCGCTTCCCGCATGACGCCGCCCGCCGCTTTGCGCGGGAGCAGGACTGCGCGGACTGGGCCGGCCGCCTGCGCATCTTCGGCCTGGACCTGCGCTACGTGCCCGGCGGCGAGACGTTCGCGAATTACCTCGGGGCGGCCTATGCGCGCCTCGACATCCTGATCAACAACGCGGCCCAGACGGTGCGCCGTCCCCCCTCGTTCTACGCCGACCTGCTGCCTTTGGAATCGCGGCCGCGCGGCGAGTTGCCCCCGTTGGTGCGGGCGCTGCTGGCCCCGGAGGAGGAGTGGCCGGCGATCGGTTATCCCGTGGACCGACCGTCCACGCACTCGGAGCGTCCGCGAGAGCTGGACCTGCCCGCTAGAGATTCGCGAGGGGCCCTGCTACGACGGGATGGCGAGGAACCCCTGTCTGTTGCTGATGGTCTGGCCGGTAGCAATAGCTGGACGGCACGGCTGGAGGACCTGTCGGCCGTCGAACTGCTCGAGGTGCAGATCGTCAACAACGTCGCGCCCGCCCTGCTGCTGAGCCGGCTCAAGGGGTTATTGGCGCGGGCGGGCGCGCCGGGGGCGCACGTGGTCAACGTCGCGGCGGCGGAGGGGCAGTTCGCACAATCCAAGCGCGGGGCGCATCCGCACACGAACATGGCCAAGGCGGCGCTCAACATGCTCACGTACACCGTCGCGGTCGAGTACGCGCGCGACCGCATCTTCGTCACCAGCGTCGATCCCGGCTGGGTCTCCTACCAGGCGCCCGAAGGCGCGGGGCAGGCGGGGCAGGCGAGCCAGCCGCGCCTGCCGCTCGATCTCGTCGACGCCGTGGCCCGCGTCTGCGACCCTATCTTCGTCGGCCTGACGACGGGGCAGAGCCGCTACGGTGTCCTGCTCAAGGACTACGCGGAGGCGGCATGGTGAGGGGTCGAGAATCGCGCGTCGCCGCGCGTTGCGTCGCCGCATCTGCTGTCCCAGCGGCACGGGTCCGTGGTCGAGAATCGGGCGCGCCTGCGGGCTGTCGGGGGTAAATGTGGAAATTGCTCGAAATTTGCCCCATTTTGCCCGCTTTTACCCCTTGACAAACGCGCGAGGGTGCTCCATACTAGGGATGTAATCGAAATCGAGCGATAAACAAAGACGGTTTCGATAACCGCTACCGACGCAGAGGGCCGCAAGCGCGGATACTCTGCCAGGGAGCGAGGCGAGAGGCTCCACAGCTCTTGCCGCAAAGCTGGACATGCCTGTTCGGGCAGAGTCCGACGCGCAATTGATGAGGAGATAGGTGAGATGAGGATAGCAACAGTGCAGCGCCACCCGGTGGCCGCCTTCGCGCGTGTACTATGCCCCGACCTCGCCGGCATCCCGTGCGCGAGCGGCCTCATCTCCGCCCAACGGTTGGCGCGTCAGCAAGACCATGGACACCTTGTCCCGGCCGATCGTCAGCCCACCTCTAGCTCCATAGAGCGCGGCTGGCGTGGTACCAAAGGGTATCATACATCGGCAGCGGCGAGTAATCGCCTCGGCTAACCGCACCTCTAGGCAGGAACCGGTCCCAACCGGCTCTGCGGCCGACGAGTAGCGCGGCGATCCGGGTGATACAACGTCCGACGTCTACGTCTATAGGGCATACCCACGCTTACTTGCACGCTGATGACGCACGGTTTGCACGTCGCAAGCGTCGTGCGGACAGCCTGGCATACCTGACAACACTCTCCCTAACCGCACATCCATTTCTTGAGTACTGCGCGCTCGGCCCGGTAGGGCTCCACCTTGCCGCCCGGCGTGATGATGCGCCATGATGGTCCCTGCCTCGGGCCTGGCATGCCTGCCAACGACGCATGGTAGTCGGGACCGGACGCCAGTACAGCTTGGCATAGATACGTTTACGTTCCGGCAGCGGCCTGCGACTGAAGTCGCATGGCAAACGACGGACACTGAAGTGTCTTGGCAACTCACCTACATCGCCAAGCTACTTAAGCCACCGTGTACTGGCGCGTCCTGTTTTGTCCTTGTCGGTCGGTGAGAAGGGTCAGTTTGTTCTTGTCAGTCGATTAGGATAGGCAGATTTGTGCCCGACACACCATATATTGCTAACGTAGTTCAGTTGGAACAGAATACCACTTTGCGAGGGTGGGGGTCGCTGGTTCGAGTCCAGCCGTTAGCGCCAGCGCGCGGCGACGCGCGCGTCGGGAGGTATCCGGAGACGTCTCCTGCAGACACGGTGGGAGACCATACCCAGGATAGCGGCCTCTATCGAGGTGTAGCGTAGCGGCTATAGCGCGCCTGCGTCGGATGCAGGAGATCGCAGGTTCGAGTCCTGCCGCCTCGACCGTGACGGCGAACGCCGTCGCACGCCCGAGAGGGCCACGGATACCGTTCGTGGCCGTGCCTCGCGCGGATCTTTAACAAGTGAAGATAGCGAACATAACATGATGTTCATGGTGGACCGGGGGTTGCTCTCGGCGCTCGCGCAGCCCGCGCGTGCCGCACGGAGGACTTCCCGGTGCGACAGGCGAGACGTCCGCCCGGACACGGACGCGGGCATCTCGACGTACAAACGGACAAGGAGTGGCCATGGTACAGAGGCCAGGTAGACATAAACACAAACATGACGAAGCGCGCGTGTCCTGCTGGCGTAGATCAATGGTAGATCAGCATTCTTTTAAATTGCATGATGGGGGTTCGAGTCCCTCCGCCAGCACAGCGCGTGCAGTCCGTAGGGGCGTATTGCATACGCCGAGGTTCGTAGGGGCGTATTGCATACGCCCAGGTAATAGGTAATCGAGGTGTAGCGCAGGAGCGAGCGCGCCAGTCTGGGGGACTGGAGGTCGGGGGTGCGAATTCTCCCATCTCGACCGGTGTCGCGGCCAGTTTATCCGGTCGAGACCCTTATTGTAGACACGCCGGTATAGCTCAATGGGCAGAGCGATGCTCTCTTAAAGCAGGGGTTGGAGGTTCGAGGCCTCCTGCCGGCACTCGGATGGGTCACAGACGTGCCCGCATCCGCAGGGTATGACACGAACTGACGTGGCCAAATCGGCAAAGGCGCATGCCTCAGACGCATGAGAGTGTGGGTTCGAGTCCCACCGTCAGTACTTGGATACGCGGGGATGTGGTATCCAAACCAGGAGCCGGTGTGGCGTAACTGGCAAACGCGCCTGTCTGAGCGACAGGAGGGTGCAGGTTCGAATCCTGTCATCGGCATTTTGTTGGTGTAGCTCAGAGGACAGAGCGCCAGAATCCGAATCTGGAGGCCGCGGGTTCGACCCCTGCCATCAACGCCGTCGAGCCCGTGGGGGCGAAGGTCCTCCTTGCGCCACGCCGCCGGCCGACTCAATCATAGTGCCTACTAGATCAATGGTAGATCAGCTCCCTGTTAAGGAGTGCGTTCCAGGTTCGAGTCCTGGGTAGGCAGCCAGGCATCAGTGGTCTAACGGCGATGACCCGACCGCGCCATGGTCGAAGTGGGGGTTCGATTCCCTCCTGATGCTCTTTCCTCGCGCGATCCTGCGCGTCCACGAAGAGACGGGGCTCGTGCGAGGACAATGCGGTGGTAGCACAGCGGCAAGTGCGCCCGGCTGTCGACCGGAGGATCGCGGGTTCGAGTCCCGTTCACCGCGCCCTGCACCAGTAATTCAGCGGCTAGAATGCCTCGCTTCCAACGAGGACGTCGCGAGTTCGAGTCTCGCCTGGTGCTCTGGCGGAGTTGTCAGTCTCTAGTTGCCGGTTACCAGTTGTCAGAAAGACGAGACTCCCTGATAACCGGCGGTTGAGAACGGGCAGGTCCGACGATGGGGAGTCGTTTAGTTGGTAGGACGGCCGAATCTGGATCGGTCAAGCGGGGTTCGAATCCCTGTCCCTCAGCCAAGTGGGGCGTGGCCTGCGACTAAAGTCGCATGGCAGAGAACGGACACTAAAGTGTCTGAGGCAGTCGGCGGATACGCCCAGATCTACCGGTCCACATATGCCAGCCGTTAGCCACTCATTCCGGCCCTGTAGCTCAATTGGTGAGAGCACTGCTCTGATATGGCAGCGACTGTCCGTTCGAGTCGGACCAGGGCCACCGCGCGACGCTTCAGCCTCGTGGCTGCATCGCGATATCAACAACGGGGGCGTAACAGGAGGAACGACGATCAACCAACGACGGACCACCGGAAACTGACCACTGACAATTCACTTGCGCCGGTAGTGTAGCGGTCTAACATGCCTGTCTTTCAAGCAAGGGGAGCGTAGGTTCGAATCCCACCCGGCGTACACAGCAAGTGGGCAGTGGGCAGTGGGCAGTGGGCAGTGGGCAGTGGGCAGTGGGCAGTGGGCAGTGGGCAGTAGGCAGTAGGCAGTGGGCAGTGGGCAGTAGGCAGTAGGCAGTGGGCAGTGGGCAGTGGGCCGTAGGCCGTAGGACTACGATCCTAACCTCTGGCAACTGGCAACTGGCAACTGGCAACTGGCAACTGGCAACTGGCAACTGGCAACTGGCAACTGGCAACTGGCAACTGGCTGGGCGTATGCAATACGCCCCTACGGCCCACTGGCAACTGACACGCACCGGTGGTGTAGCGGCAAACACCCCTGACTCTCGATCAGGTGAGCGCGGGTTCGAGTCCCGTCCGGTGTACCAACTCGACGTGCCCAAGCGGCCAAGGGAACGGTCTGCAAAACCGTCAATCGCGGGTTCGAGTCCCGCCGTCGAGTCCAGCGGCTCAAGGGGAAGTGGAGCGCCCCGTGCATGCTCCACGCTGGTTGGGGAGCCGGCGCGCATGCAGGTCGCTGAAACGGAGTGACGAGTGGTTAGTGACGAGTGGCTAGAAATCACTAGCCACTCGTCACTGGCCACTAGTACATGCTGGCCGACATACTTTGGTGATGCATATGGTCCTTGAGACACTTTAGTGTCCGTGATTTGCCATGCGACTTCAGTCGCAGGCTGCTGCCCGAACGCAAACGTATCTACGCCAAGCTGTACTAGTCACGACGTGGAGAGGTGGCAGAGCGGCTATTGCGCTCGCTTGGAAGGCGAGAGGGGTAGCGATACCTCCACAGGTTCGAGTCCTGTTCTCTCCGTTGATCCGTGTTGATCCGTCTCGATATCTATTGCAAGGAAGGGTGGCCGAGCGGTAAGGCAGCTGCCTCGAAAACAGTAGTGGCTCATCCCCACCACAGGTTCGAATCCTGTCCCTTCCGCTTGGCGAGTGCGTAATGACCGGTGGTTAATGGCTAGCAAGCCTCACTCGTCACTAGCCACTAATCACTCGTCCGAGGAGGACCCGCCGATGGGCGACGGCAGCCGTCTCGAAAACGGCAGGGGTCACACCCTTGCAGGTTCGAGCCCCTTCATCTCCACTTAACGGTCTTGTATACGTGGTTTCCTCCGGTTGGCATGGGGTTGTAGCTCAGTTGGGAGAGCGTCGGTCTCGCAGTCCGAAGGTCAGGGGTTCGATTCCCCTCTTCTCCACTTATCCGGGCGTCCGGTATGCGTTGCTGGCGATGCTCCTCGGTCGATGCGTTGCTGGCGATGCTCCTCGGTCGATGCGTTGCTGGCGATGCTCCTCGGTCGATGCGTTGCTGGCGATGCTCCTCGGTCGATGCGGGTATCAAGACACTTTAGTGTCCGGTTCCTGCCATGCGACTTTAGTCGCAGGCCGTCACCTGTCCCATCGTCTGGATCTTATCTTGGGGCTGTAGCTCACTTTGGGAGAGCGCCGCATCGGCTGTGCGGAGGTCATGGGTTCGATTCCCATCTGCTCCACTTCGTTGGGTTTGAAGGACAGCGCCAGTCGTTGGCGGTGTGTGACCAGCTCGTCGATCCGGGGACCGTGGTGTATGTGGTAGCACTCGACCGTGTGAAGGTCACGGGCCGGGTTCAAGTCCCGGCGGTCCCTTTTGCCTCCGCCCCCTTTTCTTTCTTGCCTGGATAGTGTAACGGCAACACAGCAGCCTCCAAAACTGCACGATTGGGGTTCGAATCCTCATCCAGGCGCCGCAGCTCATCCGGGACGCGGTTCATCGCCGCGTCCCCGCTGTCCTGCCGAGGTAGCTCAGTTGGTAGAGCGCGACTCTGAAAAGGTCGGTCGTCGGCGGTTCGAGTCCGCCCCTTGGCGCTAGCCCTCTTTCCTCCAATGATGGATAGCGGAGGACTTGTCTATCGGTGAGAGCCGCGATCGGTAAGCGGGCCGGTCTGTAAACCCGGTGCTTCTATGCGATGTGGGTTCGAATCCCACCTCACCAGCTCATCTTTGCCGGCGCGTCGTCGGCGCCTTGTTGGCGTGCCCTTCCAGGGTCATAGCTCAGCGGTGAGAGCGCCTCCCTCACGCGGAGGATGTCGGGGGTTCGAATCCCTTTGACCCTACTCGACCTCGCGGCGTCATCTCGATCATGGACCCGTCGTTCAGCGGCTAGAACGCCTGGCCTACACCCAGGTTATCGCAGGTTCGAGTCCTGCCGGGTCCACCATGCCGGTCGCCCATACCATCGGGGCTGCCGGCATCGTGCCGCGTGCGCGACGGGCGCCGTTCGGGTGCATGCCCGGCGCCGTCCCCGGACCCATAGCTCAGTGGTGAGAGCGCCGACCTTATAAGCCGGATGTCGCGAGTTCGATTCTCGCTGGGTCTATCGCCCCCGCGTCTTTCTCTCCACGAACCTGTAGCTCAGTTGGTTAGAGCGTTGCCCTGACACGGCAGAGGTCCCCCGTTCGAGTCGGGGCAGGTTCACCGGCCCCCTGCGCCGCGTGGTTCCCCGCGTGGCGCACCGACCTCCTTACGACATGCTGGCGTGGCGCAATTGGCAGACGCCCGGGCCTCAAAAACCTGTGTCTTGTGGGTTCGAGTCCCACCGCCAGTACTTGACGAGTGGGCAGTGGGCCGTGGGCAGTGGGCAGTGGGCAATAGGGTCTGTGAAAAGTCGTTAGCGCGCAGAAGGTCTGGGGTGACTGGGAGCGCGGGCAGTTTGCCCACCCGGACCCAGCGGGCAAGCTGCCCGCGCTCCCAGGCCGACAAGTTACAGACCCTTGGGCCGTGGGCAATATCCATTCTGCTGACGTGGCGCAATTGGTAGACGCAGGGACCTTAAGATTCCCGTCATCTGCGGGTTCGAGTCCCGCCGTCAGCACTTAACGATCTGTCAGAAGTCGACTAACGACTAACGACTAATGACTAACCAGCGAAAGGAGGATGGAGCGATGAGCACGTTTGCCGTGAAGGTCCGGCGGATCGCGGTGCATCCGCACGCAAACGCCGACTTGCTCGAGCTTGCGCAGGTCGACGAGTACCGTATCGTCGTGGGCAAGGGCCAGTTCCGGACGGGCGACCTCGTCGTCTACATCCCCGAGCAGGCCATCGTCCCCGCGCCGCTCTTGGAAGAGATGGGTCTGCTGGGCCGCCTGGCCGGACCCCAGACCAACCGCGTCAAGGCTATCCGCCTGCGCGGCGAAGTCTCGCAGGGCCTGGCCTACCGCCCGCGGTCCTGGCCCGACGACTGGTGCGAGGGCGTCGATGTCGCGGAAGCCCTCGGCATCGTCAAGTGGGAGCCGCCCATTCCCATCGAGATGGCCGGGCAGGTCGAGCCGTTCCCCTCCGGCGCGGACGGCTTTGCCCGCACCTATACCGACATCGAGAACTTCCAGAGCTTTCCGCACGTCTTAATCGAGGGCCAGCCGGTCGAGGTGACCGAGAAGCTGCACGGGACCTGCGCCATCGTAGGTATCCTGGACGGCGTCCGTATCGCCTCCTCCAAGGGTATAGCTGCGCGGGGATTGGTCATCAAGGAGGACGCCAACAACGCCTACTGGTGCGCCGCGCTGCAGGAGCGCCTGTTCGAGGCCGTGCAGTCCTACCTCGAGCGCACGGGCGAGACGCGGGCGCTGCTCTTCGGGGAGATCCTCGGCGTGCAGGACCTGCGCTACGGCCTGAGCAACGGGCGCATCGCCTACCGCGCCTTCGACCTCTACGTCGCGGGACCCGACGGGCCGCGCTTCCTCGATGTGGCGCCGTTCGCCGCGTTCTGCGGCGCCCACGAGGTCCCGCGCGTTCCGGTGCTCTACAGCGGGCCGTGGGACCGCGAGGCGGTGCGCCCGCTGCTGGCGGGGGCCTCCACGCTGGCCAGCCACATCCGCGAGGGCGTGGTCATCCGGCCGACCGTCGAGCAGTACGACCCGGCGGTCGGCCGGCTGATCCTCAAGTGGATCTCGCCGGACTACCTCACCCGCAAGGGCGGGACGGAGTTTAATTAGCTATCCGACGCGGGTCGATTGAGGTGGGTTATCGCCTTGTAAGCCAGGGGTTGCGTTTTCGATTCTCGCCATCGCCGCCTCGTGCGGGGGTGTAGCTCAATGGTAGAGCACTGTCGAGTGTCCGCCAGTGCCCGGCGACGGGTCTGGCGGACACTCATTTCCCTCCTCGCCACCTTATCCGCGTCATTAGCACGGGCCGGCAGCCGTGGGTTATCGTTCTGGATCCCACGGCCACCACCCTTGTCCGTGCTGTCTACACCCTATCCCCATCGGAGGAACGAACACGATGTCGAACATTATCCGCCCCATCGGCTTTTTGCCCACCGCGACCCACTCGGTTCGCGATGCCGAGCGGGAACATTTCATCAGTACCGTCTTGCACCTGCCGCAGGGCGCGATGGCCTACTATGTGAGCGAGCGCCTGACCACGCTCTTCCCGCATAAGGCCTTGCTCGAGACGAGCGACAGCGATTTCAACCTCGCGGAGTATGCTCGCGCTGGCCACTGTGCGCTGGCGCACCGGCCGGTACCGCACAGCCATCGCACGGTCTACTGGCACGGCATGGAGCGCAGGGTCGAGGAGCTCGCCCAGAACACCTGGCTCGACGTCTCCTGGCAGGGCCACCGGATCGAGGTCGTGCTGCTGCAGCTGGGCGAACAGCAGCACAGCTTTGTCCTGGCCGAGGATAGGGAAGTGGCGCGAGGCTTCTTCGCCACGGTGTGCGGGTGGGAAGCCCGGGTCCACGACGAGGTATTGGTGTTCAGCCGCGGCCATTGGGCCAAGGACGAGCGCCTGTTCGCCTCCATCAAGGGCGCGCGGCTCGACAACCTCGTGCTGCGCCCCGGCCTCAAGGAGGAGATTCAGGGCGACGCCGCGCGCTTCTTCGCGGCGCGCGAGACCTACAAGACCTACGGGGTCCCCTGGAAGCGCGGCCTGCTCTTCGCCGGCCCGCCGGGTAACGGCAAGACGCACGCCGTCAAGGCGCTGGTCAACGCCCTGGGTCAGCCGTGCCTCTACGTCAAGAGCTTCAAGGCGGGGCAGGAGCCCGACGAGTTCGGCATGGCGGCCGTCTTCGAGCGGGCGCGCGCGACCGCCCCGTGCGTCCTGGTGCTGGAGGACCTCGATTCGCTGGTCACGGGGCAGAACCGCTCGTTCTTTCTCAACGAGATGGACGGCTTCGCCGCCAACGGCGGCATCCTGACGCTAGCCACGACCAATCACCCCGAGCGGCTCGATCCCGCTATCGTGCATCGGCCAAGCCGCTTCGACCGCACCTATCACTTTGATCTGCCCGCCGCACTGGAGCGCGAGACCTACATCGCGCGCTGGAACGAGTCCTTGCGGCCCGCGATGCAGTTGTCCACGGCCACGGTCTCCAGGACGGCTGAGCAGACCGAGGGCTTCTCGTTCGCCTATCTGAAGGAGCTATTCCTCTCCGCCACGATGGGCTGGATGGCCCACTCCACGGCTGACGCCATGGATGCGGTGATGGGTGCGCAGGTGACGCTGCTGCGCCAGCAGATGTTCAGCGCCGCGGCACACCTGAGCGGGGCACAGCCGGCCACCGTCGCCGACTAACGATCGCTCATTGTTGGGCTCGCCCATACCAACTGGGAGCGCGGGCGGCCCGCTCGCTTCGTTCCGTTCGGTCGCCACTGGGAGCGCAGGTATCTTGCCCGCTTCGTTCCGTTCGGTCGCCACTGGGGGCGCGGGCGGCCTGTCCGCCTCGTTCGGCCACCGCAACGTACGGGGACACCAACTGGGAGCGCGGGCGGCCCGCCCGCCTCGTTCGGCCGCCGGACGACTGCTCCGCACGGCCTTGTCGCACCTGTGCGGACGTAGACCGTCCAGCAGGTCGCGTCGACGTATGGAACACCGACCCGTGCGGTCACGGCGAAAGCGGGCGGGCCGCCCGCGCTCCCAGTAGGACGCGCCCTACATGACGAGACGCATCGTTTATTCCGGTATTCCCATGGCCCTGTTATCGTGGTGGGCCGGCTGGGGTGGGTTATCGGTCTGCAAGGTTCGACCCCTTGACACCTTGCTCCTCGGAGCCTGGTGTTTGCCCACGCCAACACACTTGTCCACCATGCATGCTCACCGGCGGTGCGGGCCGGATGGCGTAGGTTACCTCTTTCCAGGTGTGCCCCTACGTCAATTCCCTTGTCCGCACCGCCCGACTCTCTATCACTATTACCCATCGCCCAACTCGGGTCAGCAGGCCCGCGTGTTGGGTCAGCAGGCCCGCGTTCCCTCCACAAGACACTTCAGTGTCCGTACCCTGCCATGCGACTTTAGTCGCAGGCCGTAACGACCAGGCCCACGACCAGGCCCTTAGAAGGAGGCGCCCACATGTCCATCACGGCGCTGACGCGCTACTTGAACCCCAAGCGGACCCCGCAGACCCAGCCCATCCCCGGCCGCGCGCAGGAGCAGGTGCGCAACGACGCCGGCGGCTACGTGTTCCCGGTCGACGACTGGGCGCGCCTCGACCGCTTCTTGCTGCTCGGCAGCGAGGGCGGCATGTACTACGCCAGCGAGCAGCGCCTGACCTTCGACAACGCCGAGGCGACGCAGCGCTGCATCATGGCCGACGGCCCGCGCGTGGTGCGCCGCGTGGTTGAGCTCTCCGACGCCGGCCGCGCCCCCAAGAACGACCCCGCCATCTTCGTCCTCGCTATCTGCGCCAAGCTCGGCGACCCCGACACGCGGCGGCTGGCCCTGGACGCGCTGCCGGCGGTCTGCCGCACCGGCACGCACCTGTTTGCCTTCGCCGAGGCCCTGCAGACTTTCGGCGGCTGGGGCCGCGGTACCCGTTGCGCCGTCGGGGCCTGGTACAACCGCGCCCCGCGCGATGTGGCCTTCCAGGCCGTCAAGTATGCCCAGCGCAACGGTTGGACGCACCGCGACCTGCTGCGCCTGGCGCACCCGCGGCCGGCCGACGACGAGCACAAGGCGCTCTTCCGCTACATCACGGCGGGCGAGCGCGACTTGGTGCGGCCGGAGTACGGCTACGCCGCCCTGCTGGAGGCCATCGCCGAACTGGCCGTGACCACCAACCCCGCGCGGGCGGCGGCGCTGATCGCCGAGCACCGCCTGCCGCGCGAGGTCGTGCCGACGGCGTTGCTGAACAGCAGCGAGGTCTGGCTGGCCCTGGTGCGGGACATGCCGCCCACGGCGCTGATCCGCAACCTGGCCACTATGACGCGCGCGGGCGTCTTCGCGGCCGGGGGCGAGGGCCTGCGCCGGGTGACCGACGTGCTGGGCGACGGCGAGCGGCTGCGGCGGGCGCGCGTCCACCCCATCGCCGTGCTGATGGCGCTGCGCACCTACGCCTCCGGCCACGGCCTGCGCGGTGGCCACACCTGGGAGCCCGTGCAGCGGGTGGTCGACGCCCTCGACGGGGCGTTCTACCTGGCCTTCAAGGCCGTCGAGCCCAGCGGCAAGCGCATCGTGCTGGCGCTCGACGTCTCCGGCTCGATGGCCGGGGGCAGCGTGGGCGGCGTGGCCGGCCTCAGCCCGCGCGATGCCTCGGCCGCGCTGGCCTTGGTCACGGCGGCGACCGAGCAGGACTACCGCGTCATGGCCTTCTCGCACCAACTGGTCCCGCTGCGCATCTCGCCGCGCCAGCGGCTGGACGACGCGGTGCGCGTCGTCTCGGGCCTGCCCTTCGGCGGCACCGACTGCGCGCTGCCGATGGTCTGGGCGCTCAAGGAGCGCGTCCCCGTCGACATGTTCGTTATCTTGACAGACAATGAGACGTGGGCGGGCCCGCTTCACCCGGTGCAGGCGCTGCGGGAGTACCGCGAGCGCATGGGCATCGCGGCCAAGGTGGCGGTGGTCGGCATGACCGCCACCGGATTCAGCATCGCCGACCCGGCGGACGGCGGCATGCTGGATCTGGTAGGCTTCGACAGCGCCATGCCCGGCCTGATCGCCGACTTCGCCGCCGGCCGTTTATAGCAATGCCGGATCCAGGGCTCCGCACGCTGAAGGGGAGGGGACGGCATCCGCGACCGCGGATGCCGTCCCCTCCCCTTTTCGCTGTCTGTTGGCCCTTGACACTCACCATCGGACAGCCATGGCAGGGCTACGTCATTAGCCACTCAAACAACCAGAGGTTGGACACCGACTCGTCAAGTACGCCTTTGACAAGGGTGTGGCCGCGGTCGTCACCGAAAAACTCGATGGGCTGTGGGCATCCGCGGGGACAGTGACAAGGAGTTGGCGTCGATCGTCCTTCCAGTGAACGTCGACGCTACCGTCCGGTCCCGCCGACATGATGGGGGCGTCCGCGACGATGTGGTGATCGGTCCAGAGGTCCAGAGAATGATCGCTCAACCAACCAACCGCCCTGTCCCATGTCGCTTCGCTGATAACGGGAGCGCCCTCGTCGTCCCAATCGTCCGGGAAGTCACATATGCAACGGGACCGCTCGATGGCCATGCCGATAGAGGACAACTCGGCCGGTAGAGGCATCACGTCGCCAGGCGAGTGAGCAACTCTATCAACATCTTGCGCGTGCAAGTGACGATTAACTGCCATAACCCCTACTCCACCCGCCCAACTAGACTCCGGTAGCGGATCCTGACCTCATTGAACCCTCCGCCGCCTTGCCCTTCACACTGTCGCCACGGGAGCCGCCTACGCTGAACCATGCCAATATTTAACCTCCTTTTAACACGGCGATGGCGTGTTACGGCCCTGTTATGCGGCACAATGCATGGTGTAGGCCATCGTCGTGGACACGTCGCGACGGTGCGTCGCCGCGTCCCCGGATTCACGTGACAAGGGTGTTGTTCATAGGCGTTGTTAAGGAGAAAGCCATGCGTTACCCGCGATCCCTCGCCGTCATCGCCGTCTCACTGTTGGTCGGCGTCGGCGCGTTCACGCCGCTGTCGCCGTTCCGGGCAGGCGCGGCCACCACGGCGACCACCGTCCACCGGCACACCGCGGTCGTGGTGACCGACGCCAAGGGCCGCACGCACACCACGGACATCTCGACGCAAGACGTCACCGCGACAATCACCCAGGTTCGCAGTAAGGTGAAGTACGTCTTCGTGCTCTATCAGGAGAACCGCTCCTTCGACTCCTACTTCGGTACCTACCCCGGCGCCAACGGCATCTACTCGCAGTCGGCCTCTCAGACGCCCGGCTACTACCAGTCCATCACCAACACCAACGGCACGACCTCGATGATCCAGCCGATTCGCATCGGCCCCACGCAGTTTAGCTCGTCCACCGACGACGTCGACCACTCGCATAGCCTCATCGACGCCAAGATGGATATCGTGACGAGCACGACGACCATGACCGGCACGCCACAGATGGATCGTTTTGCCCAGGTCGAAGAGGGTAAGTACCTCGCAAGGGTCGCATCTGGTGCGTCTAACCCGGTGCAGGCCAAACAGTTCGGCGAGCTTGCCATGACCTATGAGGATTGCGACACGATCCCAATGTTGTGGAACTACGCCAAGAACTTTACGCTGTTCGACAACATCTACCAGCTCATGACAGGCCCCTCGACGCCCGGCAACCTCGCCATCATCGCAGCGCAAACGGGGCAGACACAACTGGTGCAGCATCCCAATCAGGCCATCACGGATAACGGGAACTCCTCTAATGGCGTCCCTTTCCTCAATGACCGTTGCCCGCAGTGGGGTTCGTCGACCGATCCGTACTCGCAAACGACAGGGGCGCCGTTCGGACCTCGGGACTGCCCGGCTACAACGACGTTCGTCGAGCGTAATCTCACGTTTGCCTCCCTCCCCTTGAGCTTTGAAGGACCGAACGCAATGTCGACGTTTTCGTCGACGCACGACCTCAGCTTCACAAACGATCTCGGTGATGTCAGCAATGACCTCGGCTCTATCGCCAACCACAACGCTCAGGTCGTGCCCTGGGGCTGGTACGAGGAGGGGTACAATCACGAGCCGACCGATCCGGGTCCGATGACGGCCGGCGGTACCCATGCCTCATACGTCACGCACCACAACGGCCCGCAGTACTTCGGATACGTCATGAACAACGACCTGGAGCGCAGCCACCTGCACGGCCTAAATGACTTCTTTAACGATGTGATCAGCGGCACCTTGCCGATCACAGGCGGGGTCTTCTACGTCAAGGGCGGGTACCAGAACATCCTGGGCCAGCATGCAACCGATCCAGACCCCATCGTGCAGAAAAACTTTATCGGCGACGACGACCATCCAGCCTACTCCGATGCTCAAATTAGTGAGTATACGGTGGCTAAGGAGGTTGATGCTATCGCGCGCAGCCCCTATTGGAACCAGAGCGCGATCATCATCACCTACGACGATTCGGAAGGCGACTATGATCACTCTCAGCCGCCCATCGTGAACGTCGGGCCCGGCCTCAGCGGCGTCATCACCGACGGGCCGCGCGTGCCGTTCATCCTGATCTCGCCCTATGCCAGACAGGGCTATATCTCGCATCTGCCCGGCGACCATGGCTCGGTGGTCAAGTTTGTCGACGAGCTCTTCAGCATGACTCCGCTGGCCGACTTGCCGGCCGAGTTGAACGCACGCAACGCTGCGGCGACGACCGGTATCACGGGCACCGGAAGCATGACCGAGACAAACTTCGGTCCCGATGACGATCTGACCGGTGGAATCTCCGATCTGGTCGATGCGTTCGATGGCAATAGGTTAGCTAACAACAATCCCATTCCAGCCTCCTCAGCGGAGATACCGGCTGGATTCAACCTGTATCCCACCCAGGAGGGGCAGGGCTGCGCAGCAGTTGGCATCACGCCGGTCAAGCCGCTGCCGGGCGAGTCGGCCGCGATCCCCACGGACTTCAATCCGCGACCGAGCACCGACCCATCGACTGTGGTCGGCAGCGGCGTCGTCTCGCCCACGACCGGCGGGACGATCACCGGGACGGTGGTACCTAACCGGACTACGACGTTCAACTCGCTCGTCGTGCCATCGCTTGCCGTGACGGAGGCCGTGACCATCAGCGTAAACGGCGTCATCTCCGGCTCGGCCCCCGCCGATCCTACGGGCTCGGTGGCGCTGGGCGATGTGCTGGCCTTCACCGGCACGGGCAGCGACGGCGCGGGTATCGGCCAACTAACCGTGCCCTCCACCCTCATCCTGACCTTTAATCCGAACAGCCTGCCGGCGGGCGTCACGGCGCAGGGTCTGGGCATCTACGCCTACATCGTCAACCGTGCCAGCGGCACCGTCCCCGTCTCCTACACCTATGCGCTGTTGCCGACAACGGTGACCACGTCGACGGGAGTCATTACCGCTAGCGCCCCTATCAACTCCTTCACCTCGTCGTACGAGTTGCGGGCCATCACGACCATGGTCAGCGTCTCCGGCACGCAAACGGCGCTCGCGGCGACCGGGACTGCGACGACGGCGACGGCGACCGGAACCGTGGCCACTGGGACCGCGACGGGCACTGGGACCGTGACAACAGCGACGGCGACCGGGACGGCGACGACGGCGACCGGCACCGCGACGACCGGCGCCGCGACAGCGACGACTGGCGCCGGTACCGCGACCGGCGTGCCGTCCACGAGCGCGCCAACGGCAACCGCGACCAGCGTGCCGTCCACGAGCGCGCCGACGAACACGGCGACGAACACGCCCACGAATACGGCCACCAACACGCCGACCAATACCAACACGGCGACGAATACGCCGACGAACACGGCTACCAACACGTCGGTCGCGCCGACGGCCACGCGCACGACGGCGCCGACGCAGGCGCCGGTCAACACCCCGGCGCCCACGGCCACGCCGTTCCCCACCATTGTGTTGACGCCGCCGTCCGGCACGGTGACGGCGACGCCGCGGCCCACGACGCAGCCCTGCCACTTCCGGCTAGTGCTGGTCTACGCGCGGGCAGTGCCGCGCCATCGCAACCACACCAAGGGGCGTCCGGTGGTTATCGTCGAGGGCCTCAACGGCGCGGACAGCGGGCGCCGGCAACCGTACTCGCAGACGCCGCTATTCTTCGACGACAACCATGGCGTCATCATCTTCTCGCGCAAGACCTACCACTCGCTCTCGTGCAGCGGCAACGGCAAGGGCACGTTGCTGGATGTGAGCGGGACGGTCCTCTACGGGCAGGCCATCGTCCGTCACCGCAAGGTGAACCTGTACAACGCCGGCTTCCAGGTGCGCATAGTGGCGGCGGGCAAGGGCCGCTACACCTTGCGCGTAGACATCGCGCGCATCAACTACCACGTGACGTTCACCGGCCTGCAGGGGGTTATTGACACCCGGCGCTAGAGCACGTCCGCGAGGGTAGACGCGCTACCCGTGGTTGATCAGAGGGAGCCTTGCCGCCGTCCAGGTGGCGAGGCTCCCTCTTTTCATGTAGTCATGGCATCGGACCTGCTATATCCTCGTGCTGCGAGACACTTCAGTGTCCGGTCCCTGCCATGCGACTTCAGTCGCAGGCTCCGTCATCACCAAGTTAGCCGGCCAATGTGTCCTGATTGTTTCGTACTTTGCACGGAGGTGCGTTGTCGGTGATCGACACCGTTAGTCTGATGAAAATGCAGGTGGACGTGCTCTTCACGCTCGATGCGGCCGGGCGGCTACGGCACGTCAACGAGCCCGAGCGGCCCGAGGCGCCGCGCTTCTTTCTGGGACGAACGCCCCAGGGCAACGTCTGGCGTTGCCGTTATGACCTGCCCCCTGACGTGGTGCAGGACCTCGACTGCGTCGAGGCCGACGAACCGGTCGCGACCGTGCTCGACGGCGGCCCACCGGCCGGCGCCGACAGGGTGATCGCCCTGTTGGAGATGCTGGCCCCCGTGCGCGACGGGTGGCGAGGGCCGGCCTATGCCTTCCCCGACGCCAGGCTGATCGTGCGTTCGACGCCCACGGAGGCCGTCACAGCGCGCAACGCGGCGCTCTTGCAGGGCGATTTTGCGCGCCTGCGCGCCTTCCTGGATAAGATCCAACCCTGCCTGGCCGTCGTCGTGGACGGCGCGGCCGTCTCCGTGTGCCACGCCGCTCGGCGCTCCGTGCGCGCGGCTGAGGCTGGGCTCGAGACCCGGGAGGCCTATCGCGGCAAGGGCTACGCCTTGGCGGCAACGGCGGCGTGGGCCGCGGCCGTGCATGGGGCGGGGCTGCAGCCGTTGTACAGCACCTCGTGGGACAACAAGGCGTCACAGGCCGTGGCGCGCCGCCTCGGTCTGGTACAGTACGGCGAGGACTGGGACGTGACCTGATGCAAAATCACGCAGTTCTCTTTGCGGCGTGCGTCCACACCTGACCGCAGTCGGCTCGTGGTTTGCCATGCGACTGCGGTCGCAGGCCCGACCGCTGCACACTGTCCTGTCTGAAACAGCACTAAGCGTCTATAACATGGTTTGGAAGGGGAAGATGACGGACATCGTGACGAGGGTCATCTCCGCGCAGGAGACCTATCCGCTGCGCGCGGCCGTGCTGCGGCCGGGACAGCCCCCCGAGGCGCTGCTGTTCCACGGCGATGGCGCACCCGAGACGGTGCATATCGGCGCGCTCGACGGCGACCGCATCGTGAGCATCGGCTCGGTCTATCATGAGCCGCCGCCCGGCGCGGACAACCCCGGCGCGTGGCGGCTGCGCGGCATGGCCACGGCGGAGGACGCCCGGCGACGGGGCTACGGCGCCGCCGTGCTGCACGCCTGCATCGAGCACGTGGTTCGTCAAGGTGGGACGGGGTTGTGGTTCAACGCGCGGACCGCCGCCGTGCCGTTCTACCAGGCCATGGGGTTCGCCACCAGGGGCGAGGAGTTCGAGCTGCCGGGCATCGGCCCGCACTACTTTATGTGTCGGGATCTGCCTTAATACTACAACGTAGGTCCAGCCTGCGACTGAAGTCGCATGGCACACCACGACGACTAAAGTCGCTCGGTTCGCCGCTTCGGAGACACTTCAGTGTCCGTCGTTTGCCATGCGACTTCAGTCGCAGGCCAACGTCATGTTGTAGTACTAAGGAGCAGATAGGTCATGGCTACGCGGCGCATGGCACAGGTTATCGAGGTCAAGCCCGACCGCATCGAGGACTACGAACGCATCCACCGCGCGGTGTGGCCCGAAGTGCTGGCCACCATCTATGCCTGCAATATCCGCAACTACTCCATCTTCCGCCATGGCGTCCTGTTGATCGCCTACTTCGAGTATGTCGGCGACGACTACGAGGCGGACATGGCCCGCATGGCCGCCGACCCCAAGACGCGGGAGTGGTGGACACTCACCGATCCCATGCAGCAGCCGGCGCCCGACCACGCCGACGGAGAGCGGTGGCGACCGATCCGCGAGGTTTTCCACACTGCTTAGCCGGCGATCATAGGGAGACGGGGACGCGCCGGCCAGTGCGCGCCGACTCGATGGCGGCGAAGACCATGGCCAGGCTCTTGATGTTGTCGTGGCACTCGCCCATCGGCGTGGCGCCAGTGCGCAGGGCGCGCAGGAAATCGCGCAGCGAACCTGCGATACCCTCCCCGAACTCGTCGGCCGCGGGAACGGTCCCCTCGTGACGCTCAACGGGCGCCTCGAACGCCTCCTGCTCGCGTCCCGTCACGACCTCGGCCACCGGCGTGCCGTGACCATCCCAGGTGGCGCTGCCGCGCGGACCCACGGCGCGCCACTCCGCCTCCCACGAGGTGGGCCGCCCCTCGCTGCACCAGCTGCCGCGGTAGGTGTAGCGCAGCCCGCCCGTCAACTCGAAGACCGCCGTGGCGCAGGCGTTGCCCGCGTACCAGCTCCAGGGCGGATTGAACTCCTCGCAGTAGACCGCGACCGGGTCGCCGCCCGAGAGGTAGCGCGCGGCGTCCAGGGTGTGGATGGCCATGTCCAGCAGCAGGGGGCTGGCCATAGCGTCGCGGAAGCCGCCGAAGTGCGGGCCGACATAGAAGTCGGAGTTGAGAATGCCCAGCGGGGACCCCACCTGCTCGGTGATGAGGGTACGCAGCGCCGCCAGTCCCTGGTTGTAGCGGCGACTCTGGCTGACCATGTACAGCTTACCAGCGCGCTCGCTGGCGGCGACCATCTCGCGGGCCTGCTCGAGCGTAGCAGCCATGGGCTTCTCGCCCAGCACCGGCAGGCCGGCGCCGAGCGCGGCCACGGTCACGTCGCGGTGCGCCTCGGGCACGGTGACATCGACCACAAAGTCGGGCCTTGTCCTCGCGATAGCCGCCGCGAGGTCGGCGCCGACGTGGATGTCGCCGAGGCCGTGCTCGGCGGCCGCCCGCGCCGCCACCTCGGGGCGCAGGTCGACCCAGCCGACGGTCTCGACCTCGGCGCAATCGCGCAGGTTGCGGCCCCAGGCGCGGCCCATCCCGCCGGCGCCGACCAATAGGGCACGGAACATATCTCTCACCCCCCGACCCCCTCTCCCTGCCGCGGGAGAGGGGGCGCAATCCTATTACGATCCGAACCAGCCGCGAGGCGACATGGGCGCGCCCTCGGGTAGTTGCTGCGTCTGCCGGCCGGTCGAGGCGCGGCAGGCCCACAGCACGCCGTTGGCGATGACGCGCTGTATCTCGGGCTGGTGGTAGACGGGGTAGGTCTCGTGGCCGGGGCTGAAGTAGAAGATACGGCCCAGCCCGCGCGTGAAGCAGCAGCCGCTACGGAAGACCTCGCCGCCGTCGTAGGAGCTGATGAAGACCAACTCGTCGGGCTGCGGGATGTTGAAGTACTCGCCGTACATCTCCTGTTGGGGGATGGTGAACACGGGCGGCACGCCCACGGCGATGGGATGGGCGGGGCTGACCGTCCAGACGACCTCGCGCTCGCCGTCCTCGCGCCAGCGCAGGGCGCAACTGGTCCCCATCAAGGCGCGGAAGATCTTGGAGTAGTGCCCCGAGTGCAGCACCAGCAGGCCCATGCCGTCGAGGACGCGCTCTTTCACGTTGGCCACGACCGCGTCGTCGACCTTCTCGTGGGCGGTATGGCCCCACCACGTCAGCACGTCCGTCGTCTCCAGTACCCCGTCGCTCAGACCGTGGCCCGGCTGGTCGAGCGTGGCCGTACGCACGATGGCATCGGAGCCCAGCAGCCCGCCGATGCCGGCGGCGATTGTCTCGTGCATGCCGTGCGGGTAAACTCTCTTGACCGCTTCATCGGTGCGGTCGTGGACGTTCTCGCCCCATACGGTCACGCGGATCGGTGCGCTTTCCACGGCTGTCCCCTCCTATGCTCTCTTGCCTATAGGTCATCGATAGTGAGCCCTTCATGGCCACCCCCACAGCGGAGGCGTGAGCGGGCGTTTGCCGCCACGGGCGATGGTCCCGAAGATATTGTACGCCCGCTTGCTGCCACGTGGATAGGTCAATCGACGGGGTGCGCCCCCGAAGCCTGCGATCCCGTCCACTATTGTGAGGCGCACCCCAATCGACGGATGGGCGCGCGGAGTCAGCCCTTGTTGTATTATGATAGTGTCTGGCGCGCGTGATCGGCGCCAGGCCGGCGCGCGTGATCGCGGATATGCCAGTTATGCTGGAAGGCACACTGGGCCAGCGCCACGTACAGGGACACGGATAAAGGAGAAAAAAATGTTCACATCCATAGTTGCCGACCGTGGCGGACGCACCATCCGTCTGGCTGGCAGCGCCACCGCCGTTGCCATCGTTGCCATCCTCGCCGCGGGGACCATCGTCTCGCCCGCCCGTGCGGCCGTGCCCGCCGCGTCGCCCGTCCCCGCGCTGCGATCGGCCCTGGCCAACGCCACCAACTATCAGCTCGACCTCAAGGTCTCGACTGGCGGCGGCACGGCCAGCACGACCAAGGGCACGATTGTGGCGGTGCGTAAGGGTGGGGCATTCCAGTTGTACCTGCACCTCACCGTCACCGCCGCCGGACAGACCCAGACGGTCATCGCGACCGTGGCCGGCTCGAAAGTATGCATCCGCGTGTCCAAGACGTATCAGTGTCAGACCAACGCCAACCTGGCCCGCCAGTTGTCCGGCACCAATTCGGTGAGCAGCTTCAACACGGCGACGACGTTTACGCCGCTCAGCGGGACGAAGTCGGTCACCGTCAACGGCTCGCCGCGCACATGCAGCGCCTATGCTCTCACCAGCAACACGCGTGGGGCGCGGACCCAAGGTACAATCTACGTCTTGCCGAGCACCGGACAGCCGTGCGAGTTCGACGCGACGACCAGGGTTACGGTCAGCGGGCAGAGCGTCACGGCGACGACGTCGGCCGTCTGGAGCCGCTTCAACGACCCGAACCTGACCCTCCCCAGTATCTAGTGGGCAGTGGGCAGTGGGCAGTGGGCAACGGGCAACGGGCAACGGGCAACGGGCAACGGGCAACGGGCAACGGGCAACGGGCAACGGGCAACGGGCAACGGGCAACGGGCAACGGGCAACGGGCAACGGGCAACGGGCAAC
>JAABUZ0100002207.1_pt1 | contig 33135 bp, 22 predicted proteins | sample 5562091 | NCBI WGS metagenome assembly JAABUZ01 (sample SAMN12813069, study PRJNA571459) | rock metagenome | isolation source: Antarctica rocks | place: Antarctica: Victoria Land, Linnaeus Terrace sud | collected 2015-12-21
TCGTGATCGACTCGATGGATGAGATCGAGCGCCTCGAGCCGCTGGCCGCCGAGCTGCGTTCCGGGCAGGAGGTGCTCCTGCGCGTGACACCGGGGGTCGCCGGGGACACGCACGCCAAGATCTCCACCGGCCAGGAGGACTCGAAGTTCGGCTTCTCGATCGATCAGGCGCGCATCGGGATCGGCCGGCTACGGGCCAGCGGCAGCCTGAACCTGGTCGGCCTGCACTTCCACATCGGGTCTCAGTTGTTCGCACTGGAGCCGTTGCGGGCCGCGGTCCGCGCGATCGCCGGCCTGGGCGAATTCCCCGTCTACAACCTCGGCGGGGGTCTCGGCGCCGCCTATATCCCGGGTCAGGTCCCGCCCTCGCCCGAGGAGTACGTGCAGGTGATCGTGTCCGCCCTGCACGAGGAGATCGGTTCCGACCGACGTCTGCTGCTCGAGCCCGGGCGAGCGCTGGTCGCCAACAGCACCGTCACCCTGTACACGGTGCAGACGGTCAAGCGCAACGTGTCGACCTGGGTTGCGGTCGACGGGGGAATGTCGGACAACCTGCGGCCGATGCTGTACGGCGCCGTCTACGAGGCGCTGATCGCCGATCGCCCGTGTGCGCCCGGCCCCCGCGAGCGCTGTCGGCTGGCCGGTAAGCACTGTGAGTCGGGGGACGTGATCATCAACGACGTGCTCCTGCCCGACCCCGCCCCCGGCGACGTGATCGTGACCCCGGTGACGGGCGCCTACGGGTACTCGATGGCCAACAACTACAACGGCGCGCTGCGCCCGCCGGTGATCTTCTGTCGCGACGGCGAGGCCCGGCTGGTGGTGCGCCGCGAGACCTACGTCGACCTGAGCGCCCGGGACGTGCCGGGATGACCGCGTTCCGGGTCGGAGTCCTGGGCCACGGCACGGTCGGCGCCGCGTTCTGTGCGACGCTGCCCGAGCACGCCGCGCGGATCGAGCGAATGACCGGGCTGCGCCCCGAGCTCTCGGGGGTGCTGACGCGGAGCCGCGGATCGTTTGGCGAGATCCTCGAGGGCTCGGACCTGATCGTCGAGCTGATCGGCGGCCTGGAGCCCGCGCGCGAGTACCTGCTGGCGGCGATGCGGTCCGGCCGGCATGTGGTCACCGCCAACAAGCAGCTGCTGTCCCATCACGGCGAGGAGCTGTGGGACGTCGCGCGCGAGAACGGCGTGCAGTTGCGCTTCGAGGGCGCGGTGGCCGGCGTCGTGCCGGTCATCCGGGTGCTCCAGGAGTCGCTGGCCGGCGCGCGGATCGACCGCGTCCACGGAATCGTCAATGGCACCACCAACTTCATCCTGTCCGAGATGGCGCGCACCGGGGCGGACTTCGCGTCCGCGCTGGCCGAGGCCCAGCGCCTGGGCTACGCCGAGGCCGACCCGTCCGATGACGTCAACGGGCGCGACGCGGCCGCCAAGATGGCGATCATCGCCCGCCTGGCCTTCGAGACCCCGGTTCACATCGATCAGGTCCGCTATGAGGGGATCGAGGCGATCCTGCCCGACGACCTCGAGTATGCGCGCGACCTCGGCCTGGGGCTGAAGCTGATCGGCACCGCGGAGCGGATCGGCACAGACGGGATCTCGGTCCGCGTCTACCCGGCCTTCCTGTATCCGGGCCACCCGCTGGCCTCGGTGGGCGGCCCGTTCAACGCGGTCACGGTCGAGTCGGAGGAGATCACCGAGATCACCATGTCCGGGCCCGGCGCGGGCGGCCCGCAGACCGCCTCGGCCGTGCTCGGAGACGTGATCAGCGCGATGATCCCACCCGCCTCGACCCCGCCGGCGACCGAGCGCCTGAAGATCGTCAGCGACGTCGTCTCCTCCTTCTACCTGTACCTCGAGGTGGCCGACGAGCCGGGGGTGCTCGCCTCGGTGGCCGAGGTTCTGGCCCGGCAGGGCGTGTCGGTCAAGTCCGTGGTCCAGAAGGGGCTGCGCGACCAGGCGCGGCTGGTGATGGTCGTGCATCCGGTGCTGGAATCGCGCTTCGGGGTGGCCATGAAGCTGATCGCCGGCCTGGACATCATGCGGGCCCCACCCCGGGCGATCCGCGTCATCGAGGAGGAGTTCGGCTAGCGCCGGACGGAGAGGATCGCCCCCATGAGAGCCATGCAGATCACCGAGCTGACCGGGCCCGCGGCCGCTCTGGCGCCGGCGGATATCGCTGAGCCGGCCGCGGAGCACATGCTCACCCCGGGCAGCGGCGTGATCGTGGACGTGCACGCCGCCGGCGTGTCGTTCCCCGAGCTGCTGCAGACCCGCGGCGAGTACCAGATGAAGCCGCCGCTGCCGTTCGTGCCCGGCAGCGAGGTCGGCGGGATCGTGCGCGAGGCGCCCGCCGACGCGGCGGTCAGGCCGGGAGACCGGGTGGCCGCGTTCTGCGTTCTGGGCGGCTTTGCCCAGGTCGCGGTGGCGCCGGCGTACTTCACCTTCAAGCTCCCCGACGAGCTGAGCTTTGCGCAGGGCGCCGCGCTGGTGCTCAACTACCACACCGCCTATTTCTCGCTGGCCATGCGCGGACGGCTGGCCGAGGGCGAGACGGTGCTCGTGCACGGTGGCGCCGGCGGTGTGGGAACGGCGACGCTGCAGGTCGCCAAGGGGCTCGGGGCGCGGACGATCGCCGTCGTGTCCAGCGACGAGAAGGCGGCGGTGGCCCGCGAGGCCGGCGCCGACCACGTGATCCGGTCCGGCGCTGACTGGAAGACGCAGGCGACCGAGATCTCCGGCGGCGGAGTCGACATCGTGGTCGACCCGGTCGGCGGTGACCGCTTCACCGACAGCCTGCGCTCCCTGCGCGAGGGCGGGCGCGTCATCGTCGTCGGCTTCACCGCCGGGTCGATCCCGGAGGTCAAGGTCAACCGGCTGCTGCTCAACAACACCGAGGTGATCGGCGCCGGATGGGGCGCCTACGTGCTCTCCAAGCCTGCCGTGACAGCCCAGATCGGCGAGGCGATCGATCGCCTGATCGCGTCCGGGGCCGTGCGGCCGGTGATCGGCGCGCGCTATCCGCTGGACCGGGCCGCCGACGCGCTCACCCTGCTCGACGAGCGCGGCGCGACGGGCAAGGTCGTGCTCGAGCTCACCTGATGGTCGGACTGATCGAGCGCTTCCGCGACCAACTGCCCTTTGCCGGCGAGGATCCCGTGATCTCGCTCGGGGAGGGCTCGACGCCGCTCGTGCCCGCCCCGCGGTTGTCCGAGCGCGTCGGGGCCGAGGTGTGGTGCAAGCTCGAGGGCCTGAACCCGACCGGCTCGTTCAAGGACCGGGGCATGACCTGCGCGGTGTCGGCCGCTGTGCGCGAGGGCGCCGAGACGATCATTTGCGCCTCGACGGGCAACACCGCCGCGTCGGCCGCGGCTTACGCCGCCCGCGCCGGGGTGCGTTGTGCGGTAATCGTGCCCGAGGGCAAGATCGCCACCGGCAAGCTCGCCCAGGCGCTGATGCACGGTGCGCGGGTGATCGCCCTGCGCGGCAACTTCGACGCCGCGCTGCGGCTCGTGCGCGAGCTCTGCGAGCATCACCCGATCGCGCTGGTCAACTCGGTCAACGAGTTTCGCATCGAAGGTCAGAAGACCGCATCCTTCGAGCTCGCCGAGGCCCTGGATCACGAGCTCGACGCGCTCTTCATCCCGGTTGGCAACGCCGGCAACATCTCGGCGTACTGGCGGGGATTTCAGGAAGTCGGGATGGCGCCGCGGATGCTCGGATTCCAGGCCGCGGGCGCCGCGCCGCTGGTGCTCGGGCATCCCGTCGAGCATCCCGAGACGGTGGCGAGCGCGATCCGGATCGGCAATCCCGCCCGCTGGGAGGAGGCGATGAGCGCAATGACGGCCTCGGGCGGCACGGTGCGCGCGGTCACCGATGAGCAGATCCTCTCCGCCTACCGGCTGCTGGCCGGCAGCGAGGGGATCTTCTGTGAACCGGCCTCTGCGGCCGGGGTGGCGGGGCTGCTGGCCCACGGCGCCGGGGGCGCTCAGCGAGTGGCCTGCGTGCTGACCGGCCACGGTCTCAAGGATCCCCAGACCGCGCTCGGTCAGGCGGGCGCCGTAATCTCCTGTGATCCCGACCGGGCCGCGATCGAGCGGGCGGTGCTGTCGTGAATCTTTCGCGCCGCCGCCTGGTCCGGGTGCCGGCGTCCTCGGCCAACCTGGGACCGGGCTTTGACGTGATGGGGGCCGCCCTCGGCTTGCATCTCGAGCTCGAGGTGACCGAGACCGGCCGCTTCGCCGTGCAGACCGACCTCGATCTTCCGCGGGACCGTTCGAACCTCGTCGTCCGGGCGTTCGAGCGGTTGCATCCCGCCGATGACTTCAGCTTCGCCATCAGCTCGGCGATCCCGCTCTGCGGCGGGCTGGGCTCGAGCGCCGCCGCCACCCTGGCCGGGCTGATGGCCGCCGACCACCTGTTCGAGCTCGACGCCGATCTGCTGGCCCACGCCGGCGAGCTCGAAGGTCATCCCGACAATGCCGCCGCGGCGCTGGCCGGCGGCTTCGTGATCAGCGACGGAGCCCGGATCCGGCGCATCGAGACGCCAATGGGGTTGGAGGCGGTGCTCGTCGTGCCCGCCGACGCGGTGCGCACCGAGCGGGCCCGGGCGGCACTGCCGCAGCACGTCCCGATCGCGGACGCGGCCCGCAACGTGGCCTGGGCTTCGCTGCTTACCCTCGGGCTGGTCACCGGGGAATTCGAGGCGATCGCGGACGGCCTGCACGACGCCCTGCATCAGCCCTACCGGGCCCATCTCTTCCCCCGGTCGGCGGCATTGCTGGCCCGCGCGCCGGAGTTCGGAGCGCTCGGCGCAACCGTCTCGGGGGCGGGCCCGGCGATCCTCGTCTGGTGCCGCTACGAGCACACCGGCACGATCGTCGAGGCGCTGTCGCGAGAGGCCGCCGGGTGGGCGACGGTGCGGCGGGTGACCTTCGAGTCCCAGGGCGCCGACGTGAGAGAGCTCTAGGGTTGCCCTCGCTCGCGGCCCTTCAGGCGCTGGCTCGGGGCCCTTCAGGCGCTGGCCGAGGCGGCCTGTGAGCCCTGCAGCAGGGGGGCGAGCTGCTTGCGGGCGCCGTCGAGTCCGAGCCGGCGCAGCAGCTCGTCGGCCACGACGAGGTAGTCGGCGCCGAGGTCGGGCCGGTAGTCGAGGATCGACAGCGCACGCTCGGCCGACTCGGCGTAGGCGATCGAGGCGCGGATCGTCGTGTCCAGGAGCTTGTCGCCGAAATGCTCGCGCAGCGAGTCGAACGCCTCGCGGGAATGGCGGGTGCGCATGTCGGCAATGTTGAGCACCACCCCGAGCCACTCGAGATCCGGGTTGAGGCTGTCCTTGGCCAGTTCGATGACCTGCAGTGCTTGTTCGACGCCCTGCAGCGCGAAATACTGGGCTTCGGCCGACAGCAGCGCGTAGTCGGAGGCGACGAGCGCGTTGACGGTGAGCAGGCCCAGGGCCGGTGGACAATCGATCAGCACCAGGTCATAGTCGGCCGACACCCCGCGGATGGCGCGCTTGAGCGTCAGCTCACGGCCCATCTTCCCGCCCAGGGCGAGTTCGGCCTCGGCCAGTCCCAGGTTGGCGGGGATCACGCCGTTGTGTACGGCGGCGGCCGCCTCGGCGCGGCCGCTGAGCACGTCAGCGATGGTCGGATCGGCGTCGGGCGCCACGTCCAGGTAGTCCGACAGGTTGCCCTGTGGATCCAGGTCAACCGCCAGGACCGCCAATCCGGCTCGCCGGAAGGCGTCAGTCAGGGTGCGAACGGTGGTCGTCTTGCCCGTTCCGCCCTTCTGAGACAGGACCGCGATCGTGCTCGGCATCGGCGCCGCACTATAGGCGAGCCCGGGCGAGCGGGTCCGGGTCCGCGGGACGGAACCCGGGAGTCCGAACTCGGGTGACCGAGGGACGGAAAGTCAGTCGGCGACTGGCGAGCCGTCGGGCTGGGTCTGGGTCCCGAAGCGCATCCCCGAGATCGCCGGAATCTCCACGAAGTGCAGGTGGTGGCGGCCGATGACGACCTCGTCGCCGTCGGCCAGCGTGCTCCATTCCACCCGCTCCCCGTTGACGAACACGCCGTTGAGGCTACGGTCATCGAGCACCCGCAGCCCATCGGGCTGGCGCACGATCAGGGCGTGACGGCGCGAGACGGTCGGGTCATCGAAGCGGATGTCGGCCGCGAGGCTGCGTCCGATCCGGGTCCACTCGCGCGCCAGCGCGTAGACGAGCACGTCCTCGCCGGCCCGATAGGCCACATACTGACCGGGCTCGTCGATCCCCGCCCGCAGCTCGCCCAGCCAGCCGTGATCCTCGAGATCGGGCCCCGGGTCGAGCACGGGCTGTTGGGAGGTGGTGAACAGGGAGGAGCGGACGAACTCGGTACCGCCGCAGTTGGCGCAGGTGGGAAGCTCATCAGCGGCATCCAGCGACACCGGAAAATCACATTCGGTGCAGCGAAACGTCCCTGTCCCGGCGACGCTTCCGGACATCCAAGCCTTCATCGTCCGTCTCCTCGCTGAGATTCGCACCACCTCCCGCGGAGAGCGCGGGGAGGCGACACCCCTGTCGAACGTCTTAACCCGATCATAGTGGCCATCTCGCGCCCGGTAAATCAGATCGTCCGATTGTCCATGCGTCGGGATCACGGCCCAAGCCGTCGCCGGCGGGCAGGAACGGCCGGTCGCGAGCCGAACTGAGCCCAGGTATGTCAGCGACGCTGCGGGACATGTTGGACCTCGAGCTGGCCCTCTTGCGCCGGGGCCTGGACGAACGCCTGGCCGGATCGGAGCGGTGCAGCTGCTGCAACCGCACGCCGCTGGTCGGCGAGCGGGTCTACGTGTACGCATCGGGCACGATCGCTTGCGAGCTGTGCCGCGAGCGCCAGCGCGAGGCTCCCGTGCAGGCCCGCACCGTGCACGGCCCGGAGTTCGGGCACACGATGCGGATCACCGATCGTCGCAGCGCCGCCTGAACGACGCCGCCGCCTGAACGACGACGCCGCCTAAACTCCGGCCGCGTGGACCCGTTCACCGTCTCGACCACGATCTCCAAGCCCCGCGAGGAGGTCTTCGAGTACCTGGCGGACATCGCCAATCACGCGGAGTTCACCGACCACTACCTGGTCGATTGGCACCTGACCCGCGTCGACACCTACGGAGCGGGCGCGGGTGCCCGGTTTCGCATCAAGGCACCGCTGAACCGCTTCTCGTGGGCCGACGTGACGATCTCCGAGTTCCAGGCTCCATTCCGGATCGTCGAGCGCGGGCGAGGCGGGAAGTACAACCGCATCCGGATGCTCGGCGTCTACACGCTGTCGCCGGCGCCCGGCGGGAGCACCAAGGTCGAGTACTCGCTCGAGACCGAGCCGTCGCAGCTCTCCGACAAGCTGCTGGAGACGCTCGGCGGCCGCTCGTGGAGCCGCCGCAAGGCGGCCCGGGCGATGCGCCGGCTGCGCTCGATCCTCGAGGAGAACCGGGGACGCGGCGAGCGCACCTCGGTCGCGGCTCGATAATCTTCGCCGCCGTGCACGCCGTCCGCCGCCTGAGGATCATCGTCTGCACCGCCGCTCTGGCGCTGGGTGTCGCCGGCTGCGGCCAGCAGGCCCACCCGCGGGTCGCCGACGCCAACAACAACGGCGGCTACGTCGACGCCGGGCCGGTCACCTACCAGTTGCAGGTGTCGCGGGTGCTGAACCCCTACAGCAACGAGGACCGCCAGTACATCGCCGGTCTGCCCCGCGGCACGACGCGTCCCAATGCCCAGCAACAGTGGTACGGGGTGTTTCTCCGGGGCGAGAACCAGACCCGGCAGCCGCAGACCTCGACCGACAACTTCGTGATCAGCGACACCCAGGGCAACCGCTACTACCCGCTCAAGCTCAACCCCGCGGTCAACGGGTACGCCTGGACCTCGGAGAGCCTGGCTCCGCTGCAGGTCGAACCCAAGCCCGGCACCACGGCGAGCTTCGGGCCCACCCAGGGTGGCCTGCTGCTGTTCAGGATCAGCAACTCCGCCTACGACAACCGGCCGCTGACCCTCGAGATCCTCGGGTCCGACAGCCGGCGGCTGGCCTCGATCTCGCTCGACCTGTGATCGGCCGGCCCTGGCCCGGCCTCGTCGTTTCAGTTCTCTGCGCCCTAGTTCTCTGCACCCTGTCGCTCGCGCCGGCCAGCGCCCGGGCGGCCTGGAGCCGCCCGTTCGAGCTCTCGCCCCCGGGTACCCTTGATCGCCTGCCCGTCCAGATCGCGATCGCTGCCTCGGGTGCGGCCGCGGCGGCGTTCTCGACCCTCGACGTCGACACGCCGGGCAGCGCGCAGGCCTACGTCGTCACGGGCCGGCCGGGCCGGGTCGGCGCGGCCCGGGCGATCCCTGGCTCCCGGGAGGTGCTGGCCCTCACCGACACGGCCCAGGGCCCCGCGCTGCTCACCGGCTCGAGCCCGTCGGGCCTGGACTGCTGCAGCGCGGTGAGCGCCGGGCGCGTCGGGGCCGGGGGCGCCCTCACGTCATCTCAGATCCTCCTCGGTGGCCTCACCGGGGCCACCCAGGGACGACTGGTCGCGCTCGCCCACGGCCGGATGCTCGCGGCCATCGCCACCGAGGGCGGTGTCTGGGCGGCGCAGTCGGGTCCCGGCGGCCGGTTCGCCAACCCCCGCCGGCTCACCGGGCGCGACGAGGCCGCGCAGGCGCTCAGCGCGGCCGCCCTGGACGGTGAGAACGCGGTGCTGGCCTGGACGGCCGCGTCCGGTCCGGCGGGATACGCCGATCCCCGCGCCATCTTCTACGCCCGGGCCAGCCACCGCAGTCCTCCGCGCGCCGCGCAGACGCTGCTGCGGGCCCCCGCCGGTCATCGCATCGATGAGCTGGCGGTCGCCGGCCGCGCCACGCGGGCGACGGCGGCCTGGATCGATCAGTCCTTCGATCGCCGTGGCGCCGAACACACCCAGGTGCGCGCGGCCGACTTCGCCGCCCACCCGAGCGTCCGGGGCTTTCCCGCCGGGGACGGGCTCTCCACGGGCCTGTCGCTGGGCTCGGACCCCGCCGGGGCTCAGGCGCTCGTGTACACGACCTGTCGCGCCGAGGGCGGCTGCACCGTCCGGGTGACCACGCGCAGCCCGGCGTCGGCGTTTCGCGCGGTGTCCGCGCTGGGTGCGATCGACGCCGGGCAGACGCCCGCGCTCAGCGTCTCGCCGCGCGGACGGGTGATCGTCGGCTGGATCCGGGGTGGTCACCCCGTCGCCGCGGTCGGATCGGCGGCCAGCGGGCGCTTCGGCGCCCCCGGCAGCCTGTCGCCCACCGTCTACGCCTATGACATCACCATCGCCGACAGCGCCCACGGCGCGATTGCGGCCTGGACGCAGGGGACGCTGAACCCGAGCGTCGTCGCGGCCGCCGACCGCTGAGCTGAGGCTCAGCCTCCGCCGAGGGCGGCGGCGAGCACGTCATGGATCGGAGGCGCCGCCGTCGCGGCTCCCGCGCCCTGATTGGGAAACAGCGCGGCGGCCACGTAGCGCGGATGGCCGACCGGTGCGTAGCCGACGAACCACGCGTCGGTGTTCTGGGCTCCGCTCTGCCCCGGCTGGGTCGTGTTCTTCAGTTCGGCGGTACCGGTCTTGCCCGCGACCACGACTCCGGGGATCTGGGCCGAGACCCCGGTCCCGAACCGCACCACCGCCACCATCATCTGCTGGACCTCGCGGGCGACGTGGCCACTTACGACACGGATGAACCGGGGACGCTGATGAGCGAGCAGGGTCGGGATCGGCCGCCGGCCGCCCATCGCGATCGTGGCCCCGACATCGGCCATCGCCAGTGGCGTCGCCTGGACCAGGCCCTGACCGATCGCCGAGGACCCCACGGCGAGGTCGTCACCGATCGCCGAGGCGGCCGGGATCGTGGGCTCGGCCGCGCCGAGGATCGGCGAGGGCTGGTTGAAGCCGAAACGCTCGGCGACGGCCACCAGCCGCCGCGCCCCGAGGCGGGCGCCGAGCGGCGCGAACACCGAGTTGCAGGACACCGCGAACGCGTTGAGCAGCGTCCCGCCGCACGACTCGCCGCTGGCGTTCTGCAGCTGGACACCGGACAGGGTGGCCGAGCTCTGGATCGGATAAACCGTGGAGAGCGTGGTGATCCCGGCCTGCAGCGCGCCGGCGGCAGTCACGATCTTCATTGTCGAGCCGGGCGGTTGCAGCGCCGAGAAGGCGATCCCGGCGAGCGCCACGAGCGCGCCGGTGCGGGGGTTCATGACCGCGATCCCGGCGTACTTGCCGCCCATCGCGGCAACTGCCGCGCGCTCGAGCGCCGGCGAGATGGTGGTCTGGATCGCTGTGGCCTGGATCGCGCGGACGTTGGCCAGCGTGCGGTGACCGGCCAGCAGGCGACCACCCGGCCGGCCGATCAGCCGGCTCTCGAAGATGCGCTCGAGACCGTCGAGCCCGACCTGGGCGCCGGCCCGGTACCCCCGCCCCAGGTAGGTTGCGGCCTCGTCGGCGGGGATCGGCCCGACCGTTCCCACGATCTGGCCGGCGACGTCGGGGATCGGCGAGCTGCGCGTCGGGCCCTGCGCCAGGGGTGTGCCGTCCCCGGCCAGCAGCGTGCCTCGCGGCGGCATGGCGATCGTGCGGTGCAGGCGCTCGCGACCGGTCAGGCCCGGAAACAGCAACGTCGGGCCGAGATGGATGCGGGCGTCGGAGCCGCTGCCGCGCAGCGGCACGGTCAGGACCTCATGCAAGGTGCCCCAGATCCGCGTGTCGAGGACCATGGGAACGCTGATCGTGGAGCGGTTGACCTCGCCGACGCGAACCGCCCGCAGCGAGACGAGGGTCGCGGTCGCCTGCGCCCGGCTGACCTCGGCCGCGAACCTGGACTCCGTCGTCGCGCGCCGCGAGGCGCGATCCAACAGGCCATACATGCGCGGGAACTCCTGGTGGGACCAGGCGGTCACGTAGTCGGCCACCAGCCGGCGCTCGTCGCCGCCGCCGGAGAGGGTGATGAAGGCCCCGACCGCCCCGGCGAACACCGCCAGCGCCACGATCGGCAGGGCTCGGGACAGCAGGCGGCGACGCCGCTGTCTGCGGCGCATCGGGCGTGGCCGTGAGGCCACCAACAGGCCGCCATCTACCACCTCATCTCCGAACGGTAGAAGATGTGGGCTCGGTCGGGCGCGATTCCGCGTGCAGCCGGGTATGGAGCCTTACCATCGGGGCATGACGGGCATCGATTGGGTGATCGTCCTGTTCACCGTGATGCTCGCCGCGCGCGGCTACCGGCAGGGCTTCCTGGTCGGTGCGCTGTCTCTGGCCGGGTTTGCGGTCGGAGCCTACGCCGGCACCCGGCTGGCGCCGCTGCTGCTGCACCAGGGAGCGCGCTCGCCCTACGCGCCGCTGCTGGGACTGCTCGGAGCGATCCTCGCCGGCGGCGTCCTGGCCAGCGGCCTGGAGGGTCTGGGCTTCCGGGCCCGGGCCGCCCTGCCGATCCCGGGGCTGCGGGCCACCGACGGCCTGCTCGGGGCCGGCCTGACCGCGTGCGTGGCCCTCGGCGTGATCTGGATCATCGGCGCGGTGGCGCTGCAGGCCTCGGCGGCTGAGCCCCTGCGGGGTGAGCTTCGACGCTCGGCGATCCTCACCGAGCTCGATTCGCTGCTGCCGCCGTCGGGGCCGATCCTCGACGCGCTGGCCCGCCTGGACCCGCTTCCCGCCTTCCGGGGGCCGGCGGCCGAGGTGACGGCGCCGACCCGGGGAATCCTGGCCCGGGGCGGGGTGCGCCGGGCCGCGGGCAGCGTCGTGCGGGTGACCGGCACCGCATGCGGGCTGGGGATCGAGGGCAGCGGCTGGGTGATCGGGCTCGCCCAGGCAGGCGCCATGGTGATCACCAACGCCCACGTGGTCGCCGGCGAACAGGACACGGCGGTGCAGCCCGGCGGCGTCGGGCCCGCGCGCCCAGCGGTCGTGCTCGCCTTCGACGTGCACGATGACATCGCCGTGCTGCGCGTCCCCGGCCTCACGCTTCCCGCACTGCAGACGGCGGGGCAGAGCCGAGCCGGGACCGCGGCGGCGATCCTCGGCTACCCCCTCGACGGCGCCTACCGCGCCGCGCCCGGGCGACTCGGGCCGACGGCGACGACCTCGACCCAGAACGCCTACGGTCAGGGTCACGTGCTGCGGGCGCTGACGGCATTGCGCGGCCAGGTGCAGCCGGGCAACTCGGGTGGTCCGATCGTCGACGGGCGCGGCCGGGTGCTCGCCACCGTCTTCGCGGCCATCACCGAGGCCGACCATCCCGGCGGCTTCGGCGTCCCCAATTCCGTGGTGAGACGGGATTTGGCGCGCGCCCGGGCGGCCTCGGCTGCCTCCGGGACCGGCCACTGCGGAGCCTGACGGCGATCGGCGCGGCGCGGCGCTCGGGCCGGGGCGCCTTGACCCCGGGCACGACAGTTCACCGCCGGGCGGGGCTTGTCCGGGCCGCTACCCTGCCCCAGCATGGCCAAGACACTGGTGATCGCCGAGAAGCCGTCCGTCGGGCGCGACCTGACCCGGGTGCTTCCAGGGGCCTTCACCAAGGGCGAGGGATACCTCGAGGGTCCAGAGCATGTGGTGACCTGGGCGGTTGGGCATCTGGTTCAGCTCGCCGACCCCGACGAGTACGGCGCGCAGTACAAGAAATGGCGGATGGCCGACCTGCCGATCGTCCCCGACGAGTTCAAGCTCGTCGTGCGCGACGAGCGCTCCAAGAAGCAGATGAACGTGGTCAAGCGGATGCTCAGCCGCGACGATGTCGAGACCGTGGTCAACGCCTGTGACGCCGGCCGCGAGGGCGAGCTGATCTTCGCCTACCTGTACGAGAAGGCCGGATACAAGAAACCCGTCCAGCGGCTGTGGCTGAACTCGATGACCAAGCGCGCGATCGAGGCCGCCTTCTCCGAGCTGCGCCCCAGCTCGGAGTTCGCCACGCTCGAGCAGGCCGCGCGCTCGCGCTCGGAGGCCGACTGGATCGTGGGCATGAACGCGACCCGCGCGGCGACCATCCGCCTGCGCTCCTCATTCGATGGGGCCGTCTCCCTCGGCCGCGTGCAGACCCCGACGCTGGCCATCCTCGCGCGCCGCGAGGAGGAGATCCGAGCCTTTCGGCCCGAGGCCTACTGGCTGGTCGACGCCCGATTCGACGCCGTCAAGCCGGATGAATCGGGCGCCGCCCGTTCCGGCGAGGTTGGAGGCCGAGCGGGCGGCGAGCCCGATGGTCCGCGCGCCTACGAGGGCCGCTACTACGCCGGCGCCAACCCGCGGTGCCAGACGGCCGCGCAGGCTCACGCGGTCGTCGCGGCCTGCGAGGGCGCCCGGGGCGTCATCACCAAGCTCGAGAAGTCCGAGCGGCGCGAGCGCGCTCCGCTGCTGTACGACCTCACCTCGCTGCAGCGGGAGGCCAACAGCCGCCACGGCTTCTCGGCCCGTCGCACGCTCGCCGCCGCCCAGCGGCTGTATGAGGAGCACAAGGCGCTCACCTACCCGCGAACCAGCTCCCGGTTCTTGACCGGGGACATGGTGGCCGAGATCAAGCCGATCGCCGCGCTGGTCGGGCGGCGTCCCGAGTACGCGCAGGCGGCGAGCTACGTCGCCGGGCTCGATGTCCTGCCGCTCGGTCGCGTCGTCAACGACGCCAAGGTCACCGACCACCACGCGATCATCCCCACCAACGCCGAGCAGCATCCGGTGGACAAGTTCAACGACGATGACCGGCGCGTCTACGACATGGTCGTCCGGCGCTTCTTGGCCGTGTTTCATCCCGAGGCGGTGTTCGAGAACACCCGGATCGAGACCACGGTGGGCACCGCCGGCCAAGCCGGGGGCATCGCCGGGGAAGCCGGGGGCACCGCCGGGGAAGCCCGGGGCACCGCCGGGGAAGCCGGTGGTCCGTACGTCTTTCGCACCCGCGGAAAGCTGATGCTCGTGCCCGGCTGGCGCGGCGTCTACGGCGAGATGGCCAGCGGCTCGGACGCCGAGGGCGCCGAGGACGACGAGGCCCGCGACCAGCAGCTGCCCAAGCTCGAGCGCGACGAGGCGGTCAACGTCACCGAGGTCGCCGCCGAAGAGAAGGAGACCAAGCCACCTCGCCGGTTCACGGAGGGCGCGCTGCTGGCCGCTATGGAGACGGCCGGCAAGCTCGTTGACGAGGAGGAGCAGCGGGAGGCGATGAAGGACTCCGGGATGGGGACCCCGGCCACCCGCGCGGCGATCATCGAGCGCCTGCTGCAGGTCGGCTACATCGAGCGCGATGCCCGCGCGCTGGTGGTCACCGAGAAGGGCCTCAACGTGATCCGCCTGCTCGACGGGCACCCGCTCACCTCGCCGGGGCTGACCGGAGACTGGGAGAGCCGGCTGGCCAAGATCGAGACCGGCCAGGACTCCCGGGTCGCGTTCATGGGCGACATCGTCAAGTTCACCGACGAGACGGTTCACGAGCTCGACGCCAAGCTCAAGGATGTCCGCATCCCGCGGGCCAACCTCGGCCCGTGCCCGGTGTGCGGCCGCGATATCGTCGAGAACCGCAAGGGCTATTCGTGCTGGAGCCGCGAGGATCCCGGCTGCGGCTTCGTGATCTGGAAATCCAAGACGAGCAAGCAGCTGCCGGTGGCGATCGCCAAGGAGCTGATCAAGACCGGGCGCACCGAGCGGCCGGTCACCGGCTTCAAGGGCCGCTCGGGCAAGAGCTTTCGCGCGCGGCTCGCTCTGCAGCAGAGCGATGAGGGCCGCTGGCGGGTCGAGTTCGACGAGGCATGGGCCCGCGACGGAGTCAAGCCGCCGGAGGCTGAGGAGGGCGCTGCGGGCGCTGCGGGCGCTGACGGCGCTGACGGCGCTGACGGGGCTGACGGGGCTGACGGCGAGCGCGCCGCGCAGGCCGCCGCCCCCGAAGCCGCCTGAGTCCGGCCTCCCGGCGGCTCGGGCGAGCCGTCATCGGCTCGCGCCACCATGAAGCGGTGCCGCTCACGCTCGTCATCGGTCCGGCCAACTCCGCCAAGGCGGGGCAGGTGCTGGGCGCCTACGCCGCCCAGGCGCCGCGCGGGGCGGTGCTCGTCGTCCCGACCGCAGCCGACGTGCGCCATTACGAGGATGAGCTGGCCGGCGGCGGACTCGTCTTCGCGACGGTCCTCACCTTCACCGGCCTGATGGCGGAGATCGGAGCGCGGGCCGGATCGCACGCGCGCACGCTGAGCGGCCACCAGCGCGAGGCGATCCTGCGGCGCGTGCTGGCCGCAGAGCACGCGGGCTCCGGCCTGCGCCGCGCGACCGGTGACCTGATCGCCGAGCTGACCCGGAACATGATCACCCTGCCGCGCTTCGCGGCTGCGCTGCGCACCTGGACCGACGATGCAGCGGACCGGCGTACGCAGGCCGAAGCGCTCGCGGGCGTCGTGCTGCGCTACGCGCGCGAGCTGCAGCGCAGCGGCTGGGTCGATCGCGAGCGCTACGCGTGGGACGTGCTGGATGCGCTGCGCGCGGCCCCGGACCGTTGGGGGCGCGACGCGGTCTTCTTCTATGGCTTCGACGACCTGACTCCGCTGGAGCGTGACGCCGTCGAAACGCTGGACCGGATCGCCGGGGCCGCCGTCACCGTCTCGCTCACCTACGAGGCCGGGCACGCGGCGCTGGGCGCCCGCGCCGCCTCCGTGCAGGAGCTGCGCCCGCTGGCCCACGAGGTGATCGAGCTTCCGGCCCGTGACGAGCACTATGCGCCCGGCGCTCGGGCCGCGCTGCACACGCTCGAGCGGGGTCTGTTCGATCCGGACGCATCCCCCCGCGATCCCGGCGACACGATCGTCCTGCTCGAGGCCGGCGGCCCCCGCGCGGAGGCTGAGTTGATCGCCGCCCGGGCGCTCGCGCTCATCCGCGCCGGCGTGGCCCCGGACCAGATCGCCGTGGTGCGGCGCTCGCTGCGCCACGCGGCGGGCCTGCTGGAACGGGTGCTGGCCGAGTACGGGGTGGCGGCGGCGTGGAGTGGAGAGAGCCCGTTTGCCCACACCGCCCTCGGGTACGCGGTGCGCGGCGCCGCCCGCTGCGCCTGGCTGGACCCCCGGCGGGCCGGCGCCGCGGATCTGCTCGCCTACCTGCGGGCGCCCGGCCGGATGGCCGAGCCCGAGACGGTGGACCGGCTCGAGCTCGTGCTCGCCCAGCGCGCCGAGCGGCGCGCCGACGCGGCCCGCCGTCGCCTCGGGGCGCCGCTCCCCGAGCTCGACGCGCTCGCCATGGCCCCCGATCCCGGTCGTGCGCTGCTGGCGCTCGCCCGCGAGCTGATGGCCGCACCGCACCGCGGGCGGGCGCCCACGTTGGACGGTGCCGAGTCGCTGGATGCCCGGGCGCTCGCCGCGCTGGCCGGCGTGCTCGCCGATCTGGCCGCGCTCGGGGTGACCCCGTCGGGCGCCGAGCTGCTAGAGCTGCTCGAGGAGCTGACCGTGCCCGGAGCGCCGGCGCGCACGGGCGCGGTGACGCTCGCCGAGCCGATGCAGATCCGGGCGCGGCGCTTCCGGGTCGTGTTCGTGGCCGGGCTGCAGGAGGGAGCGTTCCCGCTGGCGGCTCGTGGCGAGCCGTTCCTGTCTGACCGTGACCGCCGGGAGCTGGCGGCGAGCACCGGGCTGCGCCTGCCGCTGTCCGGCGACGCCCTGGATCGGGAGCGCTACCTGCTCTACGCCGCCGTCTCACGCGCGAGCGAGCAGGTCGTGCTCAGCTACTGCAGCTCCGACGAGGAGGGCAACCTCGCGCTGGCGTCGCCGTTCCTGGCCGACCTGCGCGAGCTGCTCGGCGAGGCGTGGTTCGCGCGCCGCCAGCGGCGACTGCTGGCCGACGTGGTGTGGCCGGCTCCCGGCGCCCCGACCGAGCGGGAGCGCCGGCGCGCCGAGGCGGCGGCGCTCGCGCCGGCGGCCGGCGAGCCTCCCGACGCGCCGCGGCGGCTCGGGGCGAGCGCCCTGAGTCGCCTGCGCCACACCGAGGTGGTCTCGGCTGGGGCGCTCGAGACCTATGGCGACTGCCCGGTGCGATGGCTCGTCGAGCGTGAGCTGGACCCCGCGGCCCTGGAGCCCGAGCCCGAGCCGATCATTCGCGGGAACCTGATCCATGCCGTGCTCGAGGCGCTGCTCAGTGAGCTGGACGGCCCGCTGGACAGCTCCTCGTTGACCCGCGCCGAGGTGGCGCTCGATCGGCGCCTGAGGGAGTTCGAGGCCGGGCCGGGCGCGGGCCTGGGGGCCGGGCAGCCCGAGGTCGTGCGCGCCGGACTGCTGCGCGGCATCCGGGCCGATCTGCTGCGCTACCTGCGCCACGAGGCCACGCGGGGTGCCGGATGGCGGCGACACGGTCTGGAGCTGCGCTTCGGGTTCGACCCCGAGGGCGACGGTGAGTCGCTGCCCGCGCTGGTGATCGGCGGGGTTCGCGTGCGCGGGATGATCGACCGGGTCGACACCGACGGCGCCGGCCACGCCCTGATCACCGATTACAAGAGCGGCACGGCTCGCTCCGAGCAACCCGCCGCACGGTGGGAGGCCGACCGCCGCCTGCAGGTCGCCCTGTATCTGCTCGTCGTGCGCGAGCTGACCGCGCTTGCGCCCGTCGCGGGCTTCTATCAGCCGCTGCGCGGCAAGGACCTGCGGGCCCGGGGCATGTACGTGGACGGAACCGAGCTGGGTGAGGCGGCGCATCCGCGAGACCGTCGCTCGGCGCAGGAGTTCGCTGCCGAGCTGGACGGTGCCGCCGAGCGTGCGGGCGCGCTGGCCGGCGCGCTGCGCGCCGGGTTGATCACGCCGTGTCCGCAGAACTGCTCGCGCGACGGATGCGCTCACCCGGGGATCTGCCGCAGCCAATGACCGCCCCGACCGCCTGGACGTCTGAGCAGCGCACCGCGATCGAACGCCGCACGGGGGCGCTGCTGGTCGATGCTGCGGCCGGGAGCGGCAAGACCTCGGTCCTCGTCGAACGCTTCGTCGCTCACGTGCTGCAGGACGGCATCGAGGTCGGGGCGATCCTGGCCATCACGTTCACCGAGAAGGCAGCAGCTGAGCTGCGTGACCGGATCAGAGCCCGGCTGCGCGAGCGCGGCGCGTTCGAGGCCGCCCGCGGCAGCGAGGGAGCGTGGATCTCGACCATCCACGGCTTCTGTGCCCGGGTGCTGCGGGCCGGGGCGTTGGCCGCGGGCCTGGATCCGGGCTTCTCGGTGCTCGACTCCGATCAGTCCGAGCCGCTCGCCGACGCCGCCTTCGAGGCCGCGCTGCAGGACCTCGGCCGCTCCGAGGCCGGGGCGGTCGCCTTGCTCGCGGACTACGGTGCCGGATCGCTGCGCAGCGCGATCCGCAGCGTTCACGCTCAGCTGCGCTCGCGTGGCCAACGCCATCCTCGCCTGCCCGCGCCGCCGCCGCCGCCCGGGCCCGAGTCGCGAGCCGCGCTCCGGGACGCCGCCCGTGCCATCGCAGCCGAGCTCGGGGGGATCGGCGATCCCGGCGCACGGGTGATCGAGGCGCTGGCCCGGGTGCAGCGCTGCCTGACGGCGCTCGACTCAGGCGAGGAGGATCCGTGGCCGGCCGAGCTCGCCGCGCTGGCCCTGCCGAGCAACGGTCCCGCGCTGTCGACGGACGCCTGCGGGGCCTACCAGGAGGCGCTCGTCGCTCACCGGGCGGCCTGTGGCACTCGCGCGGCGATCCCCGTGCGGGCGCTGCTGGACCGGCTGTTGACCGGCTTCGGCGAGCATTACGAGCGGGCCAAGCGGGAGGTCTCGGGCGTGGACTTCGCCGACCTCGAGCTGCTCGGCCGTGACCTTCTGCGCGATCACGCCCAGCTGCGCGGCCAGTACGCCGAGCGCTTCGAGCGGATCATGGTCGACGAGCTCCAGGACACCAACCGGGTGCAGCTCGAGCTGATCGAATCGATCGCGCGCGACAACCTGTTCACGGTCGGTGATGCCCAGCAGTCGATCTACCGCTTCCGCCACGCCGAGGTGAGCCTGTTCGAGCAGCGCGGCGCGCGACTGGCGCGCAGCGGACGGCGAGCGACCCTAGCCACCAACTTCCGTTCGCGCCCGGAGATCCTCGTCGCGCTCAACGCGGCCTTCGCCGGTGAGCTGGGCGAACGGTTCCGGCCCCTGACCGCGGGGCGCGGCTCGGGCGGCGCGGCGCCGGCGCTCGACGCCGACCCCCGCGTCGAGCTGCTGCTGGTCGACAAGGGCGCCGACTGGGAGCTCGAGGGGCTGGCGGCACCGTGGCGGTTGGCCGAGGCACAGGCGCTGGCCGCGCGGATCGGGGAGCTGGTGATGACCGGCACCCGGCCCGGGGACGTGGTCGTGCTGATGCGGGCGACGACCGATATGCGGGCCTACGAGCGCGCACTGGAGCGTCACGGCCTGCCCGCCTACGTGATCGGCGGGCGCGGCTACTGGTCTCATCCCCAGGTGCTCGACCTGGTCGCCTACCTGCGGGTGCTCGCCAACCCGCGCGATGAGGAGGCGCTGCACACGGTGCTCGCCTCGCCGCTGGTCAGAGCCTCCACGGACGCGCTGGTGATCCTGGCCGGAACCGCCCGCGATCGGGGCAGCGATCCGTGGTCGGTCCTGCGCGAGAGCGCCGGCGCGATCGATGGCCTGTCGGGTGCCGACCGCGACGCGCTGGGCGCCGCCGCGTCCTGGATTCCCGGCGAGCGAGTGCGCGCCCAGCGGGGCGGCATCGACGCGCTGGTCGACCGCGCGCTCGTGCAGAGCGGGTATGACCTGGCGATGCTGGCGATGCCGGGCGGCCCGCGCCGGCTGGCCAACGTCCGCAAGTTGATGCGCCTCGGCCGCGAGCACGAGGCCGAGCACGGACCCGATCTGCGCGGCTTCGTGCGGATCGCCGCCGAGCGGGCGGGGGGGCGGGCGGGCAGCTCGCGCGAAGCCGAGGCGCCGATCGAGGGGGAGGGCCTGGATGCCGTGCGGATGATGACCATCCACCGCGCCAAGGGGCTGGAGTTCGAAGTCGTCTGCGTCGCGGATCTGGGCCGCTCGATGCGGCCGCCGGCCGAGCTCGTGCGCGTCTCGGCGGACGGCCGTCTCGGACTGCGCCTGAGCCGGTCCGGGGCTCCCGGCCGGGTGTCGTCGCTGGAGTTCGACGAGCTCGGCCGCGAGGATCGCGACGCCGAGGAGGCTGAGGAGCGGCGGCTGTTCTACGTCGCGATGACCCGGGCGCGCGAGCGCCTCGTGCTCAGCGGCGCGACCCGCTTTGAGGGCTGGACGAGCGGCAGCGGATCCAAGGGGGGCGGCGCGGTGGCGTGGATCGCTCCCGCCTTCGTTCCCGAGCTGGGCGCGCGGATCGCCGAGGGCGGGGGAGACGTCACCGTCGGGGATGGCGTCGTGCGGCTGACCCTGGCCGAGAAGCCGCAGGAGCCGTCCGCCGCCCCCGTGCCGGCGCCCGCGCTCGAGCCGCGGGCGGCTGTCGGGCCTGAGCCCCGGTCGACGGCCGGGCCCGAACCGCTGTCGACGGCCGGGCCCGAGCCGCTGTCGACGGCCGCGGCCGGGCGCCTATCGACGGCTGGGACCGAGCCACCGCCGGCCCCTCCCGACGAACCGCCGCCCGTGAGCCGGCTCAGCTATTCGGCTCTGGGGGCCTACGCTCGGTGCGGATACCGCTTCTACACCGAGCGGGTGCTCGGGCTGGCGCCGGATCGCGAGCCGGGCGAGCCCCCACGCGACGCGGATGTGGCCGCGGCGCTCAGCGCGGCCGATCGCGGTGTCCTGGTCCATGCGCTGCTGCAGCGGTTGAGCTTCCGCCGTCCGGTGTCTCCGGATGGCGACGCGGTCCGCGCCGCCGCGCGGCAGGCCGGACTGGACCCGATTCCGGGAGCGCGGGAGACCGGGGAGCTGATCGAGATGGTCACCGCGTTCGCCGGCAGCGAGCTGTGCTCACGGCTGGGTCGGCTGCCGGCGGTGCGTCGCGAGCAGCGCTTCGCGTTCCCCCTGGACCGGGGCGTCCTCGTCACCGGCGCGGTTGACGTGCTCGCCCGTGACCCCGCCGGCGAGATGCTGGTGATCGACTACAAGAGCGACCAGCTCGCCGGCGCCGATCCGCAAACGGTCGCGCAGCGCGTCTACGCGACCCAGCGCCTGGTCTACGCGCTTGCCGGCCTGCACGCCGGAGCCGCGCGAGTCGAAGTCATCCACTGTTTCCTGCAGCGGCCCGACGCGCCGGTCAGCGCCGGTTACGCGGCGGCCGACCGCTCCCCGCTCCAGGCCGCGCTGCGGCACCAGGCCGGCGGGGTGCTGCGGGGCGAGTTCACGGTCACCGACACCCCGCACCGCGGCGTCTGCGCCGGGTGCCCGGCCGAGGGCGGACTGTGCTCGTGGCCGCTGCCGGCCACCCGCCGGTCGGCCCCCGACCGCCTGTTCTGACCCCCGCGCGGGGCACGCGACAGCCCGCGCGGGGCACGCGACAGCGGTTGTCCCGCGCGCTGGGGCGGTCAGGCCGCTGCGCCCGGATCAGTGCTCGATGGCTGGGCGCCCTCGGGCAGGGGGGCAGGCTCCGCGCGCTCGCCGGGAGCCGGCGAGGGCGCCACGGCGTACGCCGGGTCGGCCGGCTGGCCGGGCTCCTTGACATTAGGGTGGAAGGTGACGTCGACGGTCTGCTTGTCGTCGCGTTCCTGGACCTTGGCCAGGGCGGCCCGGACGCGGCGGTCGGCGGGCGTCGGGGGATCGAGGATGCTGCGCGGCCACAGCCCGCGGGTCAGCACGGTGTTGATCTCGGCGGAGTAGACGACCACGCGGGCGCCGAGGTACAGCCACACGAGCAGCCCGATCACCGTCCCGAAGGTCCCGTAGGTCTGGTTGGCGCCCTTGAGGACGTGGCCGAGGTAGATCCCGCCGAGGAGCTGCACGATCTCCCACAGGACGGAGGCCATCACGATCCCCGGGCGCAGCTCACGGGTGCTGATCGCATCGTCGACGAGCAGGCGAAAGACGGTGAAGAAGAGGACGAAGTTGAGCGCCAGCCCGACGAGGATCCCGGCGAGGAACAGCAGCACGCCGCCGAAGCCCCCGGCCACCAGCCCCGTGACCACCGTGGAGACGACCTGCAGCAGCCCGAACACGATCAGCAGCTTCAGCCCTCGCACCCGCGAGCCGAAGAAGTCCGGGCGCTCCTTGAACGGGACCGCGTAGACGGTGTTGAACGCGTTCTGAGCCGCCATCGTGATCCCCAGCCCGGAGAGGACCGAGCCGCCGATGCCGATCACCAGACCGATCCCGCTGCCGTTCAGCGAGTGGCTGTTCTGGCGGAGCTGGGTGCCAATGATCGGGAACTGCTTCAGCGCCGAGTTGAGGATCGCGTCCCGCGCCTGGGGGTCGCCCTGCAGCACGAAGCCGAGGATGGTCACGAACAGCAGCAACAGCGGGAACAGCGCGAAGAATCCGTAGTAGGCGATCAGCGCCGCCTCGTGGCCGGCCTGATCGTCGGAGAACTTCTTCAGAACCGCGACCACCAAGGCGGTCGGACGGTGGCGCCGCTGGAAGCTGTCAAACCGGCGCACCGGGCTGAGGAAGTCCATGGTTGGACCTGCTACCCGGGATCGAGACCAGTCACGCCGGGGCCCGAGCGAGCCTCGCAGCGTGAGTCAGGTCACCCAAGCTCCGGGCCGGTGGTTCCGGACTCGATCGCCAGCAGGACGCGCTTGCGCTCCGGTCCACCCGCATAGCCGCCCAGCCCGCCGGCCGACGGAAGCACGCGGTGGCAGGGCAGCACGATCGGCAGTGGATTGGCGCCCAGCGCGTTGCCCGCCGCGCGAGACCCGCGGGGACAGCCGGCGGCCGTGGCCACCTCGCGGTAGGTCCGGGTTGCGCCGTAGGGGATGGCCCGCGCGGCCACGAGCACGCGCTGAGCAAACGCGGTCATCAGCCGCGGGTCGAGGTCAAGGTCGAAGTCGCGCCGGCGCCCGGCGAGGTACTGCTCGAGCTCGCGTCGCGCCCGATCCAGCCGGCGCGGCGCGGCGAGCACCCGGGGGGACACCCGCGCGGCGAGATCGGCGAGCACGGAGTCGTCTTCGGTGCCCGGCTGCGAGTAGGCGATCCGCAGCAGGCCGGCCGGCGTGGCGGCCAGCAGGAGGTGGCCGAGCGGGCCGTCCAGGGTGGCGTAGGCGACGTCCAGCAGGCCGGCTTGGGCGGCGGCCGTGGTCACGTCGGGGGGCGCCGGCGCTCGCCCCGGGGGGCCGGCGCGCAGGGCCTGGTGCAGGGGGTCTGATGTGATCATGGGCGGTATTCCTTTCGCAGGCGGGTAAGGCCCTCGTGGACGCTGCGCCGTGCCGCCTCGGGGCTGGTCTGCATCACGGTGGCGATCTCGGCGTAGGCGCAATCGGCGAGGAACCGCAGCGCGATCGCGATCCGCTGCTTGTCGGGCAGGGCGGCCACGCCGGCCCAGAGGGCATCGTCGCGAGGCTCGGGGACGGCTTGCGTGCGGGCGCAGGGCGCGGCGGCGAGCGGCTCAGGGTCGCTGAGCGGGACCGGACCCCGGGCTCGGGCTCGCAGCTGATCGATCCCCTTGCGGTGCGCGATGGTCAGGATCCATCCGCGCAGATTGGAGGGGTCGCGCAGTCTCGGGTAGGCGCGCAGGGCGGCCAGCCAGGTCTCCTGGTAGCAGTCATCGGCGTCGCCGGCGCCGACGGTGGCGATCAGGAAACGGTGCACATCGCGACCGTGCGCGTCGAGCAGGGCCTGGAACGGTGGCAGGGGCACGGTCATGAAACGGCGCCGGCGCCGCGAACGTGAGACTCCGTTGCGGGCCCCTGAGCGTTCGCGATTTTGGCTCTTATTGGCACAAGATCGCGAACGCTCCGGTGCGGCTACGCTGACTCACGGCATGAACCAGCGCACGCTCGGCACCCAGGGCCTCGTCGTCTCCGAGCAGGGGCTCGGCTGCATGGGCATGTCCGAGTTCTACGGCAGCGCCGACGAGACCGAGGCGGTGGCGACCATCCACCGGGCGCTGGACCTCGGGGTGACGCTCCTGGACACGGCTGACGCCTACGGCCCGCAGACCAACGAGGTGCTGGTGGGCGAGGCGATCGCCTCGCGGCGCGATGAGGTTGTCCTGGCGACCAAGTTCGGGATCGTGCGCGACCGCAACGATCCCAGCCGACGAGGGGTCAACGGCCGACCGGACTACGTGCACCACTGCTGCGATGCCTCGCTGCGCCGGCTCGCGGTCGACCACATCGATCTCTATTACCAGCATCGCGTCGACCCGGGCGTCCCGATCGAGGAGACGGTCGGCGCGATGGCCGAGCTCGTCGACGCCGGCAAGGTGCGTTACCTCGGACTGTCGGAGGCGGGAGCCGACACGATTCGCCGCGCCCACGCCGTTCACCCGATCTCCGCCCTGCAGAGCGAGTATTCGCTGTTCACCCGCGATCCCGAGGACGAGATCCTGCCGCTGCTGCGCCAGCTGGGCATCGGCCTGGTCGCCTACAGCCCGCTCGGGCGGGGCTTTCTCACCGGCGCGATCCGAAGCCGGGAGGATCTCGCCGAGGGCGATTTCCGGCGCGGCAGCCCGCGCTTTCAGGGCGAGAACTTCGACCGCAACCTCGAGCTCGTCGACCGGGTGCGCGAAATCGCGCGCGAGCAGGACTGCACCCCCGGCCAGCTCGCGCTCGCCTGGGTGCTGGCCCAAGGCCCCGACGTGGTGCCGATCCCGGGAACCAAGCGGCGCGCCTACGCCGAGCAGAACGCGCAGGCCTCAGAGCTCGAGCTCAGCGCGGAGGATCTCGCCCGCCTGGACGAGGCCGCCCCCGCGGGCGCCGCCCGTGGCGACCGCTACGCGGACATGTCTAGCATCGGGCGCTGAGGGCCTAAGCGCCCGCGGCAGCCACGCAGGCGGCCGACCGGGTGCGGCAAGACCGCGGTCACGGCAAGACCGCGGTCACGGCTTGCCCGCGGCCGCGCCGGGGTATACAACCAAGCTCATGGCTCGCGCAATCTGGACCGGCGCCATCAGCTTCGGGCTGGTCAACGTCCCCGTCAAGCTGTACAGCGCCACCTCCCCGAAGACAGTCCGCTTCCATCAGCTGTCGGCCAAGACCGGCGCCCGGATCAAGCAGAAGCGCGTTGATCCGTCGACCGGCGACGAGGTCGGCTTCGACGACATCGTCAAGGGCTATGAGCTCACCCCCGACCGCTACGTGCTGATCGAGCCCGACGAGCTCGAAGCGCTCGACCCCAAGGCGACCAAGACGATCGACATCGAGGAATTCGTCGATCTCGCCGAGATCGATCCGATCTACTACGACCACTCCTACTACCTGGCTCCGACCACCGGGGGCGCCAAGGCCTACCAGCTGCTGCTGGAGGCGATGCGCGAGGCGGGCAAGGTGGCGATCGGGCGGGTGGTGATCCGCTCGCGCCAGCAGCTCTGCGCGCTGCGGCCGACCGAGGACGTGATGACGATGTCCACGATGCTGTTCGGGGATGAGGTGCTCTCGCCCGACCGGATCGATGAGCTCGACGGGCTCGGCGAGGCCGCGGCGAGCCAGCGCGAGCTGACCATGGCCCAGCAGCTGATCGACTCGCTCTCGGCCGATTTCGACCCCGCCAGGTTCAAGGATGACTACCGCGAGCGTGTCCTGGACCTGATCGAGCGCAAGGCCGCCGGCGAGGAGATCGCCGTCCAGCCCCAGGCCGAGGAGCCCGCCGCGGCGCCTGACCTGATGGCCGCGCTGGAGGCCAGCCTGGCCGAGATGCGCGGTGGGGACGAGCACACGCCGAAGGTCGCCTCCAAGCCGTCCGCCAAGTCCGGCGCCGCGGCCAAGAAGAAGCCCCCGGCCAAGAGCCGGGCCAAGGCCAAGAGCTAGCCCGCGCCGTCAGCCGGGCCAAGGCCAAGGGCTAGCCCGCGCCGTCAGCCGGGCCAAGGCCAAGGGCTAGCCCGCGCAGTCATCGGGGTTGGCTTCGGCGGTCCTTGCCGATCGCGTCTGCGCTGGTACCCTAGGTCCTGCTTCTGGTCGTGCCCGTCTGCCCGCCACCGGACCTCGAGGGCCCACCTCATGTACCGATCCGCTGCCCCCGGGGCCACAGGCCTCTATCACCCCGCATATGAGCACGACGCCTGCGGCATCGCCCTGGTCGCCAAGCTATGGGGCGAGGCGACGCATGCCGTGGTCGAGAAGGGCCTGGACGCGCTGCAGAATCTCGAGCACCGTGGCGCCGAGGGCGCCGACCCGGGGACCGGGGACGGCGCCGGGATCCTGATCCAGATTCCGGACGCGTTCATGCGCGGCGCGGTGTCCGGGATCGAGCTGCCGGCGGCGGGGCGCTACGGCGTCGGTGTGTGCTTCCTGCCCGCCGACCCCGAGCAGCGCCTCGGCGCCGAGACCGTGATCGAGCAGACCATCGCCGCCGAGGGCCAGCGGCTGCTGTGGTGGCGTGATGTTCCCGTCGATGACCGCTTCGTCGGCGACACGGCGCGGATGTCGGCGCCGGTCATCCGGCAGGTGTTCATCGCCGCCGCGGACGAGATCGAGGACCAGGGGGCGTTCGAGCGAAAGCTGTACGTGATCCGGCGCGTGATCGAGCGCGAAGCCGGACCCAGTCTGTCGCTAGCCAGCTTCTCGAGCCGCACGCTCGTCTACAAGGGGATGCTCACCGCCCCGCAGCTGCCGCGCTACTTCCCGGACCTGCGTGACCCCCGCGTCGCCTCGCGCCTGGCGTTGGTGCACTCGCGCTTCTCGACCAACACCTTCCCCTCCTGGGAACTCGCGCATCCGTTCCGGATGATCGCCCACAACGGCGAGGTCAACACCCTGCGCGGCAACGTCAACTGGATGCGCGCGCGCGAGTCCCAGCTCGCCTCCGAGCTGTTCGGTGACGAGCTGCGCAAGGTCCTGCCGGTCGTCCGCGACGGTGGCTCTGACTCCGCTGTGTTCGACAACGTGCTCGAGCTGCTCGTGCTCAGCGGGCGGTCGATCCCTCACGCGATGATGATGATGGTGCCCGAGGCCTACCGGACCCGGCGCGAGCTGGACCCCGATGTGCGGGGCTTCTATGACTTTCACTCCTGCCTGATGGAGCCCTGGGACGGCCCGGCCGCGATCGCCTTCACCGACGGTCGGCTGGCCGGCGCGGTGCTCGATCGCAACGGGCTGCGCCCCGGCCGCTGGATCCAGGACACCGAGGGCTACGTCGTGCTCGCGTCCGAGACCGGGGTGATGACCGTCGCCCCCGAGCATGTCCAGCGCAAGGGCCGGCTGGCCCCCGGCAAGCTGTTCCTGCTCGACCTCGAGGAGGGCAAGATCGTCGATGACGAGCAGGTCAAGCGCCGCGTCGCCCGCCGCAAGCCCTACGGGGAATGGTACGAGCGGTCGGTCGTCCATGTCGACGACCTCCCGGACCGCGAGCCGCGGGTGCCGCGCGTCGAGCCGCTGCGCTCCCGGCAGCTGGCGTTCGGCTACTCGCAGGAAGACCTGAGGATGATCATCGCGCCGATGGCCACCAAGGGCGAGGAGCCCGTGGCCAGCATGGGCAACGATTCCGCTCTGGCCGTGCTGTCCGATCGCCAGCCCCCGCTGTTCTCCTACTTCAAGCAGCTGTTCGCGCAGGTCACCAATCCGCCGATCGATCCGATCCGCGAGAACGTGGTGATGAGCCTGCACACCGGCGTGGGCGGTGAGTTCAACCTGCTCTGCGAGACCCCCGAGCAGGCCCACCAGCTGGTCATGGACCAGCCGATCCTGCGCAATCACGAGCTCGAGAAGCTGCGCCAGGTCTCGCACGAGATCTTCAACGCCGCCACCCTGGACATCACCTGGCCGATCGAGGACGGCACCGACGGGATGGAGCTGCGGTTGGCGGGGGTGTGCGACGAGGCCGAGCGCTACGTCGAGAACGGCGCCACGATCATCATCCTGTCAGACCGCAACCTCGGTCCCGAGCGGGTGGCGATGCCGTCGCTGCTCGCGGTCGCCGCCGTCCACCATCACCTCGTGCGCGCCGGCACCCGGCTGCGCACCGGGCTGGTGATCGAATCCGGCGAGCCGCGTGACATCCACCACATGGCGACCCTGATCGGCTACGGCGCGTCGGCGATCAACCCGTATCTGATGTTCGAGTCCCTGGACGAGCTCGCCGACCGTTCGATGCTGCCCGAGAACCTCTCAAACGATGAGGCCGAGGTGCGAATCGTCAAGGCGATCGGCAAGGGCCTGCTCAAGACGATCGCCAAGATGGGCATCTCGACCATCCAGTCCTACTGCGGCGCTCAGATCTTCGAGGCCGTCGGCCTCGAGCGCGAGGTCATCGACCGCCATTTCACCGGTACCGCCTCGCGGATCGCGGGCGTCGGGCTCGGGGTTCTGGCCACCGAGGCGCTGGAGCGCCACTTCCGGGCCTACCCGCGCACCGGCCGTGACCTGTTGCCGGTTGGCGGGGTGCTGCAATGGCGCCGCGACGGCGAGCTGCACATCTGGAACCCCGACACGATCGCCAGTCTCCAGCACGCCGTGCGCGCTGCGGCCGCCGCCGCCGGCGACGGTGGCGAGACCGTGGACCAGCGCGACCCGCAGCGCACCTACGACGAGTTCGCCCGCCAGGCCAACGAGGAATCCACGCGCCGAGCCGCCCTGCGCGGGCTGATGAGCTTCCGCTACGCCGAGACCGAGATCGGACTCGACGAGGTCGAGCCCGCGATCGACATCGTCAAGCGCTTCAGCACCGGCGCGATGAGCCTCGGCTCGCTGTCCCGTGAGGCCCACGAGACTCTGGCGATCGCCATGAACCAGCTCGGCGCCAAGTCCAACACCGGCGAGGGCGGCGAGGATCCGACGCGCTTCACCCCCGACGAGAACGGCGATCTGCGCCGCTCGGCGATCAAGCAGGTGGCCTCGGGCCGGTTCGGGGTCACGATCCACTACCTGGTCAACGCCGACCAGATCCAGATCAAGATGGCCCAGGGCGCCAAGCCGGGTGAGGGCGGTCAGCTGCCCGGCCACAAGGTCGACGACTACATCGCCATGATCCGCAGCTCGACTCCCGGGGTCGGCCTCATCTCGCCCCCACCGCATCACGACATCTACTCGATCGAGGACCTCAAGCAGCTCATCTACGATCTGCGCTGCGCCAACCCAAAGGCCTCGCTGTCGGTCAAGCTCGTCTCCGAGGTCGGCGTCGGCACCGTCGCCGCCGGGGTCGCCAAGGCCAACGCCGACCACGTCACCATCTCCGGTCACGATGGCGGCACCGGGGCCTCGCCGCAGTCCTCGGTCCAGTCCGCCGGCGTGCCCTGGGAGATCGGCCTGGCCGAGACCCAGCAGACCCTGCTGCTCAACGATCTGCGCTCGCGGATCACCGTCGAGGTCGACGGCCAGATGAAGACCGGGCGCGACGTCGTCATCGGGGCGCTGCTCGGCGCCGACGAGTTCGGCTTCTCGACCGCGCCGCTGATCGCGATGGGCTGCATCATGATGCGCGTCTGCCACCTCAACACCTGCCCGGTCGGCGTGGCGACCCAGGACCCGGAGTTGCGCGCGCGGTTCCGCGGGACACCCGAGCATGTGACGGCGTATCTGATGTTCATCGCCGAGGAGGTGCGCGGCATCATGGCCAGGCTCGGCGTGCGTCGCTTCGCGGACCTGATCGGCCACACCGAGATGCTCGAGAGCGATGACGCGATCGATCACTGGAAATCGCGCGGGATCGACCTCTCGATGGTGCTCTCCACGCCCGAGCTCCCGCCGGACATGCCCCGCTCGCGCACCCGGCCGCAGGTCACCGTGCTCGACGACGCGCTGGACTGGGAGCTGCTCGAGCTATGCGCGCCCGCGATCGAGTCCGGCGAGCAGATCCGCCAGGGCCCCGTCCCCCTGCGCAACGTCAACCGGACCGTGGGAGGGATCCTGTCCGGCGAGATCGCCCGCCGCCACGGTCCCCATGGTCTGCCCGAGGGAACGATCGAGATCAGCTTCTCGGGCTCGGCCGGTCAGAGCTTCGGCGCCTGGCTGGCGCCCGGGGTCACCTTCGCCCTGCGGGGGGAGACCAACGACTACACGGGCAAGGGGCTGTCGGGTGGGATCGTGTCGGTGCGCCCGCCGGACTCGACGCTGTTCCGCGCCGAGGAGAACATGATCGTCGGCAACACGGTGCTCTACGGCGCGACCGCTGGCCGCGCGTTCTTCCGCGGGTTGGCCGGCGAGCGCTTCGCGGTGCGCAACTCCGGAGCCAAGGCGGTCGTCGAGGGGGTCGGCGATCACGGCTGCGAGTACATGACCGGCGGCCGGGTGATCATCCTCGGCCCGACGGGACGCAACTTCGCCGCCGGGATGAGCGGTGGCGTGGCCTATGTGTACGACAAGGACCGGGGCTTCGAGGGACGCTGCAACCTCGAGCTCGTCGACCTCGAGGCGGTGAGCGAGGACGACGAGCAGGAGGTCAAAACGCTGATCGCCGAGCACGCCCAGCGCACCGGTTCCCTCGTGGCCCGCAACGTGCTCGCCTCCTGGGAGCGCGCGCGCGAGAGGTTCATCAAGGTCATGCCCCGCGATTACAAGCGCGTGCTGGCCGAGCGCGCGGAGGCCGAGGGCGAGGGCGCGGCCGCGGTCGGCGCCTGAGCAGCCCGGCCACCGCCGCTCAGACGCCGCTGATCTCGGTCCCGCGGTCGCCGGCCAGGCGGATCAGCACCGTCGCCCAGGTCCGGAACGGGCGCCAGCGCTGCGCGAGCGCTGAGAACGCTTCGAGGGTCGGCGGGTTATCGAGCCCGTAGTAGACGGCGGCGCGGCCGAGAACCTTTGGCTCGGGTGCCATCAGCGGCGCGTCGGCAAACCCGCTCGCCCTCAGCACGACGAGGCCGGCGTAGAACGGCCCCAGTCCCTTGAGCCGCTGCACGTCCGCAAACGCGGCCTCGGCACCGAGGCCGTGCAGCCGGGCGACATCGAGCTCGCCGGCCGCCGCCGCCCCGGCCACCCCGCGCAGCCGGGTGAGCTTGTCGAGGTTGAGGCCGGGAAACTGATCCCCGAGGGTCAGCAGGTGCTCCGGCTGGGGAAAGGCGACGGTCTCGCGGCCGGCGAGCTCGAACGTCTCCCCGAGCTGGCGTGCGAGGTCCGCGCGGACTCTCGCACCCTGGGCGGCCGGGCGCCGGGCGGAGATCACCGACCAGGCCGCCGCTTCGTAGGGAGAGGCAAACAAAACGGGACGCTGACCGGGATGGGCCCGCTGCAGCGCACCGAGCACCGCGTCGCCGTCCCCGACGTGCTCGAAGGCGACCCCGTCGTGGTCGAGCGAGACGATCCGCCGCACCTGGGCGACGGCCGCGTCCAGCTCTGCCCCGTCACGGAGCTCGAACGCAGCCTCCACGGGGCCGTCGGGGTCGGGCTGGCGGAGCGTCACGCCCGCATAGCCGCGCCCACCGTCGACCGCGAAGGCCAGGCGCAGGGTGCCGTCGAAGTCCGGTGTCCGGCCCTGGTGAGGTCCGAAGCCGAAGCTCGCCGCGGCGGCCAGGGAGAACCGGCCACGGGGTTCGATCGAGACGGTCTCGGTCATCGCAATGGCTGTCGGTTGACCGTGGGCGCACTCACCTCAGGGCAATCTACGCGGTGGCGCCCGCGCCGGCTTCGACGCGAAGGTTGTGGGTTGTACGCTCTCATCTGCCTTGGGTGAGCTCGGCGCATTTCTGAAGATCCACCGGGTCGGCTTTGACAAGCGCGACCCGGAGCAGCGCGTGAGCGATTACGAGCGCTATTTCGATCTGCAGCCGGAGGCCGAGCTGCGCCGGCAGGGGGCGCGCTGCATGGACTGCGGAGTTCCCTTCTGCCACGAGGGCTGCCCGCTGGGCAACCTGATCCCGGACTGGAACGACCTCGTCTACCGCGACAAGTGGCGTGAGGCGATCGATCAGCTGCACACCACCAACAACTTCCCCGAGTTCACCGGCCTGATCTGCCCGGCCCCGTGCGAGTCGGCCTGCGTGCTGGCGATCAACGACGACCCGGTGACGATCGAGCAGATCGAGCTGGCGATCGTCGAACGCGCCTTTCAGGAGGGCTGGATCGTCGCCGAGCCGCCCGCGCGGCGCTCGGGGCGGACGGTGGCGGTGATCGGCGCCGGGCCGGCCGGTCTCGCTGCCGCGGCCGAGCTGAACAAGGGCGGCCATCTGGTGACCGTGTACGAACGCGACGAGGCGCCCGGTGGGCTGCTGCGCTTCGGGGTGCCCGACGTCAAGCTCGAGAAGTCGGTGATCGACCGCCGGGTCGCGCTCCTGGCCCAGGAGGGGATCACCTTCGTCTATGACACCGATGTCGGCCGCGACGTCAGCGCCGAGGAACTGCAGCAGCGCTACGACGCCCTGGTCATCTCGGTCGGTTCGCGCGTTCCGCGGGAGATCGACGTCCCCGGGCGCCAGCTGAGCGGGATCCATCCCGCGATGGACTACCTGTATCAGCGCAACCGCTGGGTCGCCGCTCGCCAGGGCCGGCCCTCCCGGACCCCCCCGGAGGGCGGGGAGATCTCCGCCGCGGGCAGGAAGGTGATGGTGATCGGGGGCGGGGACACGGGGATGGACTGCATCTCCAACTCCCACCGCGAGCACGCCGAGAACGTCGTGATGCTCGACGTCTACGCCGAGCTGCCGGACGGACGCGAGGATCCTCGCCATCCCTGGCCGCTACCGCCCAAGCGCACACCGAACACGTATGCGCTGGAGGAGGGTGGCCGACGCCGCTGGGGCACCGAGGTGACCGGGTTCGGCGGCCGCGACGGCCGGGTCAGCCACGTCTACGCCCGCAAGGTCACCGGTAGCTCCTCACGCGATCTCACGCCCGTGCCGGGCAGCGAGTTCGTCGTCGAGGCCGATCTCGTGCTGATCGCGATCGGCTTCGAGCACGCTGAGCACGAGGGCCTGGTGTCCGAGCTCGCCCTCGGCCTGGATGAGCGCGGCAACATCGCCACCGAGCAGACCTACCGCACGACGGTCGGACGGGTCTATGCCTGCGGGGACGCCCGCATCGGTCAGTCCCTGGTGGTGACCGCGATCGCCGAGGGCCGCAAGTGCGCCCGGATCGTCAACGCCGATCTTGGCGGCAGCCCGATGGACGCCGACCGCGAGATGCTTGCCGTCGGTGCGTGGAGCGGCGTGTCGGACCGGACGCTGCGCCACGAGGCCGAGGCGGCGGGCAACGTCCGGCCAGGC
>JAABUZ0100002208.1_pt1 | contig 33116 bp, 33 predicted proteins | sample 5562091 | NCBI WGS metagenome assembly JAABUZ01 (sample SAMN12813069, study PRJNA571459) | rock metagenome | isolation source: Antarctica rocks | place: Antarctica: Victoria Land, Linnaeus Terrace sud | collected 2015-12-21
GCGCGCCAATAGGTATACGACAGGGGCCCGGGCGACATGCCCGGGCCCCTGTCGGGACGGTGGAAGCAGGGGAGAGTATTACGCGCCGGCCGGGAGCGGCGTGTTGACGTCCTTGATCGCGCCCAGCCCGTTGCCGGTGGCCGTGCTGTTGATCGATGCGGTCGAATTGTTGAGGTTCTGGATGTCGGACGCGCTGCCCTGTCCCTTAGAGAACTTGCCACGGATGGTATCCATGGTAGTAGACAGCGATTGGAAGGGCGAGGCCAAGACGTGTAGCGTCTTGCTGTTGCTCTTCTCGGCGATACCGTAGGCTACCCTGGCCTCATGCACGGCGATCAAGAGCGCCCCCGCCGCGAAGATAAAGTTCTTCGTACGGCCACTGGCGCCGGCGTTGAAGTAGCCCTGCTTGTAGCGGCTGTACTCGTGATGAATGATGAAGAACGCCGCGCCCGCGTGCAGCAGGAAGCGCGTCTTGTCGAGGAACGCGGGATGCGTATGGCTGGCGCTGGCGACGGGCGCGGCCGGCACAGCGGCGCTGGCGCGGCCGCCGAACGACGGCGCGACGGCGCTCGTCAGGAGCGCGGCCACGAGGCTGATGATAATGAGCTTGCTTTTCACAGGTGTTTCCCTATCTATATCTACATCTACGACTGCTATCCGCAACAGGTCTGAGGCGTCCAACCCTCCACCGTCCTATCCGAGACCGGGTACGCTTTTGTCCCGAGGCCCGTACAAAGCATGTTGCGTGCCAGGGAACGGCCGTCCCATCGCCACTATAGCAGCGGCGCGTGAATAGCGGCTGAACTATACTGAGCCATGACATGGAGGTTAGAGGCGAGCCCCGCGACGACCGTCGCGGGGCTCGCTTCGCCTATCATTGGAGAGCGAGGTTGAAAAAACGGGTCGCCGTTATCGTTGGGAGCGCGCTGATCGTTCTCGTCATCGACTATGGCCTGACGCGCCGCGTAGCCGGCGTCGTGTTCTGAGACCCCCCGCCAGCCGCAACATGCTGGGGGTGCTCGTGCTGCTGGCGCCGGGCGCGATCACATCGGTGGACGCCGTGCTCGGCTCGCGCTCTGGCTGGCCGGCGCCGCCTTATTGAGGAGGGTAGACATGAGAATGCGCGGGGTGATGATCGGCGGCGTCGCGCTCATCGCGGCCATCGCCGGTGGGTCGGCGGTCTTCGCCGGCCCCGCCACGAATGCCATACGCGTTGTGACAACCGGACGCAGCCCGATGATCCTTGCGGTCGACCCGCGTGGCGGGCAGGCCTTGGTCGTCAACTACAACGACGGCCCGGGGCCAGGGTCGATCGATGTCCTGGACGCGACGAGCGGAAAGTTGCGGCGGGTGATACCCGTCGGCATGTTCCCCTATGCCATAGCGGTGGATGACCGGCGTGGCCGCGCGTTCGTCGCCAATGCGGACGGGCTCTTAGGGCGCATGGGCGACAGCCTGAGCGTCGTCGACACCCGCAGCGGGCGTGAGGTACGCCGACTGCCCCTGCGCGCGGCGACGGCGACGGTTGGCATCGACCGCGTGCTCGGGCGCGTCTTCATCGTCCTGCGGAACAACCAGCTGCAGATGCTTAATGCGGCAACGCTCCGTTCCGTGGGCACGATCAGCCTCGGCTTCAGCCCCAGTGCCCTGGTCGCGGACGAGCGCCACGCGCGCGTCGTCCTGTTCGGCCGGCCAGGGAGAGGGACCGCGCGCGATGGCGCTGGATGCACGCAGCGGCCGCACCCTGTGGACGACCGCGGTGGGGTTGGAGCCTCTGTCACTGGCCATCAACGGCGTCCAGGATCGCGTCTTCGTGGGCGACGCAGGCCAAGGGGTCTGCACCGCGCGGATGGGCTATTGTCGCATGGTCAGCACGGTCAGCACGCTCGACGGCCGTACGGGACGGCTGCTGCACACCGCGGGCGTCGGTCAGAACCCGAACACCATGGTCGTCGACGAGGCAACGGGGCGCGTGTTCGCCCTGAATATGGGCAACAATCAGGGCGACGACGGGACAGTCAGCGTGCTCGACGCGCGTTCCGGCCTGCTCCTGCGGACCACGACCGTTGGCTACCAGCCCGACGGCGCGGCGGTCGATGTCGGGCGCAATCGCGTCTTCGTGTCCGATGGGGGCGGCGCGACAATCAGCATTCTCGATGCGCGCGATGGCCGCGTGCGTGGGACATGGCGCGTCGTCTCCGGACCAGGGGCGGTCGCAGTCGATGAGCGAACGGGGCGGGTGTTCGTGAACAACAACGACGTGAGTAACGGCAGTCCGAACTACTACATCCCGGATTGTCGCCGCAGCATCAGCGCCCAGATCGGCTGCGTCGTGCAGTCGCTCTCGTATCAGGCGCGCGAGTTGAGCAAGGGGCGCACCGGGACGGTGAGCACGTTCAACGCGCGGACGGCGCCGTGATAGCCCGACGGGGGCGCGATCGGATCGACAGAGCGGAAAGGACCGCGGCGTGCCTGTGACGGCGTGGCTCCCGCGCATCGCCGCCAATGTCATCCACGGGCAGGCGCGCCGGGAGAGACGCGAGCCGCAGGTCGTCTCGACTTCGTCCTGTTCAGTGTGGTGGGACGGCTCCATGCGGGTAAGTCCATGCGATTGGACCGAGCGCGTCGAGCGGCAGGGCTGGATACAAAGACTGACACACGTCATGGCCCTGTAAATCCGCTTGGGCTATTGACGTGTGGCGCGGCGAGACGTATCCTATAGTTGCATGGAAACGCAAGTGTTGTTACAGACAATGGCCGTGTCGCGCGATAGGAGCCTGCCGGAGACCACGACGCCGACGGAGCGCGCTATGGGCCTGCCGGAGGCCGCGGCGCCGACGGATTCAGAGGCGGCGGCCGCGCGCCGGCAAGACCTGTCGCCGCGTGTCGTCGCGACGCTCGCGGCGATCTTCGCGGCGCTCGGCGAGCCGACGCGGCTGCGCATCGTGCATGCCCTGACGGACGGAGAGCGCTGCGTCGGGGATCTCGCGGCGTCGCTCGGCCTGGCCGTCCCCGCCGTCTCGCAGCACCTGCGCATCCTACGCGACCTACGCATCGTGCGCAACCGCCGCGCCGGCAAGCTCATCTACTACGCGCTCGACGACGACCACGTAGCCGACCTGTTCGCCGTGGCGCTGACGCACGCGGAAGGGGGTCTGGAGTAATGGCCGCGTCGATCGATACGCGCACACATGACGCTCAGGAGCACGCTCACGCACGAGTTGGGGGACGCCGCGGCCATCCCGATGAGCCCTCGCACGACCACGCGCACGACCACGCGCACGCTCACGCCGACGGTCACACGCACGCGCCGGGGCAGGGCGGAGAGCGCGGCCTGCATCTGGCGCTGGGGCTGACGCTCGTGATCCTGTGCGTCGAGGTCGTGGGCGGGCTGCTCGCGCACTCGCTCGCCCTGCTGGCGGACGCCGGTCACGTGGCGACCGATCTCGCCGCCCTCGCCATGGCGCTCTTCGCGCTGCGACAGGCGCATCGGCCGGCCGACCACGCCCGCACCTTCGGCTACCACCGCACCGGCATCCTCGTCGCCCTCCTCAACGCCAGCGCCCTCATCGCCGTCACCATCTTCATCGCCACCGAGGCCTACGGCCGTCTGGCCCACCCCCAGCCGGTACAGCCGCTGCCGATGGTCGTCGCCGCGGCGATCGGGCTCGCGGTCAACCTCTTTATCGCCACGCGGCTGCGCGGACACGGCGCCCATGGACACGGCGCCCATGGACACGACGACCTCAATATGCGCGGCGCCCTGCTCCACGTCATCGGCGACGCCGCCGCCTCGGCGGGGGTCATCGTGGCGGCGGCCCTCATCGCCCTCACCGGCTGGGCGCCCCTCGACCCGTTGCTCTCGGTCGCGATCGCGGCGCTCATCGCCCTGGGCGCCTGGCGGCTGCTGGGCGACGCCCTGGAGGTGCTGATGGAGGCGACGCCGCGCGAGATCGATATGCGAACGCTCGTCCATGACATGCTGCTGGCGCCCGGCGTGCGCGACGTGCATGACCTGCACGTCTGGAGCATCGGGAGCGGGTTGACGGCGCTCTCGTGCCACGCGCGCATCGACCCGCAGCCGCTCGACGACGGGTTGCGCGTGATCGACGGGCTCACCTGCCTCCTACGCGAGCGCTTCGGCATCGCGCATGCCACGATCCAACCGGAGACGACGAATTGTGCGGCGACCGGCCTCTACTGCGCGCTGCCGTGCGGCTGCCGCGACGAATGACGAGTGATTAGCCGTGGGAGAGGCCGCCGGCCGTATCCACCCCGCGTAGCGACTGACGCGGGCTAGGATGGCGCCCTCAGACTACCGTATTCCCGCGCGGGACGGCTCCGGGTTGATCGAGACGAAAGGCTCGCGTTTCTACGCGCGCGCCGCCTCCGTCCGTGACGAACTGGAGGTACAGTCCTTTCTGCAAGCGACGCGCGAGGGGCGCGCCGAGGCCAATCACCACGCCTTCGCCTACCGACTCGGTCCCACGGGAGCGCGGACGCGCTTCAGCGACGACGGCGAGCCGGGCGGGACGGCAGGGCGGTCGATCATGGAGATCCTCCTGCGCGCCGATCTCGTCGACGTCGCCGTCGTCGTGTCACGCCACTTCGGCGGGACGCTGCTCGGCGCGGGCGGTCTCGCGCGGGCCTACGGAGGCGCGGCGGCGCTAGCGGTGCGCGAGGCCGGCGTCACCGTGCTGCGCCCGCACGCGCGTCTGCGCGTCACCATCGATTACGGGCTGCTCGGGGCGGTCGAGCAGGAGATCCGCCGTTTGGGCCTACGCGCGCCCGAGGCCGCGTACGACGCCGACGTCACGCTCACCATCTCCGTCCCGATCGGCACAGTCGACGACATCCGGGTCCGGCTGGCCAACCTCTCGGCCGGGAGCGCCAGAGTCGCCGCCGACGACACTGTTTTTCTCTAGCCATCTAATCTCGACACATGGCCTCTTCATCTGGCATGATGGACGTGTACGACACGCCGCTAGCCTATCGCCTATCGCTACCCCTCTAAGGAGACCCTTAACGATGATTTCAATGGAACAGTCCAAGCTCGCCGAGTTGCGCCAGCGTCTCGAGCGGGACCGCGACAGCCTGCGCGGAGAGATCGCGCGGATGCAGGGTGAAGACGCCGCCGGCAACAAGTATGACGCCGAATTCTCCGGCTACGGCAACCATGAGGCCGACACGGCGACGGAAACATACGAGCAGGAGCGTGACATCGCCCTCCAGGGGACGCTGGAGAAACAGATGGACGAGGTCGAGCACGCTCTGCGCAAGTTCGAGGATGGGACGTACGGCGTCTGTGACGTCTGCGGCAAGGACATCAACCCCGAACGCCTGGAGGTATTCCCGCAAGCGACGCTGTGCCTCGACGACCAGCAGAAGGCGGAGGCGCAAGGACGCGTATGACGTCCGGCGCCGCCCCCTCCACCGGCGCGCGCGTCCGCCGTCTCGGCGCCCCCACCCTGTTCCTCGTCGCCGCTGTCGTCCTGCTGGCCGACCAATGGAGCAAAGGCTGGGTCCAGACGCACTTCCCGGCCTGCAACACCGTGTTCAGCACGCAGGTAATCGTGCCAGATTGGCTCGCGCTCTCGTACACATGCAACAGCGGGGCGGCTTTCGGGCTGCTCGCCGATAAGACGCTGCTGTTCGTGCTGATCGCGTTGGTCGTCAGCGGCGTGATCGTCGCCTACATCCGTTACCTGCCGACCAACCGGCCGTGGCTCAAGCTCAGCCTGGGCCTACAACTCGGGGGCGCCCTGGGCAACCTTCTTGATCGGCTGCATCAGGGTTATGTCACCGACTTCATCTCGGTCGCGCCCGCGCGGTCCCTGCCTGTGTTCAACATCGCGGACTCGTGCATCGTGATCGGCGTCCTCATCCTGGGCTACTACCTGCTGGCCGCCGGAGCCCCACCGGCCACCCTTCGCGCGACCGAAGAGCCTGCCCCCACGCGACCATGGCAGCGGACGGACCCTGAAAGGCCCGCGCAATAGCGGTGATATCCAACACGCACGGACTCAGCGGAGGCGTCTACAGCCGACAGGACAGGTCCTTCAACGCCCGTGCTCTGCCATCCGCTCCGACCCTGTAGGGTCAGGCATCCTCTCATGCCCACCCATACCCTCACTATCCCGCCGGAGTTCGACGGTAAGCGTCTCGACGTGGCGCTCGCGGCCCTGCTGCCAGCGACGACGCGTTCAGCCGCGCACCGCCTCCTCGACGCGGGGCGGGTCGCGCTGGCCCGCGGGGCGGCTCGCCCCTCTCGACCCGTCGTCGCGGGCGAGGTGGTGACGGTCGACATCGCCGAGACCGCGCCTGTCGTCCTCGTCCCATCCACGGGGGCGCTCACGATCCTCTACGAGGACGATGACCTCGCCGTGATCGACAAGCAGGCCGGGCTGGCGGTCCATCCCGGCGCGGGCCACCAGGACGACACACTGGTCAACCGGCTCCTGGGCTACGACCCATCGATCGCCGCGGCCGCCGGGGCCGGCGTCGGCGCCGCGGAGCGTCCCGGCATCGTCCATCGGCTCGACAAAGACACGTCGGGGCTCATCGTGGTGGCGCGTTCCCCGACAGCGCACGCCGCCCTCACGCGACAGTGGCGCGAACGTACCGTCGCCAAGCGCTATCGGGCCCTCGTGGAGGGGCGGCCGCGCGTGGACGAGGGGGTCGTCGCGATGCCGATCGGGCGCGACCCGCGCAACCGCAAGCGCATGGCCCCGCTGCTCGACGGCCGGCCCGCCCGTTCGCTCTACCGGCTGGAGCGGGCCTACCGTGGATTTTCCCTCCTCGACGTCGCGATCGAGACGGGGCGCACGCACCAAATCCGCGTGCATCTGGCCGCGATCGGCCACCCCGTCGCCGGCGACCGCCTCTATGGCGCGCGCCATCCGCTCCCCGGCCTGACGCGCCAATTCCTGCACGCCTACCTGCTGGGCTTCCGCCTCCCCTCCACCGGCGCGTACCGCGAGTTCTTCGCTCCGCTCCCGCCGGATCTCTCCGCTGTGCTCGATGGGCTGGAGCAACGTTGACTATATGGCGGGTCAATGGCGGGTCAGAATAGCCGCACCTCGACGGTCTCGCCCTCTTCAAGCGCGGCGCGCTCCGGCGGGATGACGAGCATGCCGTTAGCCTCGACCATGGAGCGGATGATGCCTGAGCCGCCCGGAACCGGCTGGACGACGGGACCATCGGCGCCGGAGACGAGCCGCACGCGCACGTAGTCCTGCCGCCCCTCCTGAGAGCCGACCCGCGCGGCTAGCCGCCCTGTCGCGGCGTCGTCGCCGACGGCGCCGGCCTGCCGGGGGGGCCTGACGCCCAGGAGCGCCTCGATGGCCGGGCGCGCGAACACTTCGCACGCGACCATGGCCGAGACGGGATTGCCGGGGATGCCGACGACGAGCGTCCCCTCGACGACCCCGACAATCGTGGGACGGCCCGGCCGCATCGCCACGCCATGCACGACGACGCCGGGACCCGCTGGCCGTCCTACGTCGTCGATCGCGGCGGCGGTCAAATCCTTGACCCCGACCGAGCTGCCGCCTGAGAGCAACACGATGTCCGCCGCGGCGACGGCGCGCTGTAGGGACGCGCGCACCGCCTCGGGCCGGTCAGGCGCCCGCGGCAAGACACGCGCCTCCCCGCCCCAGGCCTCGACTTGTGCGGCCATGGCATAGGAATTGGAGTCGTAGATCTGGCCCGGCCCGAGCGGATCGCCCGGCGAGACGAGTTCGTCGCCGCCCGCGACGATGGCCACGCGCGGGCGGGCGCGCACCATCGCCTGCGCCAGACCCATCGAGGCGAGGACGGCGACATCTTGTGGGCGCAGCGCGTGCCCCGCGCGCAGCACGAGATCGCCCGCGCGCAGGTCGGCGCCGCGCCGCACGATATTGTCGCCGGTCGAGACGGGCTGGGCCACGAGCACGACGCCGCCCTCACGGATCGTCCGCTCGACCATGATGACGCCGTCCGCGCCCGCCGGGAGCATCGATCCCGTGGCGACCCACACGGCCTGCCCCGGCCCCACGGCCGCGCGGCTCTCCGTCCCCATCGGGACCTCGCCCGCGTAAGACAGGTGGGCGGGGGTCTCCGCGTCGGCGTCCGCCGTATCGGCCGCTCGAACGGCATAGCCGTCCATGGCCGAGCGGTCGAAAAGGGGCGAATCGAGCGGGGCGCGCACATCGGACGCCAGAATACGCCGATACGCCTCGGCGAGCGGGATCTCCCGCGCCGAGGTCAGAACCGGCCTCCACGCGGCGCGCGCCCGCGCCCACGCGTCCACCGGGGGCAGCCAGTCGCCCCAGCCACCCCCCGGAGTCGTGCCCTCACCTGGGCGCAACGTCATGATGTATCCTTACTCGGCGCCGCGAGGACACGAGGACACGGAGAGGTATAAAAACGCTTCTCCCTGCCGTCGTGCCCTCATGGCGCAAAAGGCTAAGATGTCGCGCTGACGATAGGGGTCACGCCGGTGGTCTCGAGGTAGAGGTCTTCGGCGTCGTCGGGGAAGGGCTGCGGGGCGTAGCCGCGCCCGACGCCGTAGTAGCGGAAGCCCAGGCCCCGCAGCGTCTCCGGCTCGTACAAGTTACGCCCATCCACGAACACGTCCCCGCGCATGCTGTCCTTGACCCGCCGTAGGTCGAGCGCCCGGAACTCCGGCCACTCCGTCACCAGCACCACGGCGTCGGCCCCCGCGATCGCCTCGTACGCCGTCGCATGGTAGCTAATGCGGTCGCCCAACATCTGCCGCGCCGTCTCGGTCGCCTGCGGGTCGTACCCCGCCACCGTGGCGCCCTCGACGACGAAGCGGTCGGCCAGATCCACGCTCGGCGCCTCGCGCATGTCGTCGGTATTAGGCTTGAAGGCCAACCCCAGCAACGCGATGCGCTTGCCCGCCGCCGAGCCGCCCAGCCCGTCGCGCACCTTGTCGGCGACGTACGAACGCTGATCCTCGTTGATCTCCATGACCGTGCGCAGCAACTGGGGGTGGCAGCCCGCGAAGTCGGCCATCTGGGCCAGCGCGCGCACATCCTTGGGGAAGCAACTCCCGCCGTAGCCCAGGCCCGCGTTGAGGAAGTGCTTGCCCACGCGCTTGTCGTAGCCCATACCGACGGCCACCTGGCGCACGTCCGCGCCCAACCGCTCACAGATCGAGGCGATCTCGTTGATGAAGCTCACGCGCGTGGCCAGGAACGCGTTGCTGGCGTACTTGATCATCTCGGCCGTGCGCAGGTCGGTGATGATGATGGGAGACTGCAGCGAGAGGTACAGGCTGGCCACGATCTCGGCCGCCGCGCGGTCGTCCCCGCCCAGCACGACGCGATCGGGGGACATGAAGTCGGACACCGCCGTCCCCTCGGCCAGGAACTCCGGGTTCGAGACGACCCCGAACGTGGCGTCGGACCCGGCCGTGCGCCGCAGGATCCCCCCGACCCAGTCGCCCGTCCCGATCGGCACCGTGCTCTTATTGACGATAACGGTATGGCCTTGCAAGTGCGCGCCGATCGTTTCGGCGGCCTGGCGCACGTAGCGCAACTCAGCTCGGCCGGCCGCCGTCGTCGGCGTACCCACGGCGATGAACACAACCTCGGCGGCGGGGACAGCCACGGCATACTCCGTCGTGAACTTGAGACGCCCCGCGGCGACGTTGCGGCTTACCATCTCCCCAAGCCCAGGCTCGAAGAACGGCACCTCTCCACGTCGCAGCGCGTCGACCTTGGCCCGATCGGTGTCCACGCACACGACGGTGTTGCCCAACTCGGCGAAGCACGCCCCTGTCGTCAGACCGACGTACCCTGTCCCTACGACCGCGATCCTTTTCATATGCCTATCGCTACCTCATACGCACAAAAACTGAGCCGTTATCCAAACTGTCTATCGGCACGAACGATTGGGGACTTTTGCCTCCGCGTATCTTACCACGCGGTCGCATATAGATGTTAACAGCGCACGTCGGTTAATAGCGCACGTCGGTTAATAGCGCACGTCGAAAGGGCCGAGGCCGCCGGAGGCCGGTCCCCACGTCGGCTGTACCCCCTCGACGCGCGCCGCGACCGGTCCGCTCCACAACGCGTCGACGAGCGCGTCGAGCGCCGCACGCGGCCCCTCGGCCACGACCTCGACGGCGCCGCCTTCCGGCAGATTGCGCGCGTAACCGGTAAGCCCGTGCACGCGAGCCCGCGTCACGGCGAACTGACGAAAGCCTACCCCCTGCACCCGCCCGCGCACGAGGACGGTCACGCGGGCGTGATCGTCGTTAGCCATCACGTCGCCACCTTGCGCGCCCGCACCGTTAGCCATCACGTCGCCACCTTGCGCGCCTGCGCCGTCAGCCAGCGGGCGCGCTGCTCCTCACGGACGGTGGCGTCGGGGGCGCGGTAGCCCGCCATGAAGCGATCGCGCAGGTCGGTGAAGGTTCCGTCGAGGATGGAGGCGCGGATGCGGCCGGCCAGGTCGAGCATGAAGGTGACGTTGTGCAGCGTGGCGAGTCGATGCCCGAGCAGTTCCTCGACGCGAAACAGGTGGTGCAGATAGCCCAGGCTGAAGCGCGCGCACGTGTAGCAGCCGCAGTCGGCCATGATGGGGTCGTCCACATCGGCGAAGCGCGCGTTGCGAATGTTGAGGCGCCCGGCGGACGTGAGCAGCGCCCCATTGCGGGCCAGCCGCGTCGGCAGCACGACGTCGAACATATCGACGCCGCGCGCCACCCCTTCGAACAGGTCCTCGGGAGCGCCGACCCCCATGAGATAGCGCGGCTTGTGCGCGGGCAGCAAGGGCGTCGTCTCCTCGAGCAGGGCATGCATCTCGGCCTTGGGCTCGCCGATGCTAAGGCCTCCGATGGCGTAGCCGGGTACGTCGAGCTCGGCGAGCCACGTCGCGGAGCGGCGGCGCAGGGAGGGATACATACCCCCCTGGACGATCCCGAAGAGGGCCTGGTCGGCGCGGGTCTGGGCGGACTGGCAACGCGCGGCCCAGCGGTGCGTGCGATCGAGCGCGCGCGCCGCCTCGGCCTCGTCGACCCCGTAGGGCAGGCACTCGTCGAGCGGCATGATGATGTCGGCCCCCAACGCCTCTTCCAGCGCGACCACGCGCTCGGGCGTGAAGTGGTGAGGGGCGCCGTCGAGGTGTGAGCGAAAAGTCACGCCGTCCTCGGTCACGCGGCGCAGGTGGCCCAACGAGAAGACCTGGAAGCCGCCGCTGTCGGTCAAGATAGGGCGGTCCCAGCCCATAAAGCGGTGCAGCCCGCCGAAGCGCGCGACGCGCTCGGCGCCCGGACGCAGGCTGAGGTGGTAGGTATTGGCCAGGATGATCCGCGCCCCCGCCGCCGTGAGTTCGTCGGGCGTGAGCGTCTTGACGGTAGCCTGTGTTCCCACCGGCATGTAGATGGGGGTCGGCACGTCGCCGTGCGGTGTGCGCAACACCCCCGCGCGCGCGCCCGTCCGCGGGTCGGTCGCGAGCAGCGTGAACAGGAAGCGATCGCCGGAAGTAGACTCTACCATACCCTGTTGTCGCACATCGCGCGCGACGCCGCAACGCTCCTACCTCGCGACGACAGCAAGAATGGCGGCCGGAGCCAGCGCAAGCTATGATCCTCGTCGCGCGCTACAGGACTAGCCCAGGTCGTCGGTAAAGACATCTTCACCCTCCACACGACCACGACGCTATTATCCCCTATCCCCTTGACACGGTTGGGGGAAAGCATTATGATCAAAACAAGTTTACATCGTAAACTTGTTTAATGTGCAGGAAGTGAGGAGAGGGCTATGGACACAACCTACTCACGCGACGCCATCGCCGACTTGCAGGGACTGACGCGAGAGTACGCGAGCTTCTCGCGCAGCCGCGGGGGTTTGGGCAACGTCCTCGGCGGCGTCGTCGGCCTCGTCGTCTTCGGGGCGATCTGGCTCTTCGGGCACGGCCTCGCCATCACCGTCCTGGCCGTCGGGCTCACCGCCACCTGGCTCGTCGGCAAAGAGACGATCCGTCGCCGCCTGTATCGCCGCTTCGGCGAGGTCCAGGAGACGTGGACGGGCACGGCGCGCAGGACGCATCGGTCCGGGGTGTTGCTCTTCACCCTGATCCTACTCGCCTTCGCGGTCTGGATCGTGGCCGCGGGTTGGCTATCCAAACCGGCGGTCGCGTGGCCCTACCTGATCTTCTGTCTCGCCACACCGTTGATCCTCTGGCGCTGCCTGTATACGCTCGGCGAGATCATGGTCGGCTCCGGTCTGCTGCTTATGTGCGCCGTCGTCGCCAGCGGACACACTCCCGCGCTGCTGGGCCTGCTGACGGTTCCCTGCTACGCCGCGGCCATGATCTTCCTGGGTCTGTTCGAACACCGCCGGTTCCGCGCGCTGGAGACGCGCCTGCGGACGCGTCCCGAGGCGCAAGAATGAGCGCGACGGAGCTAGAGACGGACGACGCCATCGTGGCTTCCGACGCGGAGGTCCACGAGGCGCTGACCCTCGACCGCGTCATCCACGAGCCGGCCCGCCTGGCTATCCTGGCCGTGCTCAACAGCGCCGAGGAGGTCGACTTCGCGTTCATGCGGACGGCGACAGGCCTGACCAAGGGGAACCTCAGCCGGCAAACAGGCAAGCTCGAAGAGGCCGGGTACATCACGATCCGCAAGTACTTCAAAGGCAAGATCCCCGCGACGGGCTACCGTCTCACCCCTAGCGGCAAAACCGCGTTTTCCGCCTATTGGGAGCGCATCACGGCCATCGGACAAAGCGTCGGACAATCGACGGTATAGAACATAGAGGAGGTAACGGTGGGACGCGCGCTACACTCTCGGGCGGACACGCTGGACGCGCCGCCCTCTCCCGATACACCCCACGGCCGCGCGGCCATATCGGCCGAGGGACTCCGAAAGTCGTACGGGGCCACGGTGGCCGTGGACGGCCTGGACTTCACAGTGGGGCGAGGCGAGGTGTTCGGCCTGCTGGGCCCCAACGGAGCAGGGAAGACGACGACGGTCGAGATCATAGCGGGGCTACGCCGGCCCGACACCGGCCGCGTCCGCGTCGGCGGCCTCGACCCCGCAACCGACGGAGCAGCGCTCAAGGAGCGCGTCGGCCTCGCCGTGCAGCGCAGCGAACTCTATCCTATGCTCACCGTGCGCGAGATCCTGTCCCTGTTTGGGACCTTCTACCGGCGGGCCGTCCCCCCCGACGACCTCATCGCCCTTGTAGAGTTGGGTGAGAAGCGCGGCAGCCTGGTCAAAACCCTCTCAGGAGGGCAGCGTCAGCGCCTCGCCGTAGCCCTGGCGCTGGTCCACGACCCCGACGTCCTCTTCCTGGACGAGCCTACGGCCGGCCTCGATCCGCAAGCCCGGCGCGGCCTGTGGGAGACGATCGCGCGCCTGCGCGACACCGGCAAGACGATCCTGCTAACCACGCACTACCTCGAAGAGGCGGCGCACCTGTGCGACCGCGTCGCCATCGTCGATCACGGCCGCATCATCGCCCTGGATCGGCCGGCGGCGCTGGTGGACCGCTATCGTCCCGAGGAGACCATCGTCTTCGAGGCCCTCGCGGACCTCGACCGGGACGCGCTACGCGCCCTGCCCGCGGTCGCCGAGGTCGACCTCATCCCGATCCCCGATCGACCGGGCTGGCGGACGACGACATTGCGCACGACCGACACGCAGACATCGCTGCGCGCGCTCCTGGACCTGGCCGCGGGGCGCGAACTCGCCCTGCGCGGATTGCGCGTCGAGCGCGCCACCCTGGAAGACGTATTCCTGCACCTCACCGGCCGGCGCATCCGAGATTAAGACGTCGTCAGAAGCATTGTGACGAACAGGAGGGAGCCATGACATCTACCATACACACCAGGCATTCGGACGCGGCCCCTGTCGACAGCGCGGCCCCTGTCGACGGCGCGGCCGCCCTCCTACGCGCGGTCCCCGCTCCAGCCTATCGCTGGCCGCGCGCCTGCGTGGCGCTCTACGTCGCCGGGGCGCGTGAGTTGCTACGCGCGCCCATGATGCTGGTCATGACCGCCGCCGTCCCCCTCCTCTTCATCGTATTGTATGGGATCGTCCTACGTGGCCCCAGTGGACCGACGGTGCGGCTCGGCGTGGCCGCCGCCCCGCGCGGCGCCGTCGCGGCGGCGGTCGAACGCCAACTCCGCGCCGTGCCCGGCGTCACGCTACGCGCGGGCTCGACGAGCAACCTGCTCGGATCGCTCCACAAGGGCGACCTGGACGGAATAGTGACGCTCCCGGCCAGCCTGGATACGGCCCTGCACGGCAGGCGCGCCGCCCTCACCGTCACCTACGACCCGGCGCGCCAGAGCATGGCGGCTATTCTGCAGTCGCTAGTGACGCAGGTGGCCGACCGCGTCGACCGCGCGCTGACGCGCCGGGGGCAGGTGCTCTTCGTCGACGCGGTCCCGCTCAACGGGCGCGTGCTAGACCAGTTCTCGTACGCGCTACCCGGTATCGTAGCCCTCGCACTCATCCAGGTGGGCCTCTTCGCCACCACGATCCCGCTCATCCAACTCCGCCAGAACGGCGTGCTGCGCCAACTAGGCGCCACCCCGCTGCGGCGTTGGGTCCTGGCGGTCAGCCAGATCGCCCTGCGCGTGACGCTGGCCCTGCTCCAGGTCGCGCTCCTGCTCGCCCTCAGCCACTTTGCCCTCGGCGTGCCCCTCGTCGGCTCCCCTCTCGCCCTATTCCTGGTGACGGTACTGGGCGCGCTGACGATGATCGCCCTGGGCTACCTCCTGGCGTCTCGCGCGCGCACGGGCGAGAGCGGGAACGGCCTGGTCACGATCGTATTCATGCCCCTGCTCTTCCTATCCGGCCTCTTCATTCCCCTGGACATAGCGCCGTCGTGGATGAAGACGGTCTCGGCCGTCATACCGTCGACCTATTTGGGCGACGCATTGCGCCAGGTCATGATCGAAGCCACGCCTCGATTCAACCTGGCCGTCGACCTCGCCGCCATGGCCGCCTTCCTGGTGGGACTGTCGGCCGCGGCGATCCGCCTCTTTCGCTGGGAGTAAGCGCCGTCCAAGTTTATCGCTCATCGCTATTACGAGCGCCCGACGCTCTTACAGTCCCGGTACGGAGCCGATCGTCGTGAACTGGGGCGGTCCCATCTTGGCGATGCAACTTGCGTCGGGCCTATGCGTCGGGTCGTCGAGGAACGACTCGGTCATGCGATAGGGGCAGAGGTTATAGAGAAAGACGCCATGCCCCATCCCCGGATACTGGAAGAAGTAGCTGTGCGAGAGCGTCTGGGCCGCGCGCATGGCGCCGGCCGGCGGGGTGATAGGGTCGTATTGCCCCGAGAGCACCAGCGTCGGGATGCCGCTCGTCACCGCGGCCTTTTGCGCCGCCGGGACGCCGCGCACGCCCCAACCCCGGCACACCCCCAGGTCGCTCAGGCTGCTGGACACCTCGTAGGCGCGGATGCGGGGTGACAATGCCTGTCCCGCCGCCCGGACCTGCGCCGGCGTCACGAAGGGCGCGTCCTCGCCGCACTCGAACGAGTAGTACTGCCCCAGGGCGATGCTGTCGTCGAACTCGAGCGTGCCGTAGAGCTTGGAAACAAGGTCATAGTTACCGTTGCTGGCCGTGTAGATCGCCTTCGGCAGGACGGGGATGAAGGGTGTGACGTAGAGCGTCTGGAACAGCAGGTCGGCCAGCCGGCCCCCCGTGAGCAGGACCGTGTAGCGCTTGCCGCCCGGGTTCGACGTCGTCTGGAAGGTGGCGGGATGGGCGTCGAGGCGCGCGACGAGGTCGTAGAACGTGCTCTGTAGGTGGGGGTAGACGCGGCCACAGGTCGCATCGGCGGCGCACCCGGCGAACAGCACGTCGAACGAGCGGCGCAGGCTGCTCAGCGGACCGGTGAAGAGGTTGGCCTCGGGCGGGTAGACCGAGTCGAGCACGACGCCGCGGATCCCGGCCGGGTGGGTGCGCATCGTGGTCAGGGCCAGGCGGGTGCCGTAGGAGACGCCGTAGAGGTTGACCCGCTCGTAGCCCAGCGCCAGGCGCAAGTCGGCCACGTCGGCGGCGTCGGCGAGGCTGTTATAGTCGTCGAGGTTGATCCCCGACCGTACGAGGCGGTCGTGACACTGGCGCGACGCGGCGGCGTTGAGCGTGGCCTCCCGCGCGGGGGTCGACCGCTGGTCGAGGATGCGGTACTTGACGGCGGTCAACTCGCGGCAGTCGAGCGCGGGCCGCGAGTAGCCGGTTCCGCGCTGGTCGAAGAGCACGAGATCGCGGTCCCCGACGAGGATCGACGCCGTCTGGTTGGTGATGATCGGCGCGTACGCGCTCAGCAGCGCGCCGCCCGGACCGCCCTGCAAGAAGATGACCGGATCGGGCGCCGGATGGGCGCTGGAACTCTTGTAGATCGCGACGGCCAGCCGGATCGCCGGCCCGGTAGGCCGCGCACGATTGGCCGGCACGACGAGGTACCCGCAGCGCACGTCCTTCCCGACCACGATCCCCGCCCCCGGCTTGAACGGGCACGGCGCGCCCTCGAAGCGCGGGGCTCCGGCGGCGAGACGACCGTGCAAGGAACCCGACAGCGGCGCCCGCGCCGGCGACGACAGCGTCGGGGCGCCGATCAGGGCGAGCGCGCAGAGCGAAACGACGAGAGACCGAATGCGATTCACGGCACAGGCTTTCTGCTATTATTGCGGCGACGCGACGCTCAGCCGGTCGTGCTTCTATCGTACACGAGTCCGCGATTAGGATTAGGATAGATAGCTACAGCCGGATTAACGGGCTTACCGTGTTGCCGTGGGCGAGGACGTAGAGGACGCCGAGGACAAGGTAGGGGCCGTAAGGGATGGTGCTGCGCAGCCCCTCGCTCCGCCGCACCGCCAGCACCGCCAGCGCGCCGAAACCGCCCAGGAACACCCCGAACGCCAGCGTGTAGGCGACGAGCGGGTAGCCCGTGATGCACCCGATCGCCAGCGCCAGGTAGGCGTCGCCCAGCCCTAGCGCGCCCGCGCCGAAGACGAGGCGCGCCAGCCCTATCAGCAACGCGAAGGCCCCGAAGCCGATCGCCCCGCCTTCAAGCGCGCTCACGAGCCCCAGCCCCGGCCAGAATATCGCGCTGCCTAGGGCGAGGACGACGAGCAGGACGACGAGCAGAGTGGGGATGAGGCGTAACTCGAGGTCGATGAAGAGCACGGCGACGAGCACGGCCGCCTCGATCAGGCTGACCGTCAGCAGGAGCGGCCGCGCGGCGTATTGCGTCCCTAACACGAGGAACACCGCCGCGGTCGCGCCCTGTACTTGCGCGGCGCGCAACCAGGAGGAGCGGCGACAGCCGCGACAGCACGGCGCGCACACAACTCCAGCGAGCGGCACGAGCGCGACGAGCGGAGCGGCACGGCCGCAGGAGCGGCAGCGCGGCCACGGCCGCAAGCTGGCGTCGTAGTGGAACGACGAGACGACGCCCTCGACGAGCGCCCCGACGATCAGGCCCAACAGGACAAGCAAGAGCGCGGACACAGTACCTCCCACCCTCGGGACCAGGCGACCGCAGCCGCCTTATGGCACGGACACCCCGACGGTCGTGCTCAGGCCCTTGCCCTTATTGAAGATGAGGGTGCGTCCGGCCACAATGGGATGATTGGCGCTAACCACGGCGGCGACGGGGCCACGGGGGACGAGGCTGTTGACGAACAGATAGTCACGGTGGCGCGGCCCTTCGCGCAGTGTCACCGTGCGCGCGATCCCGCGCCGCCCGATCAAGCGCACCGTGACGGTCGCCACGCGGTCGCCGGGGTTGAGGAGCGTGATCCACTCCTTGAAGTCCAGGCCGGCGTAGCCGTCGGCGAATCCCCACGTCCGCGACGGAGCGGGCGCGCCGTCGATCAGCGCGACGCCGCCTCCGGTCGTATAGCGCACCTCCTGGGCCACGACCGGCCGGTCGGCCCCGAGCACCGTCGCCATCCCCGCCCGATGGAGCAATCCATGCACCACGAAGACCGCCCGCGCGTGCGCCCCCACCCGCAGCGTCGCGCGCGGCAGGTAGCCGTCCGCTGTAACGGGGTGCAGGTGTACGCCCACGGGGACGTTGTTGGGATTGAAGATGGAGATGTACTCCTGATTGCCGTCCGTCGTGCCACCGTCCGGGAAGTACCACAGCGCGGAGGGCGACGCCAGCGCCATGGCGGCGCTCGGGCCGGACGCGCGCCGCTGCCGCAGCACGCTCTCGACGACGACCGGTTCACTGCTGTCGACCGTGAAGGAGGCGGGGCCGACCGGCGCGGCGTCGTCAAGGCTGACGTTGAGCCGCGTCTCGCCCGGCACGGTGCGGCGCGACACGCGGCTCGTCCCGTCTCCCCGGTAGGCCGTAAGCGTGACGGCGGCTGTACGATCGTAGGGATTGAACACGCGCAACTCGTCGGCGAACAGGCTGCCGACGTCGCCCTCGGGCACGTACCAGCGCCGGCCGGGGAGCGGGACACCCGAGACGATGCTGCTGTTGCCGTGGTAGAGCGACCGCTCCGCCACCACCCCGCCGTCGGCGTCGACGCGCACCGACGTGCTCTCCTTGGGGGCGAGCTTATTGACGTCCAGCGTCTGGCGCGCGTACGGGGCCAGACGCACGCCGACGCGGCGCAGAGCCCCGTCGATCCGATAGAACGTGACCTGCGCGTGGATCGCGCGCCCCCGCGGGTTGAGCAGGGACAGGTACTCCTGATAGCCCAGGCTCGTGTAGCCCTCCGAGAGGAAGGCGTGGGCCGGCGCGGGCCCGAACCACGCGATGGCGGTCGGGCGCGGAGTAGCCGTGGGGGCCGGCGTCGGGGATGGCGCGCTGGTCGCCGTGGGCGGCGTCGCGGTCGGCGCGCTCGTGGGCGTGTCCGTCGGCGCGCTGGTCGCCGTGGGGGTGGATCGCGCAACCCGTATCCGCACCCACGACTGCGTGCCGAACACGTTGCCGGACGCGTCGGTCATCTGCCAGTACCCTTGGTAAACGCCCGGCCGCGTCGGGGCGACGAAGGACGCCGAGAACTCGGTCGCCTGGCGCGGGCGCACGGGGGCGGTCACGGCGATCGCGCGCACGAGGCCGAGCGGCGACCCGGCCTCGAACTGCCAATGATAGTGGTTATCCCATGTCGTCGTCCCCGTATTCTTGACCCGCCACGTCTTCGTGAAGCTCTTGCCAGGCGCGACCGTCGTGCCGTCGGGGATCGAGACGTCGCCCGCGAAGCCCGCGTTGTTCACAGGCCCCGCGTCTCCGGCGCCCGCGTGCGACGGGGTGGCGCTGGCGCGTGCGGCGGGGATGGAGGCGTCTACCGGGGTCGCCGTCGTCGCCGTCGTCACCACGAGCGCGACCCTGGCCGGCGGGCCGACGGGCCGCCCGGCGGGGTCGACGAGCCGCCACGACCCGCTATAAGTCCCCGGGCGCGCGGGCGCGACGGTATCATCCCGCAGCAGCGCCTCGGCCAGGGGCGGGACGACGGGAACGGCGACGGGCGCCGGCGTTATAGGGGCGGGCCCCTCGACGCTGGGGGCGTCCGGTGTGTAGCGCCACACGTAGCCCGACCAGAACAGTCCGCCCGTGTTGCGCAGACGCCACTCCTGGCTGATCGGCGCCGACGGGGCAACGGTGGTGGTCAGGGGCGACATAGTAGTACGTGTCGAGGGCGTCGTCACGTTAGGGCTCGCGCCCCCGGAGCCCGACGACAGGGGCGCCAACAGGGGCGCCAGCGCGGCGGCGTCCGTCGTGGGCAGCGCGAGGGGAGCGTCCGCGACGGGGAGGTCGTGGTGGACCACGGGCGCGGGGAGGGTCGATGGACGCCGGCCGATCGCGGTGGGGTCGGGCAATGTGACGGCGACGGCCGGCCACAAGGGCGCGCCGCGCGCGTCGCGCGGCGGATGGCCGATGTAGTAAAAGACACGCTCCTGATACGGGAAGGTTTCCGGGCGCGTCGCGGGCGTGTCGACCCGCGTGTAGACCGGGTTGCGGGGGTTGTTGCGCCAGCCCCAGTCGCTGTAGGCCCACACAGCGTAATACCAATCCTCCAGCGCCCTGGGGTCGCCGTCGCCGACGCGCGGCGTCGCGGCCCACTTAGCGGCGAGCAGGCGCGCGCCGGAGGCGATGTTGTACACGTAGTTGGCGGCGATCGCCGACCGCGCGACGGGATCGGCCGCCTCGCCGCCGAGGCCGCGCGTCAGTTGCATGATCCCCACGCCGCCCCCGCGGCTCGTGAGCGGCCGCCCCAATGCGTCGAACTGCCGCCAACTGCTCTCCACCCAGGCAATCGCCTTCAACAGAACGGGCGGGACGCGCGTCGCGCCGCGTGGCGCCGGATATCCAGCGGGTAGAGTCTCGGTAGCGGCCGCGTCGATCGCGCCGGCGATCGACGCGGACGTCGGAGCCAGCAGCGTCTCCATACTCACGGCCGTACTCACCGACATCGGCGCAACCTCATATCGGGGCAAGGAGGGGAGGGCGAGGAGGAGACAGAGCGCCAGAGGCGCGAGGCGGCCGATCCTGTGGCCACGGGTGGCGATAATAGTAGTACGCACGTGGCCCAGCGTACCAGGCGCGCGAGTGTCCGTATAGGGGGTTATCCGCATCCCCGCAAACCCTGTTCCAGAGTTAGCCCTAACAAGCGCGGATATGTTATAATCGGGCGGAGTCGGGCGCCCGTAGCTCAACGGATAGAGCAAGAACCTTCTAAGTTCGAGGTTGTGGGTTCGAGTCCCGCCGGGCGCACCGCGCGCCGGGGACTCTACCGCCAACGTCCAGCGGCGGGGTCCGTCCGACGAAGACATGGTGGCTATAGTGTAAAGGTTAACACGGCAGATTGTGGCTCTGCCGATCTGGGTTCGATTCCCAGTAGCCACCCACCAGTCACACGAGGGCGGCGGGCCAATTGGCCCGCCGCCCTTGTGCTATCCCGCCCTCTCGTCTTCGGGCGGGCGCTCGTCGCCCTCCAGCGGGAGGGCAAGGTGATACCCCTCGCTCCCTTCCTCGTCGGGCTCCGCCTCGGTGGAGTTCGCCTCGTCGGGGTCCGCCTCGTCGGGGTCCGCCTCGTCGGGGTCCGCCTCGTCCTCCCCGTCGAGGGTCATGCTGATCTCTATCCCACTCAACACGTCGACGGAAACGACGGTCCCGCGCTCGTCCTCGACCGTTAGATCCCGCGGTTCCGGCGCCGCGACGGTCGCGCGCCGTCCACCACCGGCGCCGCCCGCATCGGTCGATCGCCGCTTGCGTCGCTCTACGGGCGGGAGGACACGCAACAGGTAGCGGTACGCGTCCTCGAACTCGCGCGGCGACAGGGCGCCCACGCCGCCGCCCTCACGCCGGAGGGCATCATACCGCGCCTGCACGTCGGTCCGATCGCTGCCGACCGACAAGCCCAGCATAGCCAGAGCGCGCGCCATCCGGCGGTAACGCTCGATCCAACGCTGCCGCACAGCCTCGAGTTGCTCGTCGCTCCGCGTCATGTCCTCGGTCGATGGCTTCTCCGCCTTGCCCTTTTTCGGCTTCGGCTTGCGCCAATAAGGGATGTACCAACCTGTATTGCGCATGGCCCTATTGTATCAGGGGCCAGACGTCAGATGTCAGGGACTAACGCGTCGCACGGAGTCACGCACGACAAGGCTGGTGGGGAAGACGCGGTGGACGGGCTCGATCGCCCCTCCCAGCCCCCTGACGAGCAACTCCGCCGCTTGCCGGCCCTTTTCGACCACGGGTTGATGCACCGTGGTCAGGGGAGGATTGGTGAGGGCGGCCTGCTCCACGTCGTCGAACCCCACGACGGACAGATCGTCGGGGACGCGCAGCCCGGCCTCGCGCGCCGCGCGCAGCGCCCCCATAGCCAAGGCGTCGCTCATAGCCAGGATAGCGGTCGGCGGAGATGGCGACCGCAAGGCGGGACGCAGGGCGCGCGCGCCTCCCTCGATTGTGCTCTCGGCGGAGACCAGTCCCTCCGGCGCGGTGGGGAAAGCGAGACCACGCGCCTCGAACGCCCGCGCGTACCCGCGCAGACGCCGATGCGGCACATCGTACCGCCCGGTCGCGATCGGGTCGTCCTCATCCCCGCGCCGCGCGGGCAAGGCGAGGATGAGGACGCGTCGGTGGCCGGCGTCGAGCAAATAGGCCGCGGCGGCCGTGGCGCCGCCGACGTCGTCGACCTCGACCGAGGAGACCCCCTGGGGCGCCAGCGCGTCGACGACGACGAACGGGACCTTGCGCCGGTGCAAGAGTTCGACCTCGCGCCGCCCCACCCCCAGGCCCAGGGTGATAAAGCCGTCCACCGGCACGTTGTTCATGGCGTGCGTCAACGACCCCTGCAGGGGCGAGACGAGCAGCATCGTCAGGCCGTGGCGGTCGCTCACGCGCCCTACTCCCTTGAGGAAGTCGAGCGTGAACGGATTCGCGTACACGATGGCGGCGCACTCCGGGATCAATACCCCCAGAATGCCGGTGCGGCCGGTGTTCAGGGAGCGCGCCGCCGGGTTTGGGTAGTAGCCAAGCTCGTACGCCACGTCGAGGATACGCTGCAGCGTCTCCTCGGCCAATTGCTCGGGCTTATTGAACGCGAAAGAGACGGCGGTACGCGAGACGCCCGCGCGCCGCGCCACGTCTCCGATCGTCGCCATGGCCTTTTAGACCCCTTTACTCCTCAGCGCCACGCGCGCGGCGCCTCCCCCATCCCAGTCCGCCCCGGTCCGCGTTACGCCCGCCCACTCGCGCGGGGGCGCCGGGCGCGACGACGACTCACGACGACGGCGAGCACGAGCAGCGCCAGCGCCGCGTCCGCCAGCCACAACAGGCTCGACATGACGACGTCGAGGGCGCGCAGGGCGTAGTAGCCCAGGTTGGCCCGCAACACCTGACCGGGCGGGACGACGCGCATGAGGGCCTTGTCAAAGGAGTACCAGCCATGCGTCCCCGCGTTGTAGCCGTACATCGAGATTTGGTAGAGCCCCGGATGGGCGTAGCGATGCGTCACGACATGACCGAGCGCGGTCGCGCCATCCCCAAAACTCCACTTGTACGGCGCCGCGAGCATAGACGGCGGCAAACTGCGGGCGAGATCGGCGCGTGACTCCGCTAGTTGAATAGAGTCGTCGGCGGCGAAGGACTTCGTGAATGTGAACGGCGCCCACAGCGCCGCCCCGACGCGCATGTCGGTGGTCAGCGTCGCGCGCGCGCCGTTCGCCGAGAGCGAGGCCGTGTTGTCGATGACGCACGCGGAGGCCCCTACGGGCGCAAACGCCAACAATAGAGCGCCTACAAACCATCCGGCCCTCACGCCACGCCGCCTTTTTGTATCCACGACCGTACCCCTCCCCAGGCATGCCCCTCTCCGTTCAGTGTACCGCCTCGACAGGGTCCCGCAATCAACGCCGCGGGGCACGGGTCGGCGTGGCCTTGACATCCGCTCGGCCAATCTCTAGTCGGCCTGGCCTTGACATCCGGCCGGCCAGTTCATATAGTGATAACTGTTCTCAGTTGATATCGGTTATCAAGCAGGGCGAAGGGTGAGAGTAGTGGGTGAGGTGGTGGATAAGGTAAGCGAAGCCGCTCGGCGGTTGGAGGCGTGCGGCCACCGGGCGACGCCACAGCGCATGGCGGTGATCGACGCCCTCGTGGCGCACCGGACCTATGCGACCGCGCAGGATCTGCACGCCGCCGTGCGTTGCGCGCAGCCACACCTGGGGCTGGCCACCGTCTACCGCACCCTGGAACTGCTCGTCGATTGCGGACTGGCCGAGCCCTTCCCCCAACCCAACAACGAGTTGCGCTACGCCTTCTGCTCGGCCCAGCACCATCATCACCTCATCTGTAAAACCTGCGGGCTCGTGGACGAGGTGCCCGGCTGCGCCCTGCAAGGGCTCCAGCGAGACATCGAGCAAACAAGCCAGTTCGCCATCGAGGAGCACGCGCTCACGTTTTTCGGCGCCTGTCGAGACTGTCGCGGCCGATCGCCACAAGACGCCGCCCCATAACTGGCGCGCACCGCGCGATCACGGCCCACCGGCCGACGGCAAGAATAACCTTCAGGCACACCCCCTTGCGAAACGCGGAGAGGACGGAGAATGGCACGTCATACGAGGATACCTAGACGAGGAGCGCGGCGCCTGCTGGCTGTCGTCGCTATAGGAGCCGGCATCGCGTTCGCGACAGGGCCCCCCCCGATATCTCAACCGGCGATGTCGGCGTCGGCGGGACGCGCCACGATCGTCGTGCGGGTGGTGGCAGCCGAGAACTTCTACGCCGACATCGTCAAGAGCATCGGCGGGAGCCATGTCTCGGTGCTCGGCATCATCATTAACCCTAACACCGATCCGCACAGTTACGAGTCGAGCACGACCGACGCCCGCGCGGTCGCCGACGCCGGCCTGGTCGTCCAGAACGGACTCGGCTACGACTCTTTCATGCCGAAGCTGGAGAACGCCTCGCCCGACGCCAAGCGGACGGTCGTCGACGTGGGGGCGGCGCTAGGCTACAAAACGGGCGCCAACCCCCACCTATGGTACGACCCGGCCACGATGCCCCGCGTGGCCGCGCTCGTCGCGGCCGATCTCTCACGCCGCGACCCGGCGGATAAAAGCGTGTTCGCGGCCAACCTGCGCCGGTTCGACGCCTCGCTCGCGCCCTGGAGGAGTCTGATCGTGTCGCTGCGGCGACGCTACAAGGGCGCCCCGGTCGCGGTCACGGAGCCGGTCTTCGGCTACGCCGCCGCCGCGATCGGGCTCGACATACGCACGCCGCGCCCCTTCGCGTTGGCGGTCCAGGAGGGCAACGACCCCTCACCGCGGGACGTGCGGACGGTACAGAACCTGCTGGCCGAGAAAAGGGTCAAGGTCTTGCTATACAATCAGCAGGCGGTCGAGCCGCTCACGTCCACGCTGCTCGGCCTGGCCCGCGCCCACCACGTCCCCATCGTCGGCGTCTACGAGACGATGCCGGCATCAAAAACCTACCAGAGTTGGATGGTCGCCGAGGCGACGGCGCTCGACAAGGCGCTCACCCATGGCGTCTCGACCGAGAGGATATCCTAGCCCATGAGCGAGCACACGACCCCCGCTTTGCCGGCCGTCGATCCGCCGGTCCTGTCACTCGACGGGGTATCCGTGCGCCTGGGGGGGCGGCAGGTTCTGCGCGATATCGGCGTCGACGTGTTCCCCGGCGAGTTCGTGGGCGTGATCGGCAGCAACGGCGCCGGTAAGACAACCCTGTTGCGCGTCATCCTGGGCCTGTTGCGGGCCGACGCCGGCCGCGTGAACGTCCTCGGACGTCCTATCCAGCGCGGCAATCGCGCTGTCGGCTACGTGCCGCAGAAGGCGCAGATCGACCCCGAGACGCCGCTGCGCGGGCGCGACCTCGTGGCGTTGGGGATAGATGGCGACCGCTGGGGCGTCCCGCTCCCAAGCCGCAAGCGGCGCGAGCGGGTCGACGACGCGTTGCGCGCCGTCGACGCCCTGCACTACGCCGACGCCCCGGTTGGCCGGCTGTCGGGGGGCGAACAGCAACGTCTCCTGATCGCGCAGGCGCTGCTGACGGATCCCCGCGTGCTTCTGCTCGACGAACCGCTCTCGAACCTCGACCTGCGCAGCGTCGGCGAGGTCGTGCGGCTGGTGGCGCGGCTCGGGCGCGAGCGCGGCGTCGCCGTGTTGCTCGTCGCACACGATATGAACCCGCTGCTCGGCGCGATGGATCGCGTGCTCTACCTGGCCGAGGGGCGCTCCGTCATCGGCCCCGTCGACGAGGTCGTGCGCGGCGAGGTGTTGAGCCGGCTCTACGGCTACCCGGTCGACGTGCTGCGCGTCCAGGGGCGCATCCTCGTCGTGGCCGGACGCGAGATCGTCGGGCACGGCGGGCCGTGCGAGACCGGCGACTGCGGGGAGCCCGCGCTCTCCGACGGCGCGCGCGCCGTTCCGGGGGGTTGGCGATGACGTGGCTCCAGGGGCTCGGGGATCTGCTGGGGAACGGGCAGGCGACGAACGCACTGACGATCGGGACGATCGCCGCGCTCCTCTCGGCGGCGCTCGGCTACTTCGTCGTCCTGCGCGGGCTCTCCTTCGCCGGGCACGCCGTGACCGACGTCGGGCTCGCCGGGGGCGCGGGGGCTGTACTGGTAGGCCTGAGTCCGCTGTGGGGCCTGCTGGCCTTCTGCGCGCTGGCCGCGGTCGGAGTCGACCTGCTGGGAAAGCGGGCGCGCGAACGCGACGTGGCGACCGGCGTGATCCTATCCCTGGCGCTCGGGATCGGATCGCTGTTCCTCTATGTCAGCACGCGGTTCGCCAACGAGACCTCCGCGCTCCTGTTCGGCTCGATCTTCGCGGCCGACCCGGCGCTGACCCCCGCGCTCCTGCTGATTAGTCTGGCCTGCCTCGCCATCCTAGCGGCGATCTACCGGCCGCTGTTGCTATGCTCCATCAACCCCGAGACGGCCGCGGCGCGCGGCGTGCCGGTGCGGCTGGTAGGGCTGGTCTTCATCGTCGTCATGGCGGTGGGCGTGGCCGAGGCGTCGCAGGTCGTGGGGGTGCTCCTGAGCACGGCCCTGCTGATCGGGCCCGCGGCGAGCGCGGCCTATCTCGCGACGCGGCCAGCCGCCGTCATCGCGATCACGGCGGCTCTCGGCGCGCTGGAGACGTGGGCCGGGATCACGCTAGCCTACGACACGAGCTGGCCGGTCAGCTTCTTCATCACCGCGCTGGCGCTGAGCGTGTACCTACTTGCGCGCGCGCTCCATCCCATCGCGCGCCGCCGTACCGCGCCCCCGCGCCAACCACACGAGGCGCTGACCTGATGCGAAACATCGTCGATCCGGCCATGTTCACCCAGGAGTTCATGCAGAACGCGCTGCTCACCGGCACGATCGTGGCGGTGCTGGCCGGGCTCGTCGGCGTGTTCGTGGTGCTGCGCGGCGTCAGTTTCGCCGCGCACTCGCTGGCGCAGGTCGGCTTCGCGGGGGCGGCGGGAGCCGTCCTGATCGGGGTCGACCCGCTGTGGGGCCTCGTCGTCTTCGCCACCCTCGGCGCCGTCGGCATCGGGGCGCTGGGCGCGCGCGCGCACGGACGCGACGCCACGACGGCGCTCGTCCTGGTCGCGTCGTTAGGCGTCGGGGCGCTGTTCCTCACGCTCAACAACACCTTCGCCACGGCGGCGTTCAGCCTGCTTTTCGGCAGCGTCGTCGGCATCAGCCGCGCCCAGGTGTGGCAGACGGCGCTGCTGGCGCTGGGCTGCCTCGTCGCCCTGGCGATACTCTACCGCCCCTTGCTCCTCGCCTCGGTTAGCCCCGAGAGCGCGGCGGCGCGCGGCGTCCCGGTCCGCCTGTTGAGCGTCCTGTTCCTCGTCGTGGTCGGCGTGGCGGCGGCGGTGACGGTCCCGGTCGTCGGCACGCTACTCATCTTCAGCCTGATCGTGGGGCCGGCCGGGGCGGCGGTCCACCTTACGCGCCGGCCGGCCACGACGGGACTCGTCGCGGTCGGACTAAGCCTGCTGGCGACCTGGGCCGGCATGACGCTGGCCTACGACACAGGCTGGCCGGTCGGCTTCTTCATCGCCTTCATCGTCGCCGCGCTCTACCTCGCCGCCCGCCTCCTCGGCCCACGCCTGGCCGCCCGTCGCGCCCCCTCATCGATACGTGCCCAGGAAGCCGTCGAGGTGCGTGCGGCCGCGGGCGGCGTCGAGGTGCAGGATGACGAGCGCCTTGTCCGCGGGGTCGCCGTTGAGCAGCGGTTGGGCCGGCGTGACGTAGGCGACGCGCCCTGAGACCCCCTGATAGGCCGGGGTCGTGAGCCCGATCGCGGCGAGCGCGTCCCGCACGCTCTGGCGTGTCACCCCGTTCGCGGGGAGGCGGCCGATGGCGTAGGCCACCGTGCGCACGGCGTCGTAATAGAGCGCTGTGTCGGACGAGACGCGGCTCGTGCCGTATCCGCCCGCCGCCACGCCCGCTTTGAGGAAGCGGGACTGGTAGGCCTGCTCCATCGCCTGTATGTTTTGGCGCGCCGCGCCGTGCAGCAAACTGTACTCGTCGGGGAAAAAGAAGGCCGTGAAGTGGAAGCGCCCCTTGGGCGTCGGGTTGGCCTCGAAGGCCGCCGGCTCGTAGAAGGCGTCGTCGGTCATGATCGGGACCGACGACGGGACGCCCGCCGCGTTCATCGCCGCCGACAGCAGCAGCGCCTCGCGCGCGTAGCCGGCGAAGTAGACGGCGTCGACGTGCCGCGCCTTGATATCGTGCACGGAGGCGGCGAAGTCGGCTCCCGCCTGGCCGATCGTGTAGTTCTCGGGCACAGCCGTCGCGCCCCGCGCCGTGGCCTCGCTCTGCACGAGCGTCTGCAACCCCCCCGCGTACGTGTCGCTCGGATCGCCGTAGACGGCGATCGTCGGATGGCTCCGGCCCTTGAGCAAGGTTCCAAGCAGGTAGTCCAGGTCGGCGCGGCCTTGCTGGACGTCGCTGGGGCAGGTGCGGAAAAAGTAGGTCGAACTGTTGAGTTTGGGGTTGCTGGCGGTGGGCGAGATCTCGGGGATACCGTGCTCGGCCACGTAGGGGATCGCGCGGAAGGTGCGCGTACTGAAGGCGAAGCCGACCAGCGCCAATAGGTTGGCAGAGGCGCTCCCGTCGAGCGCCCGCGCCGCCCCCTGCGCCCCGTCGGCCGAGCTGCTGTCGTTGGCCAGCACGAGGTAGAGCAGGCGCCCGTGGATCCCGCCGGCGTCGTTGATCGTCTTCTGCGCGATGTAGGCTCCCTGGAGATCCTGGCGGCCGACGCCCACGTCGTCGCCGTTCCCCGTCGCCGCCGGGCTGAACGAGCCGCCGACGGCGATGCGGTAGGGCTGCGGATCGAGGCTCAACACGCGCTGATCCTCGACGTAGATCGCGCTCTCGGCGTCGGACGGGTTGATCGTGAGCGCCTTCTGGTAGCCGCTCCCGGCGGCCTGCGCGTTGCCGTTGGCCGCGTCCTTGGAGGCCTGGATCTTCGCGTTTATCCAGCTGTCCTCGATAGCGCGCGCGGTCGTGGGGTCGGTCCCCCTGGCGTAGAGGCCGAGTTGGTCGAGGCCGGCGCGGTCGGTGTCGAAGGCGACCGTCCCGCCGTCGCTGAGCGCTCCCACCGGGCGCTGCCGCGCTTGCATCTGTGAGTACACGTAGGAGCCGCCGCCCACGCCGATGAGCAGGAGTAGGAGGGCGAGCAGAGCGACGGCGCGGCCGCGTACCGTCGCGAGCGCCCCCGGCGGGGTCAGCACGCGATCGACGGCGCGCTTCATCTCGGTCGCGCTCCCGTACCGCCTGGCCGGGTCGGCCTGGGTGGCGCGGGCGACGATGCGCTCGGCCGCTTCGGAGACCTTGGGGTTGAGCGTCCGTACGGGCGGATACTGCCACAGGGGCTGGACCTTGGTGGGGTCGCGCCCGGTCAGCAAATGGTGCATGGTGGCCCCGAGGGCGTACAGGTCGGAGAGCGACGTCTCCTGCCCCGTGAACTGCTCTTTCGGCGCGTAGCCGGGCGTGCCGAGCGCCGTCGAGACCTGCGCGCCCACGGCGCGGGTCGAGCCGGGGCGGTACTTATGTGAAGCGATCCCGAAATCGACCAGGCGCACGCGGTTGGCGGCGTCGACGATGATATTGCCGGGCTTGACATCGCGGTGGATGATCTGCGGGTTTTGCGTCTCGAGGTACTCCAGCGCGACGAGCGCCTGGCTGGCCCAGGAGAGCACGCTCTTCTCAAGTAGGCCGTGCGGCGGCTCGCCGGGGACCTGCGCCGCCTCGATCGCCTTCTGTAGGTCCGCCCCGCCGACGTATTCCTGGACCGCGAAATGGCGGTTCGACTCCGTAAAGTAGTCCGAGATGCCGGGGATGCTGGGATGCGAGAGCGCGGCGAGGGTCGCCATCTCGGCCTGGAACCCCGCCTCGGCCTCGCGGCGCTCGGCCTCGGTCGCGTAGACGTTGGCCATCTCCTTGATCACCACGGGCTTGCCGTTGACGTGCGTGTCGTGGGCCAGGAAGACCGAACCCATGCCACCGGAGCCGAGGGGTTTGTCGACCACGTAGCGCCGCGCCTGCAGCGTCACACCCGGCGCGAGCGGCGTCCCACCGATCTGACCCCCGAGCGCCTGTGCCATCACCGGCTGCGGCGGCGTTCCCGTCGGTCCCACCGGTCCCACCGGTCCCACTCCTTGTATACCGGCGGACGGGGGCGTGGCGCCGGGGGTCGGGGAGTGCAACACACCGCTCTGGCGCGGCGCCTGCGTCAGGTTGAGGCCACAGCCGCGACAGAAACGCGCGCCGGCCGGGTTGATAGTCCCGCACTGCGGGCACGAGGTAGAGGTACTCGCCACTGCTCCGTCCTTGCGCTACGCCCCGAATCATTCATACTGTAGCGCAAGCGGACGCATGACAGAAGGACGCGACCCGCGGCGGCGCGCGGGACACGCCAAGAGGGACCGGCCGCGTGCGCTGCACGCGGCCGGTCCCTCTTGCAAGACCGTTACGAAACGGTTACGAACGGGTCCCTACTTGGCGAAGAAGGGGGTGACGGCCTTGACGACCGTGCCCATGTCCAGGCCGCTGTCGAACGCGCCCTTGGTGAAGTCGACATCGTGGTTGAGGGTCGCCCACGCCGCGGCGTGGCGCGCCTCGACGGTCACGATCGAGGCCGCCGTGAGCAGGACCGCCGGGGTCTTGACCATGGGAGCCGCGCCCAGGTACGCCCGCACGCCCAGGTTCTCCACCGTCACGCCGAACGTCAGGGTCAGCGGCGGGAACTTGTACATCTGCTCCTTGACCGGCGTGCCGCCGTTCTGCTGGATCGCCGCCGTCAGCGCGTCGACGTGCATCTTCTCGTGGCGGGCGATGATGCCGACGTAGCGGCGGATCTGCTTCGTCGGACCCTCGCCCTTGGCGTACGCCTGACGGTAGAAGGTGGCCTCGATGTGCTCCAGGGTCAAGGCGTAGTTCAAGATCGCGAGGTCGGTCGCCGGCAGCGCGCCGACGCGCTTCTCAACTGTCGAGCCCGAGCGCGGCCGCGCTGACGTGCGTGGTCGTGAGCAGCCCCGCGCCCACGCCCGCCGCCGCGACGCCCGCGCCGGTCGCCAGGATCTTGCGCAGGAAGTCGCCGCGCCCCGTGCTCTTATCGAACGCGTCGATGATGATTTCGCGATACTCTTCCTCGGACTCGTAGAACGTCGTCATGGTGGATGATCTCCCCTATTGTGTGCGCGCTAGCGATAGCGCCGTAACTGGCGAACGGCGGCCGACACCGGCCGGACATCGTACCGCATTCACCGACCCGATCGGACGGGCTGCTAACCCTGCCTCTCCCGGACCTGTCAATACTACGCGTAAGCAAACGCCTTGGATCATGAAATTTTGGTGAATTATTTGGTGAGGCGCCGTCGATACCGGCCGGACATCGCGCCGCGCCCACCAACCCGACCGATACGGGGCGGGGTGTTCGCCCCGCCCTCATGCTCGGGCCTGCCAGTACTACGCGCGGGGGAGCGCTTTAGATCACGACGGTGTTCAAGAACCGCCGGACCACGGTCTGTGAAAAGTCGCCTTCTCCTTCGCCCCCTCCGCCCGTGGCTAACTGGCCCCCCGGCCGCGGGCGGCGGTCCAGCGCGCCTCCGGGGGAACCTGGGGAGATGGCTCCCCCCAGACCCCGCCAGAGGCGCGTGGGGATCGACGGCTGCGGCCATACTCGACACGTCACAGATCCGACCGCCGGACGTCTGGCGTGGCGCATAAGCGCGCAAACGTATACGATAGAGTAGATAGGACAGTCAGGAGGCGCGGCGTGCGGAACGGGATAGGGGGAAGGGCGCGGGCAAGAGCGCCGCGGGGGAGCGTGACACGCGCGCGCGCCCGTTTGCCCCGTTTGCGTCCACGGGGCTGGAGCGCGCTCGTGCTGGCGTTCGCGGCGCTCGTCGGCTTGACCTTCGCGCTGCGTCCCGCCACGCCCGTTTACGGGGCGCCGCCCGCGCCCGACTTCACGTTGCCCCTCGCCTCGGGCGGACATGGCACGCTCGCGCTGCGCTCGCTGCGCGGCCACCCCATCCTGCTCAACTTCTTTCAGTCCGACTGCGGGCCATGCCTCGACGAGATGCCCGTCTTGAAGCGGACGGCTCACACATACCACAGGAACGGCGTCGTCGTGCTTGGAATATCGACGCTCGGCGACACCGCCGACGCCGCGCGACGGCTCGCGTTGGCCGATCGACTGCCCTTCCCAACCGTCGCGGACGCCAGCCAAGGCGTGGCCTGGCAATACGGTGTGGGATACACGCCCTCGACGGTTTTTATCGACGCGCACGGGCGCGTTCAGGGCCAGTACATCGGGCAGTTGAGCGACGCTCTCGTCCGCGACGGCCTGGCCCAGGCGGGAGCAATCACCTGTGACACGTGCGCCTCGGTCGAGCGCCCGACGCTTGGAGGCGGAACGATAGCCGCGACCGACAGCCACACCTTCAGCGCCGATCTCCTGTTCCCGCAGCCCTACCCAGCCAAGCCTTTCGCCCTGCGCGACCAGCGCGGTGCGGTTGTCACGCCCGCCGGCTTGAAAGGGAAGGCCGTCGCGCTCGTCTTCCTCAGCGCCCTGTGCCACGAACAATGTCCCCTCGTCGGGAAAGCGCTCAGCGACGTCCACCGGCGCCTCGGCCGCGACGCCGCGCGCTTCGCGATCGTGGCGATCAGCGTCGACCCCGAAGATGATACGCCGTATGCAACCTATAAGTTCGCGATCGAGTCCGGCTGGCAGGGCACGGAGTGGCACTACCTCACGGCTCCGCGCTCCGTCCTGAGCCGTATCTGGCGCGACTACTTCGTCACCGCCGAGGCGCCGCCACCTATCTTCAAATCGACGGGACAGGGCATCGTGCATGACGCAAGCCTCTACCTGATCGACCCACGGGGCAACCTGCGCGGGTACGACAACACGCCTTTCCTCGCATCACGCGTGACGGCCTCCGTACGCGCCCTACTCAACTCCGCCCAGTCGTAGCTACGCTACGCGTAGGACATCTAGTAGCCAGGTAGCCAGGAGGATATCATGGGCCACAGCGCACTTTACCGACTCGCCGCTGTCGTGGCGCTGCCGGTCGGGCTCCTGCTGAGCAACGCGACAACCGGCCAGGCCTGCTCGCTCGACAACAAGCCCTCGATGCTGGCCGACG
>JAABUZ0100002209.1_pt1 | contig 33110 bp, 28 predicted proteins | sample 5562091 | NCBI WGS metagenome assembly JAABUZ01 (sample SAMN12813069, study PRJNA571459) | rock metagenome | isolation source: Antarctica rocks | place: Antarctica: Victoria Land, Linnaeus Terrace sud | collected 2015-12-21
TCAAAGCGGGCGGGCGGATCGTGACGTTCAGCACGACGACGGGCGGCACGCCGACGATCAATATCCGCGAGCTCTTTTGGAAGCAGGCGAGCATCCTCGGCACGACGATGGGCAGCCCGATGGATTTTACTGGCCTTCTCGAACTCTACCGCGCACACACGCTCCACCCGATCATTGACCGCGCCTATCCGCTCGTGGACGTTCACGCGGCGTTCACACGGCTTGCAGCGGCGGAGCAGTTCGGCAAGATCGTCCTGACAATCCCATGAGCGCTGACGCGAGCCACGCCGACGAAACGCGCGCTTTCCACGCGCCGGACGGCATCACGATCCTGCCCTTCGCGATGCCCGGCCTCGCGTATCTCTCCTTCGTCGAGGGGCGCATCCCACCCCGCCCGGAGCCGTACCCGATCCACCTGCACGGCGCACTCGAACAAGTGACGTACGTGCTGGCGGGCCGCATTACCGTCACGACATGGGATGCTGAGGAGGAAAAACTGACGGCCTTTGACGCCATAGTGGGTGATGCGTTCGTCACCCTGCCCCTCCAGACGCTCGCCTTCGCGAATACGGGGCCGGAGGAGGCACGCGTTCTCTTCATCTGCGCGCCACCGTATCCGCCGGACAACGGCGACACCCGCCTCGTACCGACGCACCACGCCCCGACCGCCGAAGAAATGACATGGTCGCTGGGGCGGCGCCAAGCAGCAATAGATTCAGAAAGCCGGAGTAACGCAGAGCGCGCGAAGCACGCAGAGATCGCAGAGGAGATTGAGAGATTGTTTTGAATCCCTTCCTCTCTTTCTCTGCGTTCCTCTGCGCGCTCTGCGCCCTCTGCGTTACTCCGGTTTTCCCTTGTATCATTCCGCTCATCATTACGGTCGCCGCGCGACAGGGCTTGGTGCAGGAGCGGGCAAGGGGGCATCGCCACGGGCGGTGTCGGCGATGGATTGGGGCACTGCACGCCAGACCCAGAGGGCAGCGAACAGGAGCATCAGGCCAGTGAGGAAGAAAGGGACACGCAGACTCGTCACGGCGGCGAGAGCGGACGCGCCGAGCGGCCCGATCAGGCCACCCGCCGCAGTGGAGGCCGAGAGCAGACCGAAAACCGAGCCGCGTTCCTCCGGTGGGGTGATCTCCGCGATCAGCGCGTTCGTTGTCGGGCCGACGCCGCCCGTCGTCAGGCCGAAGAGCAGCCGAAAGCCAATCAGCACAATGATTGTCGGCGCAAGCCCCTGCGGGACGTACGAAAAGCCGCCGATCAGCAAGCAGGCGAGCAGGATGTATTTCGGATTGACCTTGTCCGACATCCGCCCGAAGAAGACCGCCGAGATCGCGCCTGCCACGCCGCCGAGGCCGAGCATCAACCCCGTGATCGAGGCCGGATTCTGCCCGACGCTGATGAGATGCTGCACGAAGAGCGGCACGATCGGCGCGACAGATTGGTTCGCCGTCTGTTCGAGCATTGGCACGACAATGAGGACGAGTAGCAGTTTATTGCTTAAGTGGCCACGCGTCGTCGCAAGGAATGAGGGGCGCTTCGCCTCCGTCACGGCGCGCGGCACGAAATCCTCATGTACGAAAATGAGGGCGATAAGCGCGCCGAGTCCGAGCAGCGTGCCGGAAACCAGGAGCGTATGCCGGTAACCGAGCGCATCGGAGAGATAGCCGCCGACGAGCGGCCCGATGGACGCGCCGGAGAAGACCGCCATCTGCATCAGCCCGAGGCTGTAGCCTAACCGCTCCCGCGGGACCGCGCTCGCGACGAAGGCGACCGACGCCGAGACGGTGCCGAGTGTCGCCCCTTCGAGCAGTCGCAGGATCAGGAGGTGCCACGGATGCTGCGCGAAGGATGAGAGCGTTGCGAGGAGGAAGCCGCAGGCCATCGCGCGCACGACCATCGGCTTGCGACCATAACGATCCGCGACGACGCCCCAGATCGGGGCGGTAATCATCATGGTCAGGGCGCCCGCCGAGTTCAGCACGCCGGACCAGAGCGTCAGTGCGTGGAGCGAGTGAACGCCGAGATCGTCGCGCAGGAAGAAGACGTAGAACGGTGAGCGCGTATTGAAGCCAACAATTGCCAGCATCTGCGCGAGCCAGATCGCTGCCAGATTCCGCCGCCACCGCGCCACGCGCCCCCCTTTACCACCGCACGACCACTGCCATACCCATCATACATCGTTCCGGGGAGACGTCCCCACCCCCGCCCCTCCGCCCGCCATGCGGGGGAGGGGCCGCCTCGCCATGATGCTTTGGCCAATGCGTTCGGTTTACGGCACGAATTCTGGATCACGCTTCCCTCTCCCGCATGGCGGAGGAGGGGTTAGGGGTGGGGGCCATCTCCTGCGCATCCCGCGTGGGCCGGGGCCGCATCGTGGCAGCGGCATCGCGATCCGGCACGCGCAAGGCGATCACGGCACCGATGACGGCGAGGGCGGCTGCGGCAAGAAAGCCCGCGCGGTAGGCTGCCACATGCGGTTGCGACAGACCGGCCGCAGTCACATGGATCGGCCCGAAAGCGGCGAGGACGCTGCTGAGTAACGCGACGCCGAGCGCGGCTCCGAGTTGGCGCTGGACATTAGAGAGCGTTGATGCCTGCCCGGTCGCGGCGCGCGAGATCGTCGCGAAGCCCGCCGCCTGCGCGGGCAGGAAGACATAGGCCATGCCGACGCCGATCAGGAACATCAAGAGCCGCACGAGCCATGGGCTGCTGTCGAGGCGGATAAAGCAGAGGAGCGCCATCGTGGTCGCTACACCGACGAGTCCGGCGGCCATCAGGCGGCGCGGCCCAACCGTCGGGTAGAGCCGTGCCACGAGTTGGCTCGAAACCAGCACGCCGAGCGCCTCGGGGAAGGTCGTCAGGCCCGACGACAGCGCCGACGCACCGCGCGCTTCCTGCAAAAAGAGCGGGACGAGAAAGAGGATGCCGCTGAAACCGGCGGAGGAGAACATCGTCACGAGGTTCGTCGTATTGAAGAGCCGGTCACCCATCAAGCGGAGATGGACCAGTGGCTCTCGAATCCGCAATTCGACGGCGACGAATGCGGTGATGAGCAAAAATCCGCCGAGTGCCGAGGTGATAATCACGGGCGAGGACCAGCCGCGCGACGGCCCCTCGCTCAACGCGTACATGACGAGCGGGAAGCCCGTCCCGGCCAACAGAAAGCCGGGCAGGTCGAAGCTCCCGGCGGTCGGCTCCCGGTGCTCGTGGAGGAAGACGAGGCCAAAGACAAAGGCGATGATCCCGACGGGCAGGTTGACATAGAAAATCCAGCGCCACGACAGTTGACTGATCAGCAGCCCGCCGAGCACCGGCCCGCCCGCCGGGCCGAGGATGCGCGGGAAGATGAGGATACGCGAGACCTGTATCCGCTCGTTGGGTGGGAAGGTGCGATACAACATCGCCGTTCCCACCGGCGTGAGCATCCCGCCGCCCGCGCCCTGCAACACGCGGAAGATGACCAACTGGCTGAAGCTCCCTGCGAGACCGCATAGCGCCGAGGCGACAGTGAAGAGCGCCAGAGCGAGCAGGTATATCCGCTTCGTACCGAAGTGATCGCCTAACCACCCCGACGCCGGGATGACAACCGCGAGGCTAACGAGGTATCCCACCACCACTGCATCAATCGCAGAAGGCCGCACATTGAATTGGCGACTGAGCGTGGCGAGCGCGACATTGACGACCGTCGAGTCAATCGAACTCATCAGCATGCCGCAGACAAACACGACCGCAACGACGACTTTCTGATCGAGAGCACGACGAGCCAAAGGAGACACTCCGAACCGGGAGACGAGGACTGCAAGACGGCACGGTGCGAGGATAGCGCACAACCCGGAGGCGAGCCAACACTCCCCGCATTTGGGTAGCGTAGGCTCAGCCAGCTTGCGTTCTGCGATAGAGGGACGCAGGCTGAAGCCTACGCTACCCTCTTTCGCGCCCTTATACCGATCCTTCTTCCTTCAGCATGGCAAGCGCCTGGTCAAAGGCCATAACGGTCTGGTCCACGTCAGCAGGACCATGGACGGCGGAGACGATCAGTTGCATGCCGGATGGATCCACGCCGCCGAGTTGCAGGGCGGCCTTGAGGCGGTGGTTGAGTGTGTGTGTGGGAATCTTCGACTCGCTGAAGGTGAGCGGAATGAGCGACACCGGCCCACCCGCCTTGCCCGCGATGCCATGGCGGGCAAACGACTCGTTGAAGCCCGCCCGGATCGCGTCGGCGATGGCAATCGCCCGCTTTTGCACTGCCGGGTCCCTAACGATATTCAGGCAGGCAATTCCGGCGGCGGACGAAAGCGGGTTCGCGTTGTAGGTGCCGGGGTGCGGGATGCGCTCGTGACGGACCCACTGCTCGTCATCACTCTGGAGGAAGGGGGTGAAGAGGGCGGATTTGCCGGCAATTGCGCCACCCGGCAGCCCACCGGCGAGGATTTTCGCCATCGTCGTTAGGTCAGGCAGGACGCCGTAATATTCCTGCGCGCCGCCGGGAGCATAGCGGAAGCCGGTGACGACCTCATCGAAGATCAGGACGATTCCTTTCGCGTCGCAAAGATCGCGGACGGCTTGCAGATAGTCTGTACCGGCCTGATCGGCGATCAGGATGATAGCGGCAATGTCGTCGCGACTGTTGACCATCTGCGTCAGCGCACCGATGTCGCGTGGCGGCACGCTAATGACCGTCCGCACGAGCGCTTCCGGCACACCGGCGGCGTTCGGCTCATTATAGGGCGGCGCCATCGCCATCGTCGCATAGTCGTGCCAGCCGTGGAAAGCGCCCTGCGCCTTGCAGATGACATCCTTCCCGGCGACCGCGCGGGCCATCCGCATCGCCAGCATCGTCGCCTCGGTGCCGGAGGAGGTGAACTTGACCATCCCGCCATGCGCCGAGGGGACGATTTCCTTGATCTGCTCGCCCCAGATAATCTCCTGCTCGTGGCACGCGCCGAGGTGCGTGCCGAGCGCCGCCTGACGCTGGAGCGCCTCGACAATCGCGGGGTGGCTGTGGCCGAGAAGCAGCGCACCGTGGCCGCCGAAATAATCTATGTACTCGTTACCGTCCACATCCCACTTGCGCGACCCTTTCGCGTGGGTGCAATACAGCGGGAATGGCTCCATATAGCGGCCGTCGTGGGTGACGCCGTCGGGGAAGGTCAGCCTGGCGCGGGCATGGAACACCGCCGACCCCGCCATTCGGCGGGCGCGCTCCTGATCAATCGTCTCCGTGCGGACAGATACAGCCATGCGCGGTGCCTCCTTCGTGCTACAAAGCGGTCGCATAGCGTCAATCGGACGTTATGCGCTCCGGTACGGCGGACGATATACTATCCTAGACGCCTGCCGCTCGCGGGGCAAGGGCAGCCTTGCCTCCCCGCCATCATTCGGCGATACTGAGGCCTGAACGAACACCCGCGCGGGGCAGGTCGGCACCGCCGTTCCGTGGCCCCGCATGACCGAGAGGCAGTATGGACGCCGACAAATCCGCGAAGCAGACGCTCTATCGCGTCTACCGCCCTACCACATTCGACACGGACGACCTGGTCGGGCAGGAGCATATCACCCGCACCCTCAAGAGCGCGATCAAGCAGGGGCGGCTCGCGCACGCCTACCTCTTCTGCGGGCCGCGTGGCACCGGCAAGACCAGCACCGCCCGCCTGCTCGCGAAGGCCGCCAACTGCCTTAACCCGGACCCGGACAATCGCCCGTGCAATCAGTGCGAGGCATGCCGCGCCATCGTCGAGGGACGGACGATGGACTTGATCGAGATTGACGCCGCCTCCAACCGTGGCATTGACGAGATCCGCCAACTGCGCGAGACCGTGCAGTTCAATCCTTCGCAACTGCGCTACCGCTTCTACATCATTGACGAGTGCCATCAACTGACGCCGGCCGCCTGGAACGCCTTTCTGAAGACCCTCGAAGAACCGCCGCCCCACGCGAAATTCGTTCTCTGCACGACGGAACCGGAGAAATTGCTCGATACTGTTGCCTCGCGCTGCCAGCGGTTTGACTTCCATCGCATCCCGCTCGACGCGATGACCGGGCTGATGCGGCGCATCTGCACGCGTGAGGGGCTGATAGCGAGCGACGATGCGCTCGCCGCCATTGCGCGGCAGGCGACCGGCTCGATGCGTGACGCGCTCAGTCTGCTCGATACACTTGCGTCCTACGGATCGTCCGGCGACGGCATCACTCTGGAGACGGTGCGCGAGGTATTCGGCGCGGGATCGAACGAGCGCGTGCTGGCAATCATTGACGCCCTCGCCGCGCGCGATGTCGGCGCGGCAATCGCCGCGATCAACGGCGCGACGGAGGCGGGCGTCGAGCCGGGCGTGCTGGCCGGGCAGATTGTCGCCGCCTTCCGCGCGCTCCTGTACGCCGCCTATGCCGTGCCGCGCGCGAGCGAGATCGCCGACGCCGCGATCCAAGAGCGCGTCGGTCAGTTCGCGCCCGCCGAGGTCGCGTACATCACCAAACTCTTCAGTCAGGTCGAGTTCCGCCTCAAGCATACCGCGTACGGCCATCTGCCCCTTGAACTTGCCGTCGTGGATGCCGTCCTGATGCGGACGGGGCAATCCGTTTCGACCACGCACCCAGTGCAGAGCATCCCGATTGCCGTACCGGCCGTGCCTGCCACACCGCTGCCGACGCCAATCAGCGCCGCCCGCCCATTGCGCTCGCCCGCTGACCGTCCGACCCCACCACCGGCTGATCTGGCGATGCCACCCGTCGCCATCCGCCCCGACCGCCTCCAGCCGGAGCGCACTGATCCGCCCGCGCTACCTGCCCCGATCGCTGAAGCGGACGATAGCCCCGTCGCAGGCGGCGGTACATTGACGCTGGAACAGGTTGACGGCTTATGGAACCGCATCAAACAGGGCGTGAAAATGGAGCGGCGGGCGAAAACGCTCGCGATTCTCAACGACGTCAATCCCCATGAGGTGCGCGGTAACATCATCGTCCTCGCTACGACGGCCAAGTTCTATTACAACCATATCGCTGAGGATGAGACGCGCCTCCTGCTCGAAAAGGTCATTAGCCCCCTTGTCGGCCAGCCGGTGCGCGTCATGTGCGAATTGATCGGCGAGCGCCCGGCGAGCGCAGTTGCACACAATGGCAGACCGCTCCGGCCTGTGGCCTCCGCAACGCTTCCGCCGATTGCAACCGCGACTGCGATTCCGACTGCGATTCCCACTATCGCCCCGCTCTCGACACCCATCGCGGCCGAACCGCCCCCGCCGTCCAACGGCGTGAGCGCTATGCTGACTGAGCCAAACGTACCGTCCGTCTCGCCCGATGAGGCTGATGCGAGGTTCCAGCGTCTCGCCAACCTCTTCGACGCGCAAATCCTCGCAGACGACGAAGCCCCTCCACTTCCGAAGCAATGAACAATGAGTCATGAGGGGGAAGTCTTGCCCTTCGTTGCTCGCTGCTATTTCCGCTTGGCAATCAAATCGTTGATCTTTTTGGCCGTATCTTTGGCGGACTGTTCGGGCGTCTTCGTCTTGAGCATCACGTCCTGCATCATCTGCGGGACGAGCAGGTTCATGATGTCGTTCGCCTCTGGGACCGCCGGGAACGAGATGCCGTATTGCAGGTTCTCCGTCGTCACATTGAGGAAAGTGTTCTCGGCGAGGCGCTTCTGCTGATCGGGGAGGGCAAAGGCGTCGCGGTTGCCGGGATTGGACGTTTCCCACTGGTGGTAAAGCGACCACTGCGGCGAGGTCCGGTCTTTGACGACTGCCTTCGCGGCGTCGAGGTCCTTCGCGCTCTTGAAGATGACGATGTTCGAGCCACCGAAGACGACCGCGCGACGCACCGGCCCCATCGGCATCAATGTATAGCCGAGCTGGGCCGCCACATCCGGTGCCGTTTTCTTCGCTTGCGCGTAGGTGGTTGGGTGGCCGGACATCATGGCGATCTCACTGGAGAGCAGGAGGTTCTGGTTCTCGACGCCGGTGTTCGTGAAGGCGGATGCCGGGGCGGATTGATCGCGCACGAAGACGTCGTATACCCACTGCAAAGCCGCGATTGTCCCGTCGTTATCAAAGTTCGATTTGTCGTGTTTCGGACTGTCCGCCGTCTCGTCCAGCGCCGCGCCGCCATAGGACCAGCAGAGCGGCATGAAGCGGAAAGGGATGTCGCCTGCGTTCAGTTTCGCCACGAGGCCGTAGCCCGGCTTGCCGGTTTTGTCCTTGATCTGCTTGGAGAAGGTCTTGACATCTTCCCATGTCATGGGTGGCTTCTCGGGGTCCAATCCGGCCTTCGCGAAGATCGCCTTGTTCCAGATAAAGCCATGCGTCTCGTTATTGGTCGGCACGCCGTAGAGTTTGCCGTTCCAGGTGACGGACTTCAGCGCGCCGGGCCAGAACTTGTCCGGCGTGTAGCCAAGGTCCGCGAGATTGATCTCCGCCAGCGCCCCACCTGCCGCGAATTCCGGTGCCCAAAGGATCGGGATCACCGCCGTATCCGGCGCCTGCCCGGCACGCAAGACGACGCGTAACTTGTCCAGCATGTCATTGTAGCTTTGCTGCTCCTCCTTGAAGGCGACATTGGGCAGCGTTGTTTTCAGCGAGTCTACCCATTGCTGGTGATAGAGGGCGCTCGGCAGTGTGGGGTAATCATACGTCGTCTGCCAGTACCGGCCGGCACCTTTGGCCGCCGGATTTGGCGCGTTGAGCGACACTTGCACAATCGAGGGGGCGGTCGCCGATACTGATGACACAACGGGAGTTCCCGCGCCCGCCACGGTCGAACCGGCAGGGCGGGTAGCATTCGCTGCCGCGCTGCTCGCCGCGGTCGTGGCCGCTGGGACGGTGGTCGCGGCAATCGGCGTCTGCCCGCCCGTACCACCTGCTAGTGTGGTCGCTGGCACGCTTGGTTTCACGCCGCTACCGCTCGGTGTATTGGTCGCAGCATTCGCACCACCGCAGGCAGCGAGCAGCGCCGCTGCCGCCGAACCCGCCGCCAATTTGAGAACCCCCCGCCGACCGAACCGCTGCTCCATCTCCGTGCTCCTCTCGTACCTAACTCCCGGCCCCTTCCGTTCCTCGGCGTGGGAAGGGGAGTGAGCCTCTGAGAAATCGAGGCACGATGCATAACGCCTCGATAGTGCGATGAGTCACCCCTTCCTCGCGGGAAGAGGCCGGGGTTAGGTTCCCCCGCCAGTGATGGATGGGACCTCCATAACCACCGGTGCATCCTCCATCGCCATCGCCTCGCTCGCGAAGGTGGCGCGCGGCATCTGACCGGGAGAAGTGACTTTATCCCGGATCGCCAGGCCGGAGACGCCGTCGAAGAAATGGAGGCGATGGAGATCGGGCGCGAGCCAGACATCCTCGTCGGGCACGAAGGTGACATCCGGTTCGACGCTCGCGACGATCGGATCGTTGCCGACACGCACATGGACGAACGTAATATCGCCCGTCGGCTCGACGGCGTAGACGATGCCGCGCACGCTGTCTGGCCCCTCCGTCCGGCTGATGGTGATATCGCGGTGGCGGATGCCGTACGCGACCTCCGGCCCGGCATTCATCGCCTGCGCGGCGGCGTACAACCGCTGTGGCAGCGGCCAGCGACTTGACCCGACGCGAACCGACGGCTTGCCGTCCGCCTGCTGGAGTATACCGCGCAGGATATTCATCGCGGGGGAGCCAATGAAGGAGGCGACAAAGAGATCGGCGGGCGTGTCGAAGACTTCCAGCGGCGTGCCATATTGGTGGACGGTCCCACCGCCCATCACCGCCACGCGGTCGCTCATCGTCATCGCTTCCAACTGGTCGTGTGTGACATAGACAACGGTCGCGTTGAGGTCGCGGTGCAGCCGTTTGATCTCCGCCCGCGTCTGGACGCGCAATTTGGCGTCGAGGTTAGAGAGCGGTTCGTCCATCAGAAAGACCTGCGGGTTCCGCACAACCGCGCGGCCAAGCGCCACGCGCTGCTGCTGGCCACCGGAAAGCTCGCGCGGTCGCCGGTCCAGCAATTCCTGGATGCCGAGGCTGTCCGCCGCCGCCCGCACCTTGCGCTCGATCTCATCTTTCTTCTCGCCGCGCATCTTCAGCGGGAAGGCAAGGTTTTCGTAGACAGACTTGTGCGGGTAGAGGGCGTAATTCTGGAAGACCATCGCAATATCGCGGTCTTTCGGGTCGAGGTCGTTGATCACCCGACCGCCGATCGCGATCGTCCCGCTCGTGATATCCAGCAATCCCGCGATCAGGTTGAGTGTCGTCGTTTTGCCGCAGCCGGACGGCCCGACGAGCGTCACGAACTCGCCATCCTCCATCGTCAGCGAGACGTTATCCACGGCTATCACCGTGCCATACGCCTTGACTACATCCGTCAATACCACTTCCGCCATTTATCTCTCCTTTTGAAGGACGAAGCCCTATCCCTTGACCGCGCCTTCCGTAAGCGCGCGGATGAAGTAGCGTTGCAGAAGCAGGAAAAACGCAACGACGGGAATGCTGATGACCAGCGAGACGGCCATCAGCCCCGCCCAGTTCGAACTGTTCTCAGTCAGGAAAAACGCCTGGCCCACGGGAAGTGTGCGCAGTTTCGGGTCGCTTGTCAGCGTCGTTGCGAAGATATACTCGTTCCACGCGCCGATGAAGGAGTAAATTGCCGTCGCGACGATACCGGGGATCGTCAGGGGCAGGATGACACGAAAGAACGCCCCGAAGCGCGTACAGCCATCAATCCGCGCCGCTTTTTCCAGTTCCACCGGGATATTGTCGAAGAATCCCTTGAGGAGCCAAATCGCGAGCGGCAGCGAGAAGGTGAGATACGCCAGCGTGAGGCCGAAGTAGTTGTTCTGCAATTTGAGGGTCGCCATCAACTGGAAGAGCGGCACAAGGAAGACGACGAGCGGAAACATGTTCCGCCCGAGGATCGCGTAGAAGAACCAGTTCTTGCCGGGGAAGACGAACCGCGCGAAGGCATATGCCGCTGGCACCGCGATCAGTACGGAGAGGATCATCGCACCGAGGCTGACGATCGCACTATTGAGGAAGTAGCGCGGGAAGTTGTTGTTGTTCGCCGCGTGCGTATCCCACAACACGCGGTAGGCCGAAAAGGTGATGTGATGGGGGATCCAGCGTGGCGGGATGACGAACGCCTCCTGCGGCGTCTTGATGGAGGTACTGAACATCCAGGCAAACGGGAAGAGCGCGAAAATGCACATCACGATCAGGAAGCCGTACGCCAGCACCTTGTCTATGAGGATGTTCTCAATCTTCCGCCGACGCCGCGTGCGCGCAATCAGCGCCTCGTGGCGCGTGTCTCCCTGGGTCTCCAGTGGTCTCACGACAACTGCCATGTGTTATCCCTCCCAACCGGGAATAATACTCAACGAGAGAGAAAGGGGTCGTGAACCACGAAGACACAAAGGAACACGAAGGAATACGGAGAAGGGATAAAGGATTCTTTTCTTTTTCTCTCTTCGCGCTCTTCCGGACGCCCTCTGGGCAGATTCGTGGTTCAATCTTCCCCCTCACCAGCGGATGCTATTCATTGCCACCGGGAGATTCACCGACCGGTAGTCCTTTACCGACGAGAACGACCTCGCCGTCCCCCTCGACGACCCGGCGCGAGCGACTTTCCCGGGTCAGGAGTCGGACATAGAAGATGGCGAAAATCATCAGGGCAAAGAAAATCATCACGCCGAGCGCCGAGGCCAACTCGAAATGCGGGCTACCGACGAATGCAACCGAGTAGACATGCGTGATGAAGATCTGCGAGCGGTACGCCGGGCCGCCACCCGTGAGGATCCAGACGATGGTGAAGGCATTGACGTTGCTGATAATCAGCAGGATGCTCGCGACCGTGATAACCGGCATCAACTGCGGGATGGTAATATCGGTGAACCGGCGCCAGCGGCCCGCGCCGTCAATCTTCGCGGCGTTATAGAGTTGCTCGGGGATCGCCTGCAACCCGGCGAGCAGCAGGACCATCGCAAAGGGGAACTCTTTCCAGACATTGACGACGATCAGTGAGGGGAGCACAAGGTTTGTGCTATCAATGAACTTGATCGGCGTGTGAATAATGCCCATCTGGATGAGCAAGCCGCTAATCACGCCGAAGTCCGCGTGGAACATCCACTTCCAGACAAACGCTGCCGTTACCGATCCGATGACGTATGGAATAAAAAGGACACTACGAAAGAAGCCGCGGAAGCGGATCGGGCGCGAGAGCAGGATTGCCGCCGCGAGGCCGAGGAAAAGGGCGATTACCGTACTCGCGAAGGTCCAGACGATCGTGTTGCGCACGACGATGCCGAAGTGCTCGTCCTGCACGGCCTCCTTGTAGTTATCGAGGCCGACGAATCGCTGCGCGCCGCCGTATGGCGAGGTGAAATGCACGCTGAGCCAGAGCACCTGGATGAGCGGATAGACGATCACCATCCCCATCACGATCAGCGCGGGGAGCAGATACAGATAGTCGCCGCGATGTTTCCACATCTCCGTAAGAAGATTCGTGCTGCCCGGCGCGCTCGGCGTCCTCGCCCGCCGGAGCGTTTGCGTTGCGGTTGCCAATCTCCACACCCCCTTCGGAGAACCCTTGATGGTACAGTGCGGCATGTCCGCGAGACGCACAAACGTTTAACGGACAGAAAGCGGACGCCTTTTCTACGACGCGGAGCAACGTAACATTTCACGGCGCGCGTTGTCAAGCGAGCAAAATGCAGTATGTCGGTGGTCGGTGATGCTGACATCTGATACCTGTTCGGGTTGCAAGTGCAACGATTCTGTTGACGCGAAACGGGCGATTGTCCCTCTGGCGTGATCGCCCCGACAAACATTGAAGATGTGTCACCTCGCGTTCCGTAGGTCGAGAACACAGCGGCGGGATAGGCCAGGATTACTTCCGATCCAGAGGGACGATCTCCGCGTCCCATGCGAGCACGTCACGGTACTCCTGCTTCGCCTGATCGGTGAAATACTGAAGGCGGTTGAGACTGCCTTCGCTGAGCCGAATGATCGCGAGACGAACACGCGTGCGTTCCGGTTCGTCTGGCCCGGCGCCGTACGCGGAGAGGATTGCCAGCGCCTCCGCACGCTCGTCAGCGGGGAAGGAATAGGCCGCCGCGACGACATCCGCCGCGATCTGCCCCCCCGTCCCGACCGTATCGCCCGCTCCCTCATTGCTGAACGCGCGCCGCATGAGGAAGTAGAGAAGGACGAGCATGACGGGAATCGGCACGACGACCAGCGCGCCGAGCGGATAGATCAGCCACGACGTGCCATCAATGTGCGCGACAATCCCAATAACGAACGAGGCGATCAGACAGACGCCAAGCATCGTGAGGAACGTGGTCATGAGGCGGCGCATTAGCGTCCGACTCCGCTCGTGATTTGTCTGATCGCCATGCGGGCATCTCCTCTCGCCACCCAGTATACTTGCCGCGTCGAATGTCGCTACCACTACCATCGGGAGGAGAACGAAGATGCGCGTCTACATCTCTGTGGATGTCGAAGGGGTCGCGGGCGTCGTGGATTGGGATCAAGTGATGGGTGATACTGCGGCGTATCACGCGATGTGCCGCCTGACGACGCTCGAAACGAACGAGGCAATCGAGGGCGCGCGTGCTGGCGGTGCGACGGAGATCATTGTCAATGACAGCCATGGGCGAATGCGCAACCTCCTGCCCGAGCTGCTGCACCCTGCCGCTGAACTGATTCAGGGGCGGCACAAGCCGATGTTCATGGTCGAGGGACTGGACGAATCGTGCGACGCACTCTTCCTCATCGGCTACCATGGCCGGGCCGGAAGCGCGCGCGGGACGCTCAACCATACCTTCAGCCCCTACGAGACGCGGATGAACGGCATCATCTGCTCCGAGGCGACGCTCAACGCGGCGGTTGCCGGGCAGTACGGCGTGCCTATCGCGCTCGTCACGGGTGACGATGTGACCGCTGCCGAAGCGGTTGCCGACTTCGGGTCGGCGATCGTCACCGTTGTGACGAAGCAGGGGATCAATCGCGTCGCGGCTCGCATGGTCCATCCGACCGTCGCGCGCGACCGCATCCGTCATGGCGCGGAGGAAGCAATGCGCCGCGCGCCCTCCCTCAAGCCGTACACAATGACGCTGCCCATCACAATAGAAACCCTCTGGAATACGTCTCTGCACGCCGATATGGTGGCGATGCTCCCGACGGTCGAGCGCACCGGCGACCGCGCGATTCGCTGGGTCTCGCCCGATGTCGTCACCGCGTACCGCACCTATATCGCCGCCTACCTGATCGCCCGCAACGCGGAGCGGTGAGGGATGATGCACCTGCGGGAAGCGATGTGGGTGGACGCGGCGGCAATCGCGCAATTACATCTCGCGAACTGGCGAACGGCGTATCGCGGCATCGTGCCGAACGACCTGCTGGACGCGATCACCGTGGAATCCCGACGACAGCATTGGGAGACAGTGCTCGCGGAGTCGGCTGGCATGGAGTTCGCCTTTGTTGCGGAAGACGCGGATGGGCGACTGCTCGGCATCGCGTCGGGCGGGCCGGAAATATGCGGTGATCTGCAGTATCACGGCGAGTTGTACGTCCTGCATGTCAGGCCGGAGGCACAAGGGCGGGGCGTCGGGCGCTAATGCGCGTTGTCGCGGAGCGACTGGCGGAGGATGGGATTACCACCCTCCTTGTCTGGATGCTGCGTGAGAATCACGCCGCGCGCCGCTTCTATGCCGCGCTGGGCGGGCAATTCGTTCGCGAGCAGCCCGCGCTATTCGAGGGTATGTTGCTGATGGACGCGGGATATGGCTGGCTTGACACAGCCACACTGCGGCAGTTGAAAGAGGCCTGAATGACGGCAGACTTGTTTTCTGCTGCCCGTCTCCTCAATACGCCGCGATCTGCACGCGCGCATTTTCGTTAATGGTCAGCCGCAGTTCAGTCAATTCCTCACCAGTGATCTTGCCAATGCCGGAGATCGTGATGCCGTCCGGGCTGATGACGATGTCCACGCTGTTCACCTCGATTGTCCCGACGACGTACGCTGTGTCCCGCGCGACAACGTAGGTGAGCGAGCGCGCATACCGTGGATCAACATACAGCCCGCCGTCCGAGAGCGCGACGATTGGCTTGTCGTTGATAATGAGGGCATGCACGGTATTCGTGCCGAGCCGCAGGCGGGTGAGTGCGCCAATCTCCGCGTCCGAGCTGATTGCGGGATCGGGGCCGTCCGCCATCGGTGGTGTCGGGTGCAGGGAACTCGCCGACTGCATGATCTTTTCCTCCTCATTCTTTGTTCGCGATACACATGTCGTGACATCCGACGCTGTCGGTATTCCGATAGGGGCGGTGCTTGAACCGCCCTCGTGCGGGGGCAGGACGCTGCGGGAAGGCCGCAGTGATCTGGGTGAGGGTGGTTCGAGCACCACCTCTATCGTGAAAGAGTATCAGTCCTCAGTCCTTCACTACGATGCGAGGGGTTCGACCGCGCGCGCAATCGGTCGGGGTCCCGTGGCGGTCGGATCGGGGGTAAAGCGGACAGGTTGGGAGACTTCGAGCGCATCGAAATCGCCGCCGCTCACGTCGTTGCGGTGGAAGAACCGCTCGATACCCGCACCATCCCGCAGGAAGCCGAATCCGCGTTCCCTGACGATCTTCGTGATGACACCGGTAGTCGCGTCCTCCGTTGCGGAGAGATCGGCCGATGACGCGGCGTGCCCGCGTCCAAAGGTGCGCGCTCGCTCGCTCCGGCTTTCCGGCTGCGGCGCGGTGTTCTCGTCCTCCGTCGCGACACGTTCCTCGCGGCGCATCCGCATGGGCGCGCGGCGGGTGAGCGGTACGTCCACCGGTGTGGCGACCGTGCCCGTTTCCTGATAACGCGAAAGGAGCGCCCCAACCTGCGTGCTTAAAGAGGGCGGGAGAAAGCCGGGGGCCGTGGTCGTCGTCGGCTCGCGCTCGGCGACTTCTTCCCTGCGGACGATTGGCTCATCCTCGTCGCGTCCGACGACGAACCGGAACCGCTCCGGGTTGAGCGGCGCGGCAGGCCGGGTGACAATGCGTTCCGGTTGCAGCCGCGCACGGTCTACCGACGCGGCAGGCCGTTCGGATCGCGCCGGACGCTCCGTACGATCGGGGCGACGCGACGGCACTGGAGCAGGTGTACGCTGACGGACCGGATGCGCCGCGCTGGATGCGGGCATCGGGCGCTCGACGCGCGTGCGCCGTTCCTCACGTTTCGGATAGAGCGGGAAGTTCTCGATGGCGGCGGGGACGGTGGGCAGATCGCCCTGCCACGCCTTGCGCGGGATACGCACCCGCAGGCTGCGCTGGAGTTGCCGCCACTTCGGCTCGTCGCTCGGCATGAGGAGCGTCACGGCGTCGCCCTCACGCCCCATCCGCCCGGTGCGCCCGACGCGGTGAGTGAGGAGTTCCGTCGTCTCCGGCAGGTCGTAGTTGATGACCATGCCGATGTTCTCGACATCGAGACCGCGCGCCGCGACGTTCGTCGCGAGGAGGATCGGCACCTTGCCGCTGCGGAAATCGGCCATTACTTTGTCGCGGGCATTCTGCGAGAGGTTGCCCTGCAAGGCGGCAGCCGGATAGCCGAGCGCTTCGAGTTGCCGCGCCAGTTTCTTCACGCCGTGCTTCGTCCGCCCAAAAACGAGGACGCTCTCGTCGCCTCGCCCATCGAGGAGGACACGGAGCACGGGCAGTTTCTGCCCCTCCGGTACGTCATAGATGATGTGGTCAATCTTTGGCACATCTTCCGGCCGGGTATCAATCTGCACCATCGCCGGATCGCGCAGGTACTTTGCCGCCGTCCCCTGCACCCATTCGGGCACTGTCGCGGAGAAGAGGGCGGTCTGCCGCTCGCGCGGGACGAAGCCGAGGATGCGCTCGACATCCGGTGCGAAGCCACGATCGAGCATCTCGTCCGCCTCATCGAGGATGACATAGTTGACGCGATCCAGTTTCAACACGCCCTGCCGGAGCAGGTCGAGGACGCGGCCCGGCGTGCCGATAATCACCTGCGGGCCGGTATTGACGGCGGCGATTTGTGGGCCCATCGCTCGCCCGCCGAAAATGCAGAGCGAGCGGATACCGTTCGCGCGGCCCAGTTTTTCGACGACCTCGCCGACCTGCTGTGCCAGTTCGCGCGTCGGCACAAGGACAAGCGCCTGCACCGCGCGGATGCCTGCATCGGCTTTCTCGATCATCGGGATAGCGAAGGCGAGAGTCTTGCCGGAACCGGTGCGGGCCTGACCAACGAGGTCACGACCGGCGAGGAGAATAGGGAGGGATTGGGTCTGAATCGGGGTAGGATCGGTGATCCCCATCGTTTGGAGCGCCGCCCGCGTCTGCGCGGCGAACGGCATCGTAGCAAATGACAACAAAGATTCCTTTCGCGGCCCCGGTCAGTAGTCGGTCGTCGGTCGTCGGTAGCCAGAGAGATAACGCGCGAAGCGCATCCATTTTCAACTGACTACTGACTACTGATTACCGACTACTCCCCTTGCCGCAATGCGCACCATAACAAAGTATTGACGAAGCAAGGCTTCGCCGATACGCGGTGCAACAAATAATCGAACCCGCAACCCCGCGGGTTCCCACTATACGGAGGGAGCGTGCTGCGGCGGGACCGCGCGGCACATGTCGCGCGACCATCAAAAGTATACTCGCTCGCAACGTTTTTCGCAATTGGATGAATGGGTTCGGTCGTCCGCTACGGAGAGATGCCGAAGCGTTCGGCGAAGAATTCGACCGGGGTGCGCATCCCAAGGGCATGGTGCGGTCGAATCGCATTGTACACCGTCTCTCCTTCCCTTCCCGCTCCCTGCATCATCAGGACATCGGTCTCGCCGTCGTAACACTCCCACCATTCCTCCCGGAACGTCCGGTTCATCCGCTCGACATGCCCATTCAGTTTCGGGCTGTGTGGCGGCAAGACCCACAAGGGGATCGCCTGTGCCTGACATTCCGCCTCGAACTCCGCCATGAACGCACTCCCGCCATCGATCTGAATCGCCTTGATACCAAAGGGACAACGGTCGCATACCGCCGCTAAGAACTCCTTCGCCGTTCCCGCTGTCGCCACACCAAGCACCCCGACGATGCCATAACGGGAGACGACATCGCCCGCCGAGAAGTGATCGCGCACGACGCCCGGCAGCGGAAAAAGGCGCATCGTGTCAATCTCCACCAGATCGCCCGGCCGCTCTTTGGGGATCGGCACGCCCTTCGGTTTGCGCCGCGCGGGCGGGCATGGCGTGCGCGGGGGTCGCGGGGGTCGGTTGCGGTTCGACGAGCAGGCGGCGCTAACGCAGAGACCGGAGAATGCGACCGACCATCGCGACAGCGAGGGCAATGCCCTGCCGGGCGAGCAGAACGGCGAGTTTCGCCTTGCCCCAGCGCGGATACTGCGCGTACAGCGCGAGCACGGCCTCGACCTCGCGAGTTCCCCAGGTGCGTTGCCGCATCGTGCGGGGTCGGGAGGAACGGTCTTCGAGGGTGGACAGATTGCCCGGATCGAACCGTTTCTGCCAGCGATGCAGGGTCGAACGCGGGAGGTCGTAGTGCAGACAGGTTTGTGTGACGCTGTGCGTTTTCCAGTCATCGAGCCACTTGAGCCGCTGCTTGGTGCCTTTGCTTAACTGCGGCGTGTGCGGGAGGCGACCAACAGCGACCGGCAGCGCAGAAAGGAGATTCACGCTGCTGCCGCTGCCGACGGCTGTGAGCGCGGCACATGAGGATCGGGTAGACTGACGCATGACGGGACCCTCCTTGAGTGAACGGTTTAGGCACCTTCACCCGTAGGATACGTTCCCGTTTCTCATTCCTCCACCCGTTGCGCACCTTTCTGAACCTACACAGCGCTCCGTGTGAGGCAAGAGCGCGCGGCGAATTGTCTGATCAGAAAACGTCAATGATATGAACCGGAATGGGCTTATCCCATGTCTTGACGAGGTATGGATGCCGCATGCACCCACCGACCGCTGTAGTACACTCCACCCATCGGCGATCATGTGGCGAACGACAGATGGACGGTACGCACAATGGAGACGATTCCCCACCTGAGCGAGGATGCGGTTCGTGCCCGCTTCGACGCGCAGAGTTGGCATCGTGGGCGGAATCGCGAGAGTTACCGACAGGCGTGCGGCTATCTTGTCATAGTGCGCGAACTCTACAACCGATTCGATGAATACGAGCGATGGGAGCAGTATCTCGCCGGGATTCGAGAGAAATATCGCACGCTCCGCGCCCTGAAAGAGAAGATAGCTGCCGCCGGCCTGCTGGATTAATCGGGAAAGGAAACCCCCAACTGATGACGAGCACTGTATCGCCCACAATGACCGAACGCGCCGACTTTCCGTGGCAAATCCCGACGCTCCATGATGTCTATGTCGCCCGTGCAACGATTGCGCCCTACTTTACGCCGACGCCGCTCATCCAGCCGTGGCTGCTCAAGGAAGAACTCGGCTGCACCGTCTACGTGAAGTGTGAGAGCCTGACGCCGATCGGAGCATTCAAACTGCGCGGTGGCATCAACCTGCTCGCACAGATGGGCGACGAAGAGCGGGCGTGCGGCATCGTCACGGCGAGCACGGGCAATCACGGCCAGTCCATCGCCTACGCATCGCGACTCTTCGGCGCGCGGGCGATCATCTACGGGCCGGAAGCCGCCAATCCCGACAAGGTACGTTCGATGCGCGCCCTCGGCGCGGAAGTCGTCCTGTATGGCAAGGACATCGGCGAATTCCTCGGCGAGGCGCAACGGCGCGCGGCGGCGGAGGGGATGCGTTTCGTCCACCCCGCGAACGAACCGCTCCTGATCGCCGGGGTCGCGACATATGCACTGGAAATCCTCGAAGCGGTGCCCGATCTCGACGTGCTGATCGTCCCACTCGGCGGCGGGAGCGGTGTATCGGGCGCGTCGGTCGTCGCGAAGGCGATCAACCCAAAGGTCCGCGTGATCGGCGTACAGGCGGCAGGAGCGCCAGCGGTCTACGAATCGTGGCGCGCGGGGCGGATACTCGCCTTCGACTCGCAGCAGACCTTCGCGGAAGGACTCACCACCCGTGAGGCGTTCGCGCTTCCCTTCGCAATGCGCACCGGCGTGGATGATGTTGTGCTCGTCTCCGAAGAGGAGATGCGGCAGGCAATCCTGCTTCTCCTGCGCGCCGGGCGACTGCTCGCGGAAGGAGCGGGTGCAGCGGCCACGGCGGCGGCGGTCAAGATGCGCGACGAACTGGCGGACAAGAAGGTCGCCGTCATTCTCTCCGGCGGCAACCTGACCCTCGACACCCTCCGCCACGCGCTGACCGATCCGGAGCCATGGGAATAGGGACCTTACCCCCCCCAACGCCTTCCCGCGAGGAAAACGTGCCGCGCGAGCACGCGACATAACGAGTAGCAAGCACTGCGGAGGCAGATTCGCTCGTTATTCGCTATTCAACCCCCAGCATCCGCGCGAGATTGCCGCCGAAGATCAGCGATTCGGCTTCCGTGCCGAAGTTGCCGCGCCGGAGTGATTCCATGGCGAGGTCCGGGTAGCACGCCGGTAGGTTGGAGCCGAAGATGATTCGTTCGGGGCCAACAGCCTTGATCGCGGTGGCGACGAAACTCGGCTCGAAGGCGGCGATCGTCGTGCCGAGAAAGATGTTCGGGTTGTCCTCCGCCGCCGCGATGGCCGCGCGCCCGTCGTTGCGGTAGCCCATGTGATCCATGATGATCGGCACATCGGGATAGCGGTGGGCGAGCGCGCCGATCTCCAGCGGGTCGCCGTTGTTACCCGTTGAGTGGATATTGACGACGATGCCGGATGCCCGCGCAATATCCATCAATGTCCGCACCGCCGCGCCGAGTGGTGGCGCGTTATAGAGGGCGGGCATCACTTTGAGCATCCGGCAGCCGAGCGTCATCACCGCATGGCGCACCTCATCAACCGCACCGAGCGCATTGGGATTGACCTGCGCGCAGGGAATCCAGCGCGGATCACCGTTCAGCGTCTCAACCACTGCCCGGCTATTGGGTGCGGGCGTCGGCGCGGGCATCACGACCGCCAGTGCGATCCCTGCCATGTCCTCCCAATGCGCGAGATTCGCCAATGCGGCCCGCCGCTCCTCGGCACTTGCCTCGCTCGGCAAATAGGCCTCGAAATCCATCGTTGGCATCTGTGCCCTCCCCTCACAGCGATCATTCGATAGGAACGGGAGGAGTCTACATCTGAATGGGGCACGATGAATACGCCTCTCGCCGCATGGCGCTCAGATTTGCGCGTGGTAGCGGCGGATCGCTGGGACGAGCCAGGCAATCATCGCCACTGTCAGGATGCACGCCACGCCGCCGGAGACGACGGAAAAGGGCGTGCCGAACCGCGCCGCGACCACGCCTGCCTCCATCTGGCCGAGTTGCGGCCCGCCCCCCGCGAAGAGTTGATGCGCCGCCGACGCCCGCCCGCGCAGTGCGTCCGGCGTCAGCAGTTGAAGGATTTGATGCCGGAAGGTCATGCTCACCGTATCCGCCAATCCGGTCCCGGCGAGGAAGAGGAGAGCGAGGGGCATCGAGCGCGAGAGACCGAAGCCGATGGTGGCAAGTCCGTACGCCGCGACCGCAACGAGGAGCGGCCAGCCCGGCTTGCGGATGCGGTGCGATACCGCCGTCATCACCACCGCGCCAATCACCGAACCAACGGCGGGCGCGGAGAAGAGAATGCCCAACCCGGTCGGGCCGACATGGAGAATCTTGTCCGCGAAGATGGGGAGCAGGACCGTCGCGCTGCCCCAGAAGGTCGCGAAGAAGTCGAGCGACATGATCGCGAGGACGATGTCGTTGCCGCGAATGAAGCGTAACCCCTCAACCGCCGCACGCCAGCCGGTCGGCCCGCTGGTCACCGCCGCGCCGAGCCGTGCATGCATGCAGGCGAACGCCCCGATCACCGCGACAAACGAGAGCGCCTCGAAGCCGTACGTCCCCGCGATGCCGACCGCGCCGATCGCCAGTCCGCCAAGAGCAGGCCCGGCAATCGTCGCCACCTCCCCGGTCGTGATGCTCCACGAGAGGGCATTGCGCAGGTGCTCGCGCGGGACGAGGCCGGGGAGGATCGCCTGGCGCGTCGGGGAGTCCACTGTGCCGACTGTCGCGGCAAGGGCCGTAATCAGGTAAATCACGCCGATATTCGCGTGCCTAGTGGCTGTTATCAGGATCAGGGCGAGCGAGCAGCAGAGCAAGGCTGGTTGGGTGATGAGCAGCAGGCGGCGGCGATCCACCTGATCCGCAATCACGCCGCCCGCGAGCGAAAACACGAGCACCGGCAGCAGACGCACGAGGCCAAGCAGGCCGAGTTCAACCGCCGATTGATGCAACTGATAGACCTGATAGGAAATCGCGACGGTCTGCATCTGCTTGCCGAGGGTCGAAACGAACTCTCCACCGAGGAGGAGGCGATAATCGCGGTATCGCAGCGCGGTATACGCGCTCGGACGAGGCGCAGCGACGATGCTCGCCTCTTCAGGCCGGTCGTGCGATGTTCCGGGCATGCGGGAACGACCTCCTCTGTTTCGCGCGCTCGCGTTCGCGCGCTCGCGCACGAACGCCTACACGAACACTGCGCATAGACATGATGCCCGGAGGGTCTTGATCGGACGAATCTCTGACTACCGGGAAATGCGTACCATTCCACCGACGCCGGAGCCTTCGTTACCCGAAGCGCCCGGCCGCCGAAATGCATCGTCCTTATACCATACCAGCCGTCGCCATTCCCTCCACGAAACGCCGAACGCGAAGGTTCTCATCCTGTATACTCATCGGGCGGGGATCGATGGAATGTGGGAGGAGCGAGCAGATGCGGACACACCGGATTGCGGTCATGCCGATGGATGGCATTGGGCGGGAAGTGATTCCAGCGGCGGTGCGCGTCCTGCGCGCGGCGGAGAAAGCGGTCGGCGGATTCCGGCTGGAAACGACCGATTTCGACTGGTCGGCGCGGAAGTCGCTCGAAACCGGCGAGCCAATCGTGCCGTCGGGCGGGTTCGACACGCTGCGCGGTTTCGACGCGATCCTCTTCGGCGCGCACGGTGGCACCCTCGGTATCCCGGACGATGTTGCCTTCGCCGAGACGCTCTTCGCCTTCCGCCTCGCTTTCGATGAGTACATCAACCTGCGCCCCTGCAAACTGCTCCCCGGCATCCCCGCCGTACTCGCGCAGGCGAAACGGGAGGACGTGGACTTCGTTATCGTGCGGGAGAATATCGAGGGCGAGCTGGCCGGGCCGGGCGGGCGCACGGGCGTCGGCACGCCGTGGGAGACCGCCTCGCAACTGACCGTCATCAGCCGTGGCAATACGGAGCGCGTTGCCCGCTATTCGTTCAACCTTGCCCGCTCCCGCCGCAAGCGACTGGCGAACATCACCAAATCGAACGCGATGCGCCACGCCTATACCCTCTGGGACGAAGTGATCGCCGAAGTCGGCACAGAATATCCAGACGTGCAGTTGGACAAGTTCTACGTGGATGCGGCGGCGGCGCGGATGGTGCTGCGCCCGCAGGATTTCGACGTGCTGCTCTGCACGAATTTGTTTGGCGACATCCTTTCCGACCTCGGCGCGGCGCTCGCGGGCGGCCTCGGCGTGGCGGCGAGCGGCAACCTCAATCCTGAAGGCGTCGCACCCTCGCTCTTCGAACCGGTCCACGGCAGCGCGCCGGACATCGCCGGGCGCGGCATCGCCAATCCCGTCGCCTCCATCGGCGCGGGCGCACTGATGCTCCGCCATCTCGGTGAAGCGGCAGCGGCGGACACCATCGAAGCCGCAATGGGCCGCATCCTCCGCGACGGCGAGTTCCGCACCCCCGACCTCGGCGGCGACGCCACCACTGACCAGATGGCGGACGCGATTGCCACGAGTGTACGCAAGGAGACGCAGAGTAGTTCGTAGGGGCGATTCACGAATTTCTTGCCCCTACAAACCGTTTCAGCAAGCCGCCGCACTCCTGGCTATTCTACCCACAGTGGTATCCTCTCAGTACGGCGCACAATGGCGTGCGCGCAGGAAAGGATACAAGACACATGAACGCAATTAAGACGGTGCGCAATCTCGGCCTCGGTCTGTGGGTTGGCGGGACGGCGGCGATTGATTTTGTGGATGCGCCTGCCCGCTTCAAAACGCCCGGCCTCGACCGCAATGCGATCACGGCGGTCGGACGGTCGGTTTTTCAGGCATGGAGCCGCTACGAACTCGGCCTCGCGACCGTTACTGCGGCGACGGCGCTACTCGCTGCGCGGGATGCGGGCGACGGCAAACGCACCGCTGCCCTTGTCACGCCGATGTGGGCGCTTACGATCGTGCAGTTCACTCTCCTCCAGCCGAAGATGCGCACCCTCGCGGAGGGGCTGGATTTCGTGGAACGCGATCCGAACGAGCCGCGCTACGCTGCGCACCGCAAAGTCCATGGCGCGTACATGGCGGCGGACGGCGTCAAGTTCCTGCTTGGCCTCGCCGCGATGGGAAGGACTGAGTTCGGAGTTCGAGGCTCGGAGTTCAATGTATGATTTCTTCGAACCTCGAAACTCGAACTCCGAACTCCGAACTCAGCTCTTCAGATATTTGTCGAACCAGCCGATGATGCGCTCCAATCGCTCGCGGCGGTGGGCGGGTTTACCGGAGCGGGAGAGGCCGTGACTTTCGTTTGGGAAGCGAACGAAAGCAACATCACGCCGCAGCCGCCGGAGAACCGTGAACAATTGCTCTGCCTCGCTGATCGTGCAGCGGTGATCATTTTCGCTGTGGATGATGAGCAGCGGCGTCGTGATCTTCTCAACATGTGCAATTGGCGAGCGATCCCAGTAGGAATCGCGGTTCTCCCAGTACGGTCCCTTGAACTCCCAATCGAGCGAGCGCCAGATCATGTCGCTCGTGCCGTACGACGAGATGCGGCTGAGTGTGCTGCGCTCGGTGACGCCCGCCTTCCAGCGATCCGGGTACGCGCCGATTAGGAAGTTCATCAGATAGCCGCCGTACGAGCCGCCCGTGATGCCGACGCGCTCCGCGCTCAGGTACGGCCGCTGGAGCACATACGCAAGCCCCGCCATCACATCATGGACATCCACTTCGCCCCAATTGCCGGTGAGCGCGGAGGTAAACGCCTGCCCGTAGCCGGTGCTGCCGCGCGGGTTGAAGTACGCGACGACGTACCCCTCGGCGGCGTAGCGGTGGAAGGAGTGCATGAACGACGCGCCGTACTGCCCGCGCGGCCCGCCATGAATATCGAGGATCAGTGGATACTGCCGCGACGCGTCGAAATCGGGCGGATGCAGAATCCAGCCATCCATCGCGATCCCCTCGCCAATCGGCACGGACACGCGCTCCGGTTCCGGCAGGATAACGCCCGCCAGCGCTTCTTTGTTGATGTCGGTAAGGCGGCGCTCATGCGTACCATCGAGGTTCGCGACGAAGAGATCGCCCGGCAGCGTCATACTGGAGACGACCGCGACGAGCGTCGTGTTCGCCGCGTGGAAACCCACGCAGTTCCGGTCACCGCCGAGTACGATGCCAACGCCACCCGTCATCGCGACGCGTGCGACCATCGCCGTGCCGTGATCCTCCGTGACGAAGAGGATACCCGTGCCGTCGGGCGTCCATTGGATCGGATACTGGCCGTTGCCCGCGCCGAGATCGCTCATCACGCCGCCCGTCGCTGAGCGATCATAGTCGCGCGTCAGGGCAGTCGGCGTGCCGCCATCAGCAGGAACGATCCAGACCCAATCCTGCGTCGTCGGGCCTGTTTCCGGTGGCTGGTCGTGGCCGACGAAGGCGATCCGTGTGCCGTCCGGCGACCAGGCAGGCGCGGCAACCGGCCCAGCACTCTTCGTCAGTTGCGTCACATCGCCGCCGTCCGCCGGGATCGTATAGAGGTCGGAGACGTTCGTCCACTCGCGATCGGGCGTGCGGCGGGAGACGAAGGCGATGCGCGCGCCGTCCGGCGACCATGTAGGCTGCGCGTCATTCCACGGGCCGTCGGTCAGTTGCGTTGCCGCGCCGCTCGCCGTAGGAACGGTGAAAAGGTGCTTGTACCGACCATCCCAGAAGCCCTCGCCGTCCATCTTGTAGCCGAGTTGAGTGATGACCCGCACGTCGCTTCCTTCTTTTGGGGCGTGCGTCGGATCGTCGCTCGCGGGCCGGTCAGTCTTGGTGACGTAGACGAGGCGTTCCCCGCCCGGCGACCATGCGGGTTGGCTGACATCGCTCGATCCGTGCGTCAGGCGGCGCGCCTCACCGAAGTCGGCGGGGATCAGCCAGAGTTCCTTACGCTCTTCGCGATCCGAGACAAAGGCGACCGTCCGGCCATCTGGTGACCAGCGCGGCGCACTGTCGTTGGCGTCAGCAGTCGTCAGTTGCCGGGGCACGCCGCCTGCTGTCTCCACGAGCCAGAGATTCGAGACAGTGCGGTCCTGCTCCGTCTCCGTCCGTGTGATGACAAAGACGGCACGCGAACCGTCCGGCGAAACCTGAAACTCGCCAATCACGCGCAAAGCAAAGAGATCATCATTTGTGATCGTGCGGCCACCGGATGCATGCGTCATTGTGAACCTCCCCTGACGAGTGCTGAGTGCTGAGTGCTGAGTGATCCCTCATTGCTCATCACTCATCGCTTCTCCCAATGGAACGATGATAGACCATCACGGCGGTCGTGCGCACGAGACGGGGAATCCTGCCGTAACAATACCCTCCTGGCAAGGTATGTTGATGTTATGGCAACATAGAGTACAATACGGGCATACGACGAACCGTATGGACAAGCGTGGAATCCGGGACCCGCGCCGGGGGCGTCGTGATGGAAGGGATACCAGTGGAGATGCGGCAACCCGACCCACGGCAAGGAGACCCCCGCGCGATGGATACGCGGCAGGCAATGGATGCCCGTACCCGCGATGAAGAGCGGCGGCGGCGTGAGGCGATAACGATTAACAACCTCCAGCAACAGATTGACGAACTCCGCGCGCTCGCGCGGGATCAAGTGGCACGCGTCGGGCGGAGCGATGAAATCGTCAAGAATGTCGAAGTGATCGCTGCGGATGTCCGCGCCGACCTTGACGATCACCGCCGCAGCCAGGTGCAATACGCGCAGGCGCGGCAACTCGACGAAAACCGTATCCGCGCCGCGCTCGCCGATATGCATGGCGGGATCAGCGAGGCGCACGGCGCGATCCGCACCCTGCAAGCGCAGACCGCTGAATTGATCGAGCAGACACGCGCGCGCCGCGACACGACCGATGTGACGAGCCGCCGGTTCGACGAACTGCAGTCCCAGATTACCCGCTCCTTCGCGCAACAGGAACGGCTCATCGAGGTTATGAAGGGCCTTAGGGAAAGCATCGAGGAAGTGCGTGTCGAGGCGGCGCAGGCCCGGCGGGACTATCAGCGCGTTGAGGACGCCATCCGCATCGTGGATAGCGAGGCGAAGCGGCGCATCATCGAGGTGGATCAGCGGATTGATGTCATCCCGCCGCGCGTGGAGGAATCGCTCCGAAGGATCGCCACCGTCGAAACAGCCTTTAAGAGCGTCGGCGAAGAGTTTGCGCGGCTCCACAATAGCATCACGAATCTCGCGGCGGTGGATGTGCGGCAGGAAGAAGTCTATCTCACCTACAATGAGCAGGCGCTCGAACGGCACGATCTCGTCCTCGAACGGCTCGAAGAAGTGCGCCAGCAAGGTGATGCCGTGGACCGCGATCTACGCCATGCCGCTGAGGAGCGGGATACCTACCTGGCCAGTCGCATAGACCTGTCAGACGACGCCCTGCGTGATGTCGCGCACCGGATCAGCCTCGTCAACACCCGCGTGGATGAGATTGGTCAGCGGATTGCCGATGTCCGCAAGGAACTGACACGCGCGTCGGAACAGCAGGTCCGCTCGCGCTTCAAGCAGGTGCAGCAGGAACTTGAGGAAGTCATCGAACTGAACCGCCGGATTGTTCACAACGACGGCATGATGGATGACCCCACGCCGCAGCGCCCGCCCCTCCGTTCGCTCGATCAGCGGGACTATGCCACCGGACAGGATTGACGACGATCTGAACCACGAATACTGCCCAGAGAGCATCCGGAGGGGCACAAAGAGGATCACGAAGGAGAAATTACGGAGAATATGTTCTTCTCATCCCTTCTTCGTGTCTTCGTGGTTCAACTTTTGATTGCTTCGAAAGAGGTTTCAGATGGTAACGGCGGCAGTGACGACCATGCTGACCCGACGAATTATTCCCTGTCTCGATGTGACAGCGGGGCGTGTCGTCAAGGGGACGAAGTTCGCGGCGCTCCGCGATCAGGGCGATCCGGTCGAGCTGGCAGCACGCTACGACGCAGCGGGCGCGGATGAATTAACTTTCTATGACATTACGGCCTCCAGCGACGACCGCGAGACAATGATGGATGTCGTTCGAGCGACGGCGCGGCAGGTTTTCATCCCACTCACCGTCGGCGGCGGCGTTCGCACGACGGACGATATTGCACGCCTCCTGCGGGCGGGCGCGGACAAGGTCTCGGTCAATTCCGCCGCTGTCGCCAACCCGCAACTCATCGCGGACGGCGCGCGGCGGTTCGGCGCGCAGTGCATTGTCCTCTCGATTGACGCGAAACGCCGCCCGGACGGCGCATTCTGGGAGGTCGTCACCCATGGCGGCCGTCGGCACACCGGCATGGACGCGCTGGAATGGGCGACACAAGGCGTCGCGCTCGGTGCGGGCGAAATCGTCCTCAACAGCATTGATGCGGACGGCACACGCGATGGCTACGATCTCGCGATCACCGCGCGGATTGCCTCCGCCGTGAATGTGCCGGTGATCGCCTCCGGTGGCGCGGGCACACTCCAGCACCTCGCGGACGCCCTGACAACCGGCGGCGCGCACGCGGTCCTCGCGGCGGGCATCTTCCACGACGCCGTCTTCACCATTGCGGATGCAAAGACCTATCTCGCCGCACAGGGCCTGCCGATGCGCCCCGTCGCTTCGGTCTGACGCGATGAAGGGATGGAGCGGGCTTCAGCCTGCCTTCTGTCTCGTGATCGTGGTAGCGCGGGCTTTCCAACCTGCGAGCAGGACGCAGGCTGAAGCCTACGCTACCGATCTGCCATGAACAGGTGGTGGCAGGACCCGGTCGAGGCGCGCCGCGTCGCTCGCTGGTCGTTCCCGGCGATCTGCCTGCTCGGCGCGTACGGCGCGATCGGGCCACTGGGTGGGCTGGTCAGTTTCCTGCTCATCTTCGCGATCTTCGTCGCGGCCTTCTTCGAGGCGCGCGGTTCGCTCTTCTTCCTCCAATTCGCGCATCTCCAGCCGTCGGAGAGCCATCGCGGCCCGGCGTGGTGGCCGTGGCTGGCGATGCTTTGCAGCAGCATCGCGGTCATCGTCGCCGGAAGTTGGCTCGGCGGCATCGTGGGCGACCATCTCAATCACACCGTCGGCCAGGCGGCTACCGGCGCAGCGATCACGGCAGCGGGCGCGCTCTTCTTCGCGGGACTCTTCACCCTCCTCGGCTACTGGATTGACAAAGAACTCGGCAACTGGGTGGAGCGCCAGGGTGAGGAAGAGATGCCCGAACAATACCGCAAGCAGCGCGGTCGCAAACGTCGCCCGTAACGGATGACTCGTGTCTTTGACACGCCCCGGCCCCTCACGCATACTGCGGTGGGGAGCGAACAGGTGAGGGCGGGAGGCAGTACGCGGTGGGTGTGGTACGGGTGATTGTCGGCATTCCGCTTCTTCTGCTGCTCGTTGGTCTCCCCGGTTGGCTCATTTTCCGGTTATTACTGGCCTATCTCCCCCCCCAGCCCCTCTCTTTTAGAGGAAGAGGGAGAAATGCGGACGCACCGATGCGTCGCTCCCCCTTCTTTTTAGGGAGATCTGGGGATGGGCATGCCCCCACCCGCACGATCGCCGACCTGATCCCCCTCGAATGCGCCTACCTCGCCATTGCGCTCGGTGTTTTCGTCGTTGGGCCGGTGGCGCTCGTGCTCGCGATGTGCGGCGTTTATTCGCTCTGGTTGCTGGCGCTCATTGTCGCGCTCGGCTGCATGGCGCTGTTCGTCATCACGCGGCGGAAAACATTGCCGGTCATCGCGTGGCAGTGGGATCGCGGTGCGTGGCTCTGCCTCGCACTGCTCGCGGTTGGGGCGGCGCTCTTCTTCCGGCCCGGTGAGACGCTGATCGGCGGCGAAGATACCGGTGTCTACTACAACGGCGGTGTCGGTATCGCCAGGCAGGGTAGTATCCGCCTGCATGACCCCGTACTCGCGGATATTGACAGCAACAAGGCGACCGTCCGGCATCTACTCGGCAATCTGGACAATCATCGTTACCTCTTCTATGGCGACTTGCGCTTCACCGGCTTCAATACGGACACCACGAGTGGCGAAATCGTGCCACAGAATCTTCACCTCTGGCCCGCGTGGCTGGCGATTTTCTATGGCTTCTTCGGTACACTCAGCCCGGCGTACGCGCCCGCTGTCTTTGGGTTGTTCGGACTGCTCGGCCTCGTCCTACTGGCGCGGCGACTGTTCGGCTGGCCTGTCGCGCTGATCGGCGGCCTATTTCTCGCCCTGAACGGCATCGAAGTTTGGTTCGTTCGGCAGACGTACACAGAGGCGTATCAGCAGTTCGCGCTGATGGCCGCGCTTGTCGGTTTGCTCCTACTCGAAGAACGGCGCGATCCGTCGGTGATGCGGCTCGGCGCGGTGTTCGCCGCCCTCGCGCTCGGTAACGCCGCGTTGACGCACGAAGAGACCGTCTTTCTCCTACTGCTCGTCGTGGCGTATGCCGTCGCGCTAATCCTCTTGCGCGCATGGCGGCGGGCGCATACATGGTTTTTCGTCCTGCTTGGCGGCATGATCGCGCTCGCGATCATACAGGCGGGCGTTTTCGCGCTCGGCTACACCGAGGGATTGTGGCACCACGTTTATCGGAACATCTGGAATCAGCGCCTCCCGCTCGCCGCCGCCGGTGTGGTCGGGATCATCTTCCTCGTCGTGATTGACCGGCTACGCGCGCGGTGGCTGCCAATCGTGACGCATCCGCGCACGGGGCGATGGACGCGGTACACACTCGCGGCGGCGACGGCGCTCTACGCGATCTATGGCTACATCCTCCGCCCACACATCCTGATCGGGCATGCGGGGACGCTCTCCTCCTACATCGGCGCGCCGACGCCACCGGGCCATGATGCGAACCTGGTTCGCCTTGGCTGGTATTGGTCGCCGCTTGGTGTCCTGCTGATCGCTCTCGGCGCGACCCTCCTGATCGGGCGCAACCTAAACCGGCTCACGGGTGGCCTGCTCGCCTTCGCCCTCGTCCACACCGTTGTCTTCGTTAATGAAACGTACACAGACCCCAGATATATCTACGCCCTGCGCCATCACGTTCCGGTCGTCATGCCGGTCTTCGCGTTGTTCGCCGCGTATGCGGTGTGGAATCTGCCGAACCCCCTGGCCCTTTTCCGTAGTCCCAGCGTGGGAAAGGGGGAGATCGGGGCGCACAACCGTGCGCCCTTCTGGGATAGGTTCCCCCTCACCCGCGCTCTCGGTCTCGCTGCCGCCGCGCTGCTCGTGCTTTTCTTCGTCGCGACGCGGGCCGGGACATGGACGGTGCAGCGCTATAGCGGGGTAGAGGCACAGATGGGGCAGATCGCGGCGCGGTTCCCGGAGAACAGCCTGCTTCTCTTCAGCGGCGACCGCGACCAGCCGCACCTCCTTGCGACACCCTTCCAGTTCATGTATGGGCGCACGTCGTTCGTCATCAGCACAAACAACCCGCGCGGCGATCTGCTCGAAACCTGGCTGAATCGCGAGAGCGCGACGCATCCCGTCTACATCCTGATGGGCAATGATGGCGGCAAGTTGTTCTTCCCGCACACGCGCCTCGTTCCAGAGACACGGTTCGGCCCGACCTTCACCGTTAGGCTCCACGATTTCGAGTCGCTCCAACTCCAGAAGCCGCACAATCCGCAAGAGAACGACCTGCGCTACACCGTTTACCGCTACGAACCGGCGCACGCCGATCCGCCACTCGGCGCGGCACCGCTGACGATCACGATAGGGCAGGCGGACGAAAAATACGATGTTGCCGGCTTCTACGGCATCGAACACGACCGCACCGACCCGACGCCCTACCGTTGGACCGGCCCTGCCGCCCTCCTCCGCGTGCCGTGGACGGCCTCGCTCGCCCAGACTGGCGGCACGATCACGCTACGCCTCGCGGGTGGCACGCGCCCCGCCGCGCTTCCTCTCCCCGCGCATGCCTGGATCGCGCTCGATCCGGGTCTGAATGAGGCTGGCCCGACGCTCGCCAACTTCGACCTGACAGCGGGGTTCGCGGACTACACCGTGACGATCCCGCCCGGCGCTCTGCCGGTGTCGGACAATGGCACCGCCTTGTTGCGAATCACTAGTTGCGTTGATCCGGCAAAGCAGGGCAAGGACCTGAAGCAGTGCAATGTCTGGTCGCCGCAAGATTACGCCCTACCGGACGCCCCGATCTACGACGCCCGCATCCTCGGCGTGCAGGTACAGTCCGTCACACTCACGCCGCGCTAGCGCATTCCCTGAAGACCCTTGACATATGTCCGTCGCGGACATACAATGGCGACTATGGATACATCAACATCCCTGACTCCGGCCGTCTTCTATATTCTCCTCGCCCTCGCCACCGGGGAGAAGCACGGCTACGAGATCATGAAGCAGGTGAAGCAGGACGCGAGCGGCAAAGTAAAAATGGGCAATGGCACGATGTACGGTTCTCTTAAACGGATGCTCGCCGACGACCTGATCGCGGAGGCCGGTGACCGGATTGACTCCCGATTGGATGACGAACGACGCCGCTACTACCAACTGACCGAGCGGGGGCGACGCGCGCTCAATGCGGAGATGGAGCGGTACGTCGAGACGGTCTCACTACTACACAAGCGGAACCTCATCGCTGGTCTATCGGGGGAGGCAACCGTATGAAAAAGCGGAACGATCCAATGGAGCACGCGGCCCATGTCTATGCGGCTCTCTTGCGGCTCTACCCCGCCGCATACCGTCGCGCGTTCGGCGTGCAGATACTGCAAACCTTCAAGGACCAGTATCGTGACGTGTCCGAGCACGGAGGAAGCGTCGGTCTCCCCTTCTGGCTCAGTGTCGTCGG